>OGPB01001040.1_pt1 | contig 16879 bp, 11 predicted proteins | sample 1552821 | NCBI WGS metagenome assembly OGPB01 (sample SAMEA2580192, study PRJEB22360) | human gut metagenome | biome: human gut; feature: human-associated habitat; material: faeces | place: Denmark | collected 2008/2010 | reverse complement strand
GGCCGCCGTACTGGCTGGATGCGACCTGCGCGATGATCTGTGTGGCAATGTTGCAGGCCGTGGAGAAGGAGTGCGGCTTTTCAATCAAAGTGCCGCTGATGACCGTGCCGTTCTGCAGCATATCGTCCAGATTGACGAGGTCGCAGTTGTGCATGTGCTGGGCGTAGTAGTCGGCATCGTGGAAGTGGATGATGCCCTCCTCGTGCGCCTTGACGATCTCCGGGGGGAGCAGCATGCGCATGGTCAGATCCTTGCTGACCTCGCCGGCCATGTAGTCACGCTGTACGCTGTTGACGGTAGGGTTCTTGTTGGAGTTCTCCTGCTTGACTTCCTCGTTGTTGCACTCGATGAGGGAGAGGATCTTGTCGTCCGTCGTGTTATGGGTGCGCTTGAGGCTCTGCACGTAGCGATAGGTGATGTACCTGCGGGCAACCTCATACGCGCCGGTGGCCATGATGGCATCCTCGACGATGTCCTGGATCTCCTCGACGTTCATCGCGTGGCCGCGGGCATAGCAGACCTCCTGCACATGATCGCTGATCTCGATGATCTGCTGCTTCGTCAGGCGCTGGGCATCGGGTACGACCTTGTTAGCCTTCGTGATGGCCGCAATAATTTTGGTAATGTCAAAGACAGCCTCGCTGCCGTTGCGCTTGATGATCTTCATGGTGACTCCTCTTTACAAAAAAATAAATACAGTGCGTTCAATACGAACTGTATAGAATGCAGATGAAATGCCGATTCGTAAATTGCCCGTTTTGCGAGCAAGACTATAATACCGCACCGGGGGCAAAAAGTCAATCCATAAAACCACAAGATATAGTGTCCGGCGAGCAAGCAGAAACAAAATGTTCTGTTTTCGTCGCCTTAACGTGCAAAAAAGCCCTGCCAAAAATAAGACTGAAATTTTGGTGATTTTGAGTGGTTCTACACAGTTTGTCGATGCAGCGTTTAAATATCTTCTTCGAAAATCATGCTCCCCCTTGCAGTATGCCCCCAAAGCTGGTATACTATGTCAGGGTTTGGGGGCGGAACGCCCGCCCGACACAAGATATGGGGATGTCCCCGCAGGAGAACACCATGAATTACGCAACCATTAAATATTGTGATATTGCCAACGGGGAGGGCGTGCGCACGAGCCTGTTCGTTTCCGGCTGCCGCCGCCACTGCCCGAACTGCTTCAATGCCGTGGCATGGGATTTCGGCTACGGTGCGCCGTTTACCAAGGAAGTTCGCAATGAAATACTGGAGAGTCTGGCCCCCGGTTACATCAATGGTCTTTCGCTGCTGGGCGGCGAGCCGTTTGAGCCGGAAAACCAGCGGGAGCTGCTGCCCTTTATTAAAAATGTAAAGGTGCTGTACCCCAACAAGACAATCTGGTGCTACACCGGCAACAATCTGGAGCACGAGATCTGGCAGCCCGGTCCCGGGCGATGCGAGGTCACCGACGAGTTTTTACAATATATAGATGTGCTTGTGGACGGCGACTTTGTGCAGGACCAGTACGACATCAGTCTGCGCTTCCGCGGGTCGAGCAACCAGCGCATCATTGACATGAACAAGACCCGCGCAACGAGCCGGGTCGTTTTGTGGCAGGATGACCCGATTTTTGCGGATCACAAGATGTAATGGAAAATTGCAAGGGCGGATTGCATATCCGCCCGCGGGGCGTCGAGGACGCCGCCCCTCTACAAACCGAAAGGCAGACCGCACATGTGCGGACCGCGGCTTTCCCGCAAGAACCCATCTGCCTTACGCGCGAGGGCCGGGCATGCCCGGCCCCTACTGTGCAGTCACAATTAAAACAGGAGCAAAAACCATCCATCATGAGCACCACCTCAAAATCCAAAACCATGATCGAAGGGCCGCTGGCCAAACAAATTCTGCTGGTCAGCCTGCCGCTGGCCTTATCCAACCTTTTACAAATTCTGTTCAACATGTCCGACGTTGCCGTTGTGGGCCGGTTCGCCGGTTCCACGGCACTCGGCTCCGTGGGCTCGACGGCGACGTTTGTCACACTGTTCACCGGCTTTCTGATCGGCTTGAGCAATGGCGTCAACGTGCTGGTCGCCCGCTTTTACGGTGCCGGGCATCCCAAGGACGTCAGCAAGACCGTCCATTCGGCGCTGCTGGTCAGCCTGGCCGCCGGTGTGCTGCTGCTGTTCGTCGGCCTGTTCGGCTCGCCTGCGCTGCTGGAGCTGCTGAACACCAAGGAGGACCTGCTGCCCGGTGCGATTTTGTACCTGCGGGTCTACTTTCTCGGTATGCCGGCGCTGGCGCTCTACAACTTCGGCAACGCAGTGTTCAGCGCTATCGGCGAGACAAAAAAGCCGCTGGCTTACCTGTCGTTTGCGGGTGTGCTGAACATCCTGCTCAACCTGTTTTTCGTCATCGTCTGCAAGCTCGATGTCGCCGGTGTCGCGCTGGCCAGCACGATTGCCCAGTGCGTCTCGGCAGGGCTGATCCTGCACGCGCTGACAAAGGTCAGCGACTGCTATGCGCTGGATTTCCGCAAGGTAAGGCTGGACCTCAACATGACAAAGCGCATCCTGATGTTGGGCGTGCCCGCGGGCCTGCAAAACGCGATCTTTGCGATTGCCAACCTCTTTATTCAGGCGGGCGTCAACTCCTTCGACTCGCTGATGGTCAAGGGCAACTCCGCCGCAGCTAACGCCGACGCGATGGTTTATGACGCTATGGCGGCGTTTTACATGGCCTGCGCCAGCTTTATGAGCCAGAACTACGGCGCGGGCAAGCTGGATCGCGTCAAGAAAAGCTACTTCATCGCGCTGGCCTACTCGTTTGGCTTGGGCGCAGTGCTGGGCGGCGGGCTGCTCGTCTTTGGGCGGCAGTTCCTGGCGCTGTTCACGACCGAGAGCGCTGTCATCGACGCGGGCATGAAGCGCATTATGGTCATGGGCTGGGCCTACTGCACCTCGGCGTTCATGGACTGCACGATTGCCGCCTCCCGCGGCCTCGGCAAGACGGTAGGGCCGACGGTCATCGTAATTCTGGGGTCCTGCGTATTCCGCGTTGCGTGGGTCTACACGATCTTTGCCCACTTCCACACGATCCCGGCGCTCTACCTGCTGTATCCCTGCTCCTGGGCGCTGACCGCCGCCGCAGAGATCGTCTATTTTGTGTTCAGCTACCGCCGCGCCGCCCTCCGTCTGCGGGAGCGCGATGCGCTGGCGCAGCTGTGAGAGCAGGGGAGAGGGCTGCTGTCATTTGCTGCATATCCAAAAAAATTGCTAAAACAGTCTGTCATGTATATTTTGTATACCAGATATACAGAAAATACTTTTTACATACACCACTCCCACGTGTATAATAGTCGATGCAAGTAAAAGAGGAGTGGAAAGGTATGCAGTATACGGACCTGACAAGAAAGGAATTGCAGCGGGAGTACAGCCGCCTGACACGGAAGTACACGGACTTTATCCGCCAGCCGGTGGAGCTGGACCTGACAACGGAGGATTCGCTGCCGGGCTGCGCGAACCGCCGTGCGGTGAAGCATTTTGGCACTGTGCTGGGCAAGGAGCTGCGCGATACCGGTGCAGCCCACCCCGCCCAAGCGCCGGACGCTGTGGCGGCCCTGGCCACGATGCCCGGCTGTGCCCACCGCACGGTGGAGCTGTGCCGCAAAGCAGGTGTCCGCTTTGACGCTATCGACCACTGCACGGTGCTGGCGCGCACGATCCCGGAGGATATCCGGTCCGACGAGCTGACCCACGTTGCCAGCGTCTTTGCTGTCAGCGCCCGCATGGCTGCATTGGAGAGCCTGCAGGGAACGCTGATGAGAGCGTAAAGCTGTCTGCCGCCCCGTAAACCAAAAACCCGCATTGGCATTCAAAACCAATGCGGTTTTTTTATTGGTGCGCCCGGCGGTAGGAAGTGTCAGCCGAAGGCTGCAGAAAATCGATAAGAATGGAAATCCGCGGCTTTCCTTGCAATTTTCCGGCGAACGTGTTACATTTGGTATAAAAACAAAAGGGGGCGTGCCGGGTATGATTCGTTTGGCCCTTGTCGAAGACGACGAGCTCTACCGCAGCCAGCTGCGCGAATATATTGACAAATACAGCGCGGCGTCGGGCGAAAAATTTACCGTGACAGAATTTTCCGACGGCGACGAGATCGCACTTGGCTATAAGGCTGTCTATGACATCATCCTGATGGATATCGAGATGAAGTTTATGGATGGCATGATGGCTGCCGAGGAGATCCGCAAGGTCGACACCGAGGTTATCATTATCTTCATCACAAATTCGCCGCAGTATGCCATCAAGGGCTATGCCGTCGATGCGCTGGACTATGTGCTGAAGCCGGTCAGCTACTATGCGTTTTCGCAGAGACTTGGCCGCGCCGTGGAGCGCGTGGCGCGCCGCGCACGGCACTTTTTGCAGATCAACGCCCACGGCACGGCACATAAGCTGGACACCTCGGCCATTTATTGGATCGAGAACTGCGGGCATGACTTGGTCTTTCACACGGCGGAAGGGGAGTTGACCGCCCCGGGCTCCATGACGGAGACCGAGGAAAAATTGGCGCAGGACAGTTATTTCCGCGTAAACAAGGGCTGCCTTGTGAATCTGGAACACGTTGACCGAATGGACGGGGAGGATGCCATCGTCCACGGAGACCGTGTGCCGCTGGCCCGAGCGCGGCGCAAGGCATTTCTGGATGCACTGAACGACTATATCAACGGAGCAGGGTGACGATATGCCGCTGAAAATTCCTTATTATGAGATGGATATTCCGCGCCTTGTCACGGCGCTGGCAGACTGGCTGGCCTGCCTTTTGTACCTGCGGTTTCTGCCTCCGCGCTACGGCGGGGTCAAGCGTGCGGCGCTGTACGGTGGTGCATTGGCGGCATTGGCACTCTACCTTGTGGCCACCGACGGCTTTGACGGCTGGCGGTTCAATGTGCTGTACGCGGTTTCTGTCGCACTTATGCTGCTTTTTATGGCGGCGGCCACCCGTGCAGACCGCTGGCAGGTGGGGTATTTCTGCACACGGGCGTTTATTCTGGCGGGTTTTGCCGGGGCGCTGACATGGCAGATGTATGTATACTTTGCGCGTTACATCGCAGCATTGCAAAGCCTGCCTGCGTTGGTGCTCTTTATTGCGGCGGGGTTCGGCATCATCTTCGGCCTCTGGAGGATGGCGGCAGCACGGGCAGCATTCAGTTTGACATTCGGCCCCGCACGACCTGCATCGCGGCGGTCATGGCGGCGGCCATCTACATTTTGTCCAGCATCAGCTATACGCAGCTGAACACGCCGTTTTCGGCCCGCGGCACGATGGAAATTTACACAATGCGCACGGTTGTCTACTTCGGCGGCGTGACGCTGCTGTTTGCATATCAATCGCAGCTGCGCGATTTATTGACACAGCGCGAGGCGGATGCCTTGCGGAACATGCTGCACATCCAGTATGAAAACTACAAAATCCGGCAGGAGAGCATTGACCTCATCAACCAAAAATATCATGACTTGAAGCACCAAATCGCGGTGCTTCGCGCCGAGAGCGGCGAGAAACGCAATGCCGTGCTGGACAATATGGAGCAGGAAATCAAAGCCTACGAGGCGCAGAACGACACCGGCAATAAGGTGCTGGACACGGTGCTGACAGGCAAAAGTCTGACCTGCCGCACCAAAAACATTCAATTGACCTGCGTGGCTGACGGCACAGCGCTGGACTTTATGGATGTGATGGACATCAGCAACCTGTTCGGCAATGCGCTGGACAACGCAATCGAGAGCACCGACAAAATCGCAGACCCGGAGCGCAGGCTCATCCACCTGAGCGTGGCGAGGCAAAAAGGCTTTGCGGCCATCCGCATTGAAAACTGCTTTGACGGTGAGCTGAAATTTGAGAAGGGCCTGCCCGTCACGACGAAAAAGGATGTCTTGTACCATGGCTTCGGTGTAAAAAGCATACAAAACGCCGCCGCAAAATACGGCGGTACCGCGACAATTACGACCCGCGAGGGTTGGTTTGAGCTGCGCGTGCTGATTCCGCTGGGGCAGCCGCAGCAAGAATAAAAAATGAAGTTTTACGCCCCCTGCATCGGCAAACGCCGTGCAGGGGGCGTTGTTTGTGCGGAAAAAGACTATGCTTGGATGCCGTATTTGGCAATGTGTACAAAAAACAAGCGCAAATCCTTGTGAAATCCGACGAAACCAAAAACCGTTTGTGCAAAAAAGAGCGCATTTCGTGCAAATGATGCGCCGCCGCATGATTCTTGTGGTATGGTAGGTTTACAGAAAAAAAGAAGAATCTCCGGACGGGCTGCCCGTCCGACGAAGGAGGAGAACACATGTTTGAAATCACACGCCTGACGGTGGAGCATCTGGCCGCCGGCTGCGTGACCGACTGCTCCACACCCCGCATCGGGTTTTCCCTGAGCAGTGACCGCCGGGGCGCACAGTTGGCCGATGCCGAGTTGACCGTCGGCGATTGGTCCGCCCATGTGACCAGCGGCAAGAGCGCTGCCTACGTGGGCCCTGCGCTGCTGCCGTTCACCACCTACAGCGTGCGCCTGAACGCCACCGACGACGCAGGCGAGACCGCCACCGCCACCACTACCTTTGAGACAGGCCGCATGGAGACGCCCTGGAAGGGCCAGTGGATCAGCGACCCGAGCTACCACTTCACCGAGGCAAAGGTCAGCCCCGTGCCGATGGTTTTCCGCAAGGAAATCACAACGAACAAACCCATTGCCCGCGCGCGCCTCTACGCCACAGCCATGGGCATCTACGAGGCCGAGCTGAACGGCCAAAAGCTGGGCGAGCAATACTTCGCCCCCGGCTTCACGAGCTACAAGTCCTATTTGCAGTATCAGACCTACGATGTAACGACACTTTTGACAGGCGCCGACACGCTGACCTTCACGGTTGCAGGCGGCTGGGCGGTGGGCAGCTTTGTGTTTACCCGCAAAAACCGCGTGACCGCTGACCGTCAGGCTCTGCTGGCCGAGCTGCGCATTGAGTACACGGACGGCACGACGGAGACCATTGGCACCGACGCTACATGGCAGGTCAGCGAGAGCGGCCCCGTGCGGATGGCAGATCTGTATGACGGCGAGACCTACGATGCCACGCAAGAAATCAGCGATTGGCACAACGCCGCGCCCGAGACGCTGAAAGTCACCCCCGCCATCACGGCGGACTACGGTGCCCCGGTCAAGGCCCACGAGGTGCGCAAGCCTGTGGCCGTGATGACCGCCCCCGACGGCGAGACGATTTACGACTTCGGCCAGAACCTTGCGGGTGTTGTCCGCATCAAATTCAACGGCAAGGCCGGGCAGGTCGTGACCGTGCGCCACGCCGAGATCCTGAACCCCGACGGCAGCTTAAACACGACCTTCCTGCGCACGGCCAAGGCCACGGCGACCTACACCTGCCGCGACGGCGAGCAGACCTACAGCCCGCGGTTCAGCTACATGGGCTTCCGCTATGCGGGGGTCAAGGGCGTCGACGCGAAGGATCTGGAAATCGAGGCCGTGGCGCTCTACTCCGATGTGGAGCACAGCGGTTCCTTCCGCTGCTCCGATGAGATGCTGAACAAACTGCAGTCCAACATTACATGGGGCGCCAAGTCGAATTTCGTTGATATACCGACGGACTGCCCCCAGCGCGACGAGCGCATGGGCTGGACCGGAGACATTGCCGTGTTCTCGCCCACCGCGCTGTACAACTTTGAACTGAGCCGCTTTTTGGAGAAGTGGCTGCGCGACGTCAAGGCCGAGCAGCTGCCCACCGGCGGCATCCCCAACACCGTGCCTGTGCAGGGCTACGGTTTCCCCGCCACAATGCCCGAGATGGCCGTGGACTGGTGGGGCGACGCCTGCGTGCTGGTGCCATGGGCTCTATACGAGGCCACGGGCAGCCTGGACGTGCTGCGTATGATGTACCCCACCATGCAGAAGTACGTCAAGGCGGGCTGCTTCTGGGCCGGGTTCGGCATCGGCAAGCACCGTTACATCTGGCACACGCCGTCGGTGCTGCATTTTGGCGACTGGGTCGCCCCCGATGTGCCGAAGATGAGTCAGTGGCAGGCCCGCAGCAAGTACACCGCCACGGCGTCCCTGTGCAACACCAGCGGTACACTGGCGAAAATTGCACGCGTCCTTGGCAAGACCGAGGACGCCGCCAAGTACAAGGAGCTGAGCCGTAAGGTGGCCGATGCCTATTGCAGTGTGCTGACCGACGGCAACGGCAAGACGAAGGAAGAATTCCAGACCGCCTATGTGCTGCCTCTGTACTTGAATATGTTCCCCGAAAACGTCAAGGCGAAGGCTGCCGAGAATCTGGTCAAGCTGGTTGAGAAAAACGACTACAAGATCGGCACAGGCTTCCCGGGCACGCCGTACATCCTGTTTGCGTTGGCCGACAACGGCCACGCCGACACTGCCTACAAGATGCTGCTGAACACACAGTGCCCCAGCTGGCTGTATGAGGTCCGCGTGGGCGCAACCACGGTTTGGGAGCGTTGGGACGGTCTGGACGAGAACGGCGAGTGCCCAATCGGCGACGACGGGACCGACATGATGATCTCGTACAACCACTACGCCAGCGGCGCGGTGGGCGCGTTCCTCTACCGCCGCGTGCTGGGTGTGGAGCCCACCGAGGCCGGGTACCGCAAGTTCAAGTTTGCGCCGGTGGCCGGCGGCGGCATCACCGAGGCTGAAGGCACGGTGGGCACGCCCTACGGCGTGATCAAGGCTGCATGGAAGATCGCGGACGGCGAGATGACGATGACCGTGGCGGTGCCCGTCGGCACCGAATGCACCGTCGTGCTGCCGAGCGGGGAAGAGAAGGTGCTTGACAGCGGGGAATATACCGTTACGGCAAAGGCGTAAAAGCATAGCGTAAACAAATTACTTATATACACAAAGAAGGAGTGACTCTCTATCATGTCAACCTCGAAATCCAACTTCTGGTCCTCGCCGCTGACGAAGTCCCGTATCACCAGCGACGACGTCAAGATGCCGGAAATGCTGCTGGGCTATTTTATCGGCCCCTTCGGCGCACTGCTTTCCTCGGGCATCTTCACCAGCATCCTGCAGAACTACTTCACCGATGTCCTCAAGCTTGATCTTGGCTTTTTGACGACCTTGCAGCTGGTCTCCACGGTGCTCATCGTGGCGTCCAACCTCATCGTCGGTCAGCTGATTGAGCACACCAAGGCTCTGGCCGGCAAGGCACGCCCGTGGATCCTGCTCTCCGCGCTGACCCTTTCCGTCGCCAGTGTGCTGATGTTTATCGTGCCGTTTGAGGGCATGGCCAAGATGGTCTGGATCGCCATCGCGTACAACCTGTACTACGCGGTCGCTTACCCCATCTACAACACCGCCAACTCCACCATGATCCCCGTTTCCACCCGTGACAGCAAGCAGCGCGGTGCGCTGGCTTCCTTCACCAACGTGGCGGGTCTGGGCGTTATGGGCTGCGGCTCGATGGTATTCCCGATGCTCGTTTCCTTCGCGCTGAAGGAGGACCAGCACCTGTGGTTCCTCACCATGCTGGCCGTCGCCATCTTCAGCGCACTGACCATCTACCTGCAGTTCCTCTTCACCCGTGAGCGCGTCACCGAGGAAGGCCGCGCCGACACCGAGACCCCTGCCAAGTCCGCCACGCTGGGCGAGCAGCTCAAGGCCGTTACCGGTGACCGCATGTGGTGGATCGTCATGGCGTTCTATATGCTGTTCCAGTGGAGCGGCGCGATGAAGAACGGCTCCATGAGCTACTTCTGCAAATGGGTTCTGGACAACACTTTCTTCGGTACGGCGGACGCATGGGGTGCCTCCCAGAGCCTGCTCAGCATCATGGGCGCTATCCCGATGGCCGTGGCTGCGGTCTTTGTGGTACCCCTGGCCAACAAGTTCGGTAAGCGTCTGGTCTGCGGCGGCTTCATGCTGCTGGGTGCCGCGGGCGGCATCATCGCAGGTCTGGGCGGCGGCAATATCGTGCCGGTTGCCATCGGCGTGGCCCTCAAGTGTCTGGGTTCTTCCCCGGCCTGCTATCTGATCCTGGCCATGATTGCCGACGTTATCGACCACATTGAGTACCGCACCGGCATCCGCACCGACGGTCTGACCATGAGCATCTACAGCTCCCTTATGGTCGCCGCCACGCCGATCTGCAACTCCATTTTCAGCGCCATGCTGAACGGCAGCGGCTATAACCAAGCCGCCGACGTCGCCCTGGGCACCGCCGCCCAGACCGCCAGTGTGCAGACCGCGATCTCCGTCAGCTATATCTGGGTCGAGACCGTCTGCTATATCATCGGCGCCGTCATCCTGATCCTGTTCTGGACGGTTGAGAAAAACCTGCCCGAGGAGCAGAAGGCTATCAAGGAACGCAGCAAGAAGTAACGCGCCCTACACGCGATTACGATATACACAAGGATACACAAGGAGGAAAAACATGAGTAAGAAAAAATCCGGCCGCCGCGTCTGGCGCGGCGTGACCACAGCCACGGCGTCGCTGCTGGCGCTCAGTGTCTGCGCCTCAACCGTCGTGGACGGCTTCCGCACTGACATTGACAAGTTCCTTGGCACCAAGAGCACCAAGCTCGTCACCGAGGACACCGACGGCGTGGACCTGTACACCTTCAAGTCCGACTACACCTCCACCACCGACCTGCTGCACGGCATTCAGAACGTGGGCGAGCGGATGAGCGAAGAGGGCAGCGTCCTGCTGAAGAATAACGGCGCACTGCCCCTGACCAAGGACGAGACCCAGAAAATCACCCTGCTGGGCTTCTCCAGCTACTATCCCGTACAGGGCGGCGATATGGGTTCCAGCTTTATTGCAAACACCGGCACGGATGCCGATACAGTCGATATGGTCGGTGCCTTCAAGGCAAAGGGCTTCGGTCTGAATCAGACTGTGGCCGACATGTACGAGGCCCTCAAGCCGATGTACAAATCCGAGGTCCAGAGCTGGGGCGGCACTGTGGAGTACAACCACATCACCGCACCTTCCACCACCGGCGTTTTCTCCAGCAAGGAGCCGAGCCAGGCCGCGATGGATAGTCAGGATGCAGGCTGGAAGGACAGCATGAATGACAACAATGTCATGATCGTCACGATTGCCCGCTCCGCCTCTGAAAACGGCAGCTACAACCCCGGCACCGCCGGTGTTGATCCCACCCAGAACCTGAACCAGACCGACCCGCTGGGCCTGTCCGACGACGAGCGCGACCTTATCAATGCAGCCGTCACCGCCAAGGCGGCCAACGGCGGCAAGGTCATCGTTCTGTTGAATAATGCCAGCGCCATGGAGGTGCAGGAGATCGAGGACAACGTCGGTGTTGACGCTATCCTGCAGGTCGGCCTGCCGGGCGGCTACGGCTTCTACGGTGTGGCCGACATTCTCTCCGGTGCGGTCAGCCCCTCCGGTCATCTGACCGATACCTATGCCGTCAAGAACGCCAGCGCCCCCAGCGCCCAGAATTTCGGCGATCTGCAGTGGGCCAACGCCAACCCCGACATCAGCATGAACGATGCCATTGTCGAGGCCGAGAACATCTACATCGGCTACAAATACTACGAGACCCGCTACTTTGACACCGTCATGGGGCAGGGCAATGCCGCCTCCACCGTCGGTTCCTCCACCGGCAGCGCATGGAACTACGACGACGAGGTTACTTACCCGTTCGGTTACGGTCTGTCCTACACCACGTTTGAGCAGACCCTCGATAACCTGAATGTTGACCTTGAAAACGAGACCGTCACCGCGAACGTGACCGTCAAGAACACCGGCAGCGTCGCCGGTAAGGATGTTGTGCAGCTCTATGTCAGCCTGCCCTACACCGATTATGACAAGGAGCACGGTGTTGAGAAGGCTGCCATCCAGCTGCTGGACTACGGCAAGACCGCCGAGCTTGCGCCCGGTGCCTCCGAGACCGTGACCATCACCGCTGACATGCAGAATATGGCCAGCTGGGATTCCACCGCTGACAACGCGGTCGGTACCAAGGGCTGCTACATTCTCGATGCCGGTGACTACTACTTCACCATCGGCAACGGTGCACACGAGGCTGTGCAGAACGTTTTGGCTGCCGAGGGTCAGGATGTCGGCGGTGACGCAGACAAGGCCAAGAGCTGGACGCTCGATTCCTTTGACGACACGACCTTTGCCACGACCAAAAACGGCACCGCCGTTGAGAACCAACTGGCCGACATGGACATCAACAGCTGGCTGCCCGGCACTGCCACCTACATGACCCGCTCTGACTGGGAGGGCACCTTCCCCAAGACCTATAAGAATCTGACCGCCTCCGATGAGATGCTCGACATTCTGGACAATGACATCTACGAGATCAACGCAAACGGCGATCCGTCCACCGTCACCTTCGGTGCCGACAACGGCCTGACTCTGGCTGACCTGAAGGGCGTCACTGACCTTGATGATGAGCGCTGGAGTCTGCTGATGGATCAGCTCACCCTGGAGGAGGGCATGATTCGTCTGGGTCTGGGCGGTACCTCCACCAAGGCCATCGAGTCTATCATGAGCCCCGAGACCATCCAGAACGATGGCCCCAACGGCATCTACAGCTATCCTCTCGGCCAGTATGCCAACACCGACAAAGCCGGTACCGACCCCTGCGCCGTGGATGCCAACGACCCCAACCTCGCATACAAGTTCGGCACAATGGTCAACGAGACCGTCATTGCCCAGACCTTCAACAAAGACCTTGCCAACGAGTACGGCAAGATCTGCGGCAACTACAGCCTGTGGAGCAACCTGACCATCTTCTGGGGCTGCGGCACCAACCTGCACCGCTCCCCCTATAACGCCCGCAACCACGAGTATTATTCCGAGGATGCCGTCCTTACCTCCGGTCAGGCCGTTGCCTTTATCAGCGGCGGCAAGGAGTACGGCGTTATCATTGCCCCCAAGCATCTTGCCTTCAACGATACCGAGATCAACCGTACCGGCGTTTCCGTCTTTATGACTGAGCAGCAGGCTCGTGAAAACGAGCTGCGCGGCACCCAGGCTGCCATCGAGGATGCCGGCGCTCTGGGCGTCATGACCGCCTTCAACCGTGTCGGCATCACCGCCACCAACGCCCACACCGGCCTGCTCAAGAACATTCTGCGCGGCGAGTGGGGCTTCAAGGGTCTGGAGAGCCAGGACTTCATCATGAACCCCAACTACGCCGTGCTGAAGGAGTATGCCCTCAACGGCGGCACGATGACCACCTTCACCGGTGAGAACACGATGGCCGCTGTCAGCGAAAAGTTTGCCTACTGGACCACCGAGAATGTTGGTCAGGACACCGAGCTGATGAGCGCCATCAAGCAGGCCATGACATGGCAGGCCTACGCGCTGGCCAACTCCAACGCTATGGACGGCATGGCCAGCAGCACCCGCCTTGTCAGCGTGCGCACCTGGTATGACAACGCCCTCGTTGCCGTGCAGGTCGTCTTTGCCGCCCTGACCGTACTGGCCGCCGCCATGTATGTGCTGAATGACCGCAAATCCAAGAAGCAGTAAAGGAGTGCAAACCATGAGTTCTACGAATAAAAAGGGCGCAGGTCTGATCCTGTCGCTTCTGACCGCCGTTGCCTGTGCTGTCGGCCTTGGCTTCTGCATTGTCAACGCCGGGACTGATTCCTTCCGCAAGATCGGCACCAGCCCGGTTGTCATCGGCTGCGCCGTCATCGCCATCCTTGCACTGGTGCTGCGCGTCATGCTGGACAAGAAGCTGGCCATCGCCGCCGATGCGATGAGCGTAGTTGCCGGTATCACGCTGGTCGTGGCTGCTGCACAGTTCATCAGCCCCCGCGTCAACACCATCGCCTCGATCATGACCTTTACGAACAACGCCCAGACGATGGCTGACCTGTCCAGCGCCATCTACGGCACGGCCGCGCTGCTGATTGCCGTGGTGCTGAACATCATTGCCGCCTTCACCAACGTGAACGAGCAGTAAGTATGCGCCATTCCCGCGTCACTTCATCGTGACAGCTTTTTCCTCATCCACACCCCGGGGGGCTTTCTCTCCGGGGTATTTTGTATTATGATATAAAAAACAGATTTTTTCTGAAAGGATGTGTTCCACCTGCGCCGCCTGATGCTTATTCTTGCCATGCTGGTTCTGCTGGCAGGCTGTGCCGCCGCCCCGGCATCCCCGGCAGTGCAGTGCCGCATCGTTTTGGAATCCTCGCCTGCGTTTACAGCGCAGACCCAGACCGCAGCCGTTACCCCGGGGCAGAGTGTGAACTTCACCCTGACCCCTGCCGACGGCTATACGCTGACGGGCGCAGACTATCCCGGTGCGTCGCTTACCCGCACCGGTGCGGCGTACATCCTGACGCTGCCCGATGTCCGCTACTCCGTTGCCGTGGCAGTGACCGCGGAAAAGAGCGATACTGTGCTGTATTATAATGACAACTGCGGCGGCGGCTGGGTCACTGTGCCCGTCACCGCGAGCCATCTGCGGCTGAACACCGCCATCGACGATGCACTGTTCACCCGCCCCGGGTACACGCTGACGGGGTGGAACACCGCCCCGGACGGCAGTGGTCAGGCCGTTGGGCTGGGCAGCCGGACCGAGCCCGGCGCGCGGCTTTACGCGCAGTGGACTGCTCAAAACGACGCCGCGGAGTTCACCTACACGGTTGAAAACGACGCCGCAGCAATAACGGGCTGGCAGGGCGGGGGAGAAGTGCTTGTCATCCCCGATACGCTGGGCGGCGCACCCGTCGTGGAAATTGCGGCGGGGGCCTTTGCCGATGCGCCCTGTAAAACAGTCATCTTCCCCGATACCCTGCGCCGCGTGCAGCCCGGGGCCTTCAGCGGCAGCGCCGCGGAGAGCGTGACCCTGTTTGACAGCCTGCAGCAGATCAGCGATTACGCATTTGAAGATTGCACAAGCCTGCAAACATTGTACATCAATGCCGCGACTGCGCCCGTCTACAGCGGCAGGTACTACGCTACGTTCGCCGATAAAGACGACCGCCTGCTCTCATTGGCCGATACGCAGAAGCTTGTGCTGTTCTCCGGTTCCTCGGCGCGGTTCGGGTATGACAGCGCCGCGCTGGATGCTGCCCTGCCCCATTATGAGGTCGTGAACATGGGTGTGTTCGCCTACACCAATGCGCTGCCGCAGCTCGAGCTGATTCGCGCACAGATGCGCCCCGGCGACCTGCTGCTGCTCTCGCCCGAATTTGACGCCGCCAAGCGCCAGTTCTGCACGACAAACGCCTTTGACGACGCCTTCTTCTGTATGGCCGAGGCTGACTACGACATTGTCGCACGGCTTGATTTACAACAGTACAGCGGCGTTTTTTCGGCACTTGGCTCCTATTTGCAGACCCGCGCAGACATGACGGCGCGCAGCTATGCCGTCTCGCCGTCCGATTTGGGCGAGGACGGAAATGCCGTTGACGCGCCGAGCTACAACGAGTACGGTGACTATGTTCTGTACCGCCCCGATGCCGTCGATGACACGCCGATTTACGGACTGCCTGTGGATTACACAACGGCGTCCTTCCCGTATGACACGTATATAGCCCCCGCCAACGCCGAGTTTGACCGCTTTGCGGCAGACGGCGTGCGGGTGTACCTGACGTACAGCCCGCGCAACAGCCGCGCCGTTTCGGCGGATTCCACGCCGGAGGCTGTGGCCGCGCTGGATGCGTATTTCCGAGAAAATCTCGATGTTGTGTTCTTGACGCCGCTGCAGGATTCCCTGATGCCCGGGCGATATTTCTACGGCACCGACAACCATCTGTCCACAAACGGGGTGACTATGCGCACGGCACAGGTCATCGATGCACTGACAAAACAACTGCAAGGGGAGGGGATTGCGCCATGATTCTTGTCTGCGCTCTGGCTGCACTGACCACTGTGCTGGCACTGGCCCATCGCCGGGCATGGGCCGCAGCGCTCGGCATGGTTTCGGGTGCTGCCGTGGTTTTGGCAGCGCTGGTACTGGATGTGTCCACCCGCACAATGCTGCTCTGCCTGTTGATTCCCTGCGCCGCCGCAATGTGGCCGATAGGAGGGCGCTTATGAATTTCACCGCACCCGCTTTCGTGCTGCTTTTTCCTATCGTACTGGCCCTGCATTGGATGCTGCCGCCGAGCCGGCGCTGGGTATTGCTGCTGGCCGCCAGCCTCGGATTTTACGCTGTGGGCAGCCCGCAGGCACTTCCGCTGCTGGCGGGTATCACGCTGGGAACCTATGCAGCGGCACTGGGCATCGCAAAAAGCAAAACACAGACGGCCAAAAAGCTCTGGCTGACCTGTGCGGCAGTTTTGTGCATCGGGTGTCTGTGCCTCTTCAAATATGCCGGGATTTTCCGCACAGATGTGCCGCTTCTGCTGCCCGCGGGCATCTCGTTTTACACATTTCAGACCCTCAGCTATGTCATTGATATTTACCGCGGGCGGCTCATGCCGGAGAGGCATCCGGGGTATTACGCCTTATTCGTCAGCTTTTTCCCGCAGCTGGTAGCGGGGCCGATTGAACGCAGCACGGCGCTTCTGCCTCAGCTGCACGCGCAGGAGCGCCGTATGGACAGCAGCGGCTGGCTTTGGATGGTGCGCGGCTTTGCAAAGAAGCTGCTGCTGGCAGACACCGCTGCCGTGTTTGTGGATTCCGTCTACGCCTCCCCGGCTGACGCCTCCGGCCCGGCTGTTCTGTTGGCAACACTGCTTTTTGCCGGGCAGATCTACTGGGACTTTTCCGGCTATTCCGACATTGCCGTCGGGGCCGCTGCCTTGCTGGGTGTGCGATTGAGCCGCAATTTTGACCACCCCTATCGCGCAGACTCCCTGCGTGATTTCTGGCGCCGCTGGCACATCAGTCTCAGCTCTTGGTTCCGGGACTATGTGTATATCCCGCTGGGCGGCAGCAAA
>OGPB01001022.1_pt1 | contig 17068 bp, 16 predicted proteins | sample 1552821 | NCBI WGS metagenome assembly OGPB01 (sample SAMEA2580192, study PRJEB22360) | human gut metagenome | biome: human gut; feature: human-associated habitat; material: faeces | place: Denmark | collected 2008/2010 | reverse complement strand
TCTGCCGCACCTCGCTCGCCGTATCGGCACTTAGAATTATGCGGTATTGCCCTATTTCTACAAACACAGCAGGATTTTGCATTAAAAAGCCTTAAATCCTGCTTGTATTTGCGAAATATCCGTCATGCTCTTTGTTTTCAGATTCACATTAACGCAGCAGCCAGTTTGTTTTGCTCTTCCACCAAAGGGCGCATCCAACCCGAAAATGTGCCGCTGCTCAGTTCTTTACCCCGGCAGCGGCACATTCCATTGGTCTGTTTCAGCCCTCGTTCATATGCCGACGGTTGCGCACACCGACATTTTCCAGTTCTTCCGGCTCCATTACAACGCGGTACAGTTCTTCATAGCTGTGCACCGTATATTTGGGCTGGATGCCGGTTTTATTTTCCTCGTTGGCAAAGTTGACCCAGCAGGTATCGATCCCCGCGTTGATACCGCCCTTGATATCGGCCAGCAGGTCGTCCCCCACCATCAGCACACGGCTGCGGTTGGTCAACCCCAGGTCCCGGATGGCATAGTCCAGCAGCTTGGGCGAAGGCTTTGCCGCACCCACTTTTTCCGAGATATACACACCATCCATAAAGCGGCCAATGCCGGATGCCGCAATGCGGGATTCCTGTACCTGGGTAGCACCGTTGGAAACGATTGCCAGGGTAGCAACTTCGCCCAGTTCTTCCAGAGCGGTCAGCGCACCGGGCATCAGATCCGCATGGTTGGCCAGCTCGTTCTCATAAAAGTCGTTCATCTCGCGGGCGTTGGCGGCTTCCGGTGTACCAAGAGCCTGCATCACGCGGCCAAACCGCACTGCAAACAGCTTGCTGCGGTTCAGCTCGCCTTTGGCAAGGCTGTCCCACAGCTGGCGGTTGATCTGGTGGTAGGTTTCCAATGCTTCGGGGCCGTTGGGCATGCCGTAATGCTCTAACGTAATGCCGACCGCAGCACGCTCTGCTGCGTTAAAATCCAGCAGGGTGTTATCCACATCCAGTAAAAGACAAGTATAATTTGCCATAGATTTATTCCTTTTTTCCGGTCTATTCTTGCCGGATATCTGCCGGGGTGCTGCCCTGCCGCCAAAACAATTACTCCGTGTGCTGTGCTTCCGTCCGTTCATCGTCCGTCAGCGCATCGTCAAGGGGTTCTGTGTCAAGGGGCTGGCCCCAGTCAAAATCATAGTTTTCCACACTGCCGTCGGTCACATCGTTCTGGCCGTTATCCGGCTGATAGCCAGCCTCGCAGTCAAAGACAAACATGTGATCACCTCCCGGCTTATGCTATGCCGGGGGCAGGCGCTGTGTGACTGCAATCAGTCTTCGTCGCCAAAGGGGAAGAACGGGAACTGATCGCCCGAATCACTTGGTTCCGGGGTTACCGTGGGGTCCGAAAGGGGTTCCGTTACGTTGATGACAAGCTCTGCATACTGACCATTGTTGGCAGCACGCACGGTATAGCTGCCAACGGTATCCGCGCTGAACTGCACGTTATCGCCGGTTGCACTCCACTGCGGCTTCTGGGCGCAGGTCCAGGTGGTATCCCCCGAAGGATTGCTTACGTTGGCCTGCAGCGTTGTGGTACTGCCTGCCGGCATGGAGCTGACACCGGTGATGCTGACGGTGGTAGCCGGTGCCTGCACATGCACCATCAGTTCCTGCGAAGTATAGGTACCGTTGACTTCCAGCCCGGCCTTGATGCGGTAATCTCCGGTGGCATTCGGCGTAAAGGTATAACTGGCGCCATTCTGCATCAGGTCATCGTTGACCGACCACTGCACACCGCTGTTATCATAGCTCTTACCGCCCAAGGTGACACTGGCGTTGATGGTCAGGGATTCACCCTGCTTGATGGTGCTTTCGCCCTGATCCAGGTTGATCTGCACACGGGCATCGTTGAACATTGCCGTCACGGAAATATCCTTGGTCGCGCTGTCCACACGGGTAGCGGTGGTCAGGCCATCGCTCCACTTATAGAACGTATAGCCGTCCGCCGCCACAGCGGTAATGGTCACAGTCTGCTTTTCGGCTGCGTCCATTTCGATGGAAGTTACGCCGCTCTGGTCATTGCCCTGCAGGGTGCCCTTGCCTTCTTCCACCAAGTATTGCAATTTGAACGTTGTAGGGGTCGCCGAAGGCGTGGGCTCCGTGGCGGCTGCGCTGCCGCCAGCCTGCTCAGTACGCTGCGGAATATCATCCGTGTTGGGGCGGGTATCCGCAGTATCGTAAGCATGATTGCGCAGGTAGTTCAGCACCACATTAGCGCCGGATGTGCTGAAGCCATTCTGTTTGTTGTTCAAATAGGCTGCTTCGGCATAGCCGCTGTTGCTGTCTTTCAGTGCTTCGGTCAAGTTCAGGTATTTATAGCCTTCATCATTGCACATCTTGGCCAATTCCTGGTTGAACTGGTCGATCATCAGCTGCGTTTTGGCGGCATCAGATGCATTTTTTGCCACAGGCGGAATGGCACAGACAATGACATCGCAGTACTGGTACGCACCGGTAATTGCGATGACAGCCTGCTTATAGTTACGGGCAAAATTATCATAGGAAAGGCTGCCGTCCAGATCGTTGCTGCCCAGCAGCATGACCACGCGGCGGGGTTTCATTTTGGATACCGCCTGCGGGACGGTATAGGCGCTGGAATCCCCCGCAAAGTAAACGCAGGCATCGTTCAGCAATGAGCTGACGGTCAGGCCGTCCTTGCCTGCAAACTGATCCAGCGTGATGACTTTATCGTCATACAGGGACTTGGCAAACTGATCCCCCACAAACAGCGTGGAGGAGACATAATCGGTGCCTGCATCAGAGGTTTTGGCCAGCACGGACCCCAGCGAAGTATCCAGCGGATAGGCCTGCGGGTCATAGCGGCCGCTGCCGCCCAGCGACAGCTTGCCCGGCAAAACCCAGGATGCAATAAATGTAAGGATGACAGCCAGCACACATACTGCCAGAACAGCACATGCCTTGCGCTGGGTTGGGCTGAAGGATGCCCGGCTGCCGGATGTTTTGCGGCTCATAATGTTCGTTTCTCCCTTTGTTCCTTATGTAGGATGCGCCCGCGGGCCGGGTTGGTTCCGGCGGCGGGCTGTGCCCGGCAGCGCTTTGCACCGCGCGGGGTTCAACCCAGAATATACTGGGTCAGTTCTTCACAATTTTGCGCCAGCAGCACCGGATTCCAGGGTTCCAATTCTTCCCTGCTACCATAGCCGTACAGCACGGCAGCAGCGGGCAGCTGGTTGTTGACTGCGCCCTGCATATCATCCTGGCGGTCCCCCACCATCAGGATGCGTTTGCCCGCCAGGCGTGGGTCCTGCAGCACAAGGCGGATCACATCCGTCTTGTTGTCCACACTTTCGTCCATGCTGGCCCCGCCAATGCGGTCAAAATAGTCAAACAGCCCCTGCTCTTTCAGGATGGGTGTTACAACTTCGACCGGTTTGCAGGTTGCCGTTGCCATGTACAGCCCAGCATCTTTCAGGGTATCCATCATCTGACGCACCCCGGGGAACAGGCTGCACTGGTGGCTGCCAACTTCCTCGTAATGCACGCGGTAATACTCCACGGCCTGCTCCACCTCGGCATCCGTTGCAAAGTGCTGGGCAAAGCTCCAGCGCAGCGGAGGGCCAAGGTAGCGGGAACAATCTATCGCATCCGGGTCAAGGCCCATTTTGCGGAACGCATAGGCAAAGCAGTTAAAAATGCCCGGCCGGGAATGGATCAATGTTCCATCAACATCAAATAAAACGGCGTCGTAACGCTGCATCCAAAATACCTCCTGCGGAAAGGCGGTGCTCCCTTTATACAGTCCTGATAACTTCCCATAGCGCTTGCGGCCGCGTTGTTTATGGCTACTCTCCCGGTGTAAAGCACACTCACTTTACATCCATTTCAAGAGCCTTGGCCGCATACCATGCAGAGAAAACAATGAACTTTCCTGGGTTCTTTATGTTCTCTTTTGGTGTATACGGAACCGAAAACAGACTATCCGATACTCTGCCGTCTGTCAATTCCGTCATAATATACAGTTGTATTATATCATAACTGTCAAGGTTTGAAAATGACTTCACGGAAATTTGATAATTTGCCCCTTCTTTCCTGCTCCAAAAGACAAAAAAGCCGCTGCAAACCGGTAAAATCCGGCCCACAGCGGCAGTTAAATGGTATAAAACTTATCCAAATCCGATCCTGTACGCAATCTTATCAGGAAAGGATCATGCGGTCATTGGCTTCGCCGCCAGCCTGCTCAAAGCGCTGCAGCAGATCCGATACTTCCAACTTTGTCTTTTCTTCGCCGCGCACATCATAAATCACATGGCCTTCGTTCATCATGATCAGGCGGTTGCCATAGCGGATGGCATCGCGCATATTATGGGTGATCATCAGGGTGGTCAGGTGGTTTTCCTGCACGATCTTGTTGGAAATTTCCAGCACCTTGGCGGCGGTCTTGGGGTCCAGGGCTGCGGTGTGCTCGTCCAGCAGCAGCAGCTTGGGCTTTTTCAGGGTCGCCATCAGCAGGGTGACTGCCTGGCGCTGGCCGCCGGAAAGCAGACCGACCTTGCTGGTCATGCGGTCCTCCAGGCCCAGGCCCAGGGTTTTAAGCAGCTCGTGGTACTCGGCATTTTCCTTTTTGGTAATACCAATGCGCAGGGTGCGGCCCGCACCGCGGCGGGCGGCCAGGGCCAGGTTTTCATCAATCTGCATCGTGGCGGCGGTGCCCATCATGGGGTCCTGGAACACACGGCCAATGTAAGCGGCGCGCTTGTGCTCCGGCAGGCGGGTGATATCCTTACCATCAATAATGATCTTGCCCATATCCACCGGCCACACACCGGCAACAGCATTCAGCATGGTGGACTTGCCCGCACCGTTGCCGCCGATTACGGTGACGAAATCGCAGTCCTCCAGTGTCAGGTTCAAATCATTCAGGGCAACCTTCTGGTTGACCGTACCGGGGTTAAAAGTCTTGTAAACGTTTTTGATCTCAAGCATTGCTGCTGCCGCCTTTCTTTACCGCAACGCGGGTGAAGTATTTTGCTTTCCAGTATGGAACCGCAAGGAAGATGGCGACCACGATGGCGCTGAGCATTTTGAGCAGGTCGGTATCGATCTTGAACCAGATGCAGATCTGCATAACAATGTAGTAGATGACGCTGCCGATGCCAACGCTGAGCAGCTTGAGCGCAAAGTTGCGAAAAATCTTGCTGAACACGGCTTCACCGATAACAACGGCAGCCAGGCCGATCACGATAGCACCGCGGCCCATCTGGACATCAGCAAAGCCCTGGTACTGGCTGAGCAGCGCACCGGAGAATGCCACCAGACCATTGGAGAGCATCAGGCCCAGCACAATGTTGAAATTAGTGTTGATGCCCTGCGCCCGCGCCATGTTGGCGTTGCAGCCGGTAGCGCGGATGGAGCAGCCAAGCTCGGTGCCGAAGAACCAGTACAAAATAGCGATAACAACCACCATAAGAACGGCCACGATCAGGATGGTATTGCGGTAAAACGGAACGCCTTTGATATAACGCAGGGATACCAGCAGGTCATATTTGTCCACGTTGATAGCCTGATTGGCTTTTCCCATGATTTTCAGGTTGACCGAATATAGGGACAACTGGGTCAAGATACCGGCAAGGATGGCCGGAATGCCCATAAACGTGTGGAACAGGCCGGTCACCAGGCCAGCCAGCAGGCCAGCACCAAACGCCAGCAGCAGGGACAGCCAGACGTTCATGCCGGAAGTCATACACATGATGCAGACCGCACCGCCAAGGCCCAAGGTGCCGTCTACCGTCAGGTCGGCAACATCCAGGATGCGGAAGGTGAGGTAAACGCCAATCGCCATAATGGCCCAAATCAGGCCCTGCGCCAATGCGCCCGGCATGGCATTGAACAATGTTGCAATGTTCAAGAGATCGTCAACTCCTCAAAAAAGATATAGTCTTTTTAATTATATCAAAAAATCGCGGGAAAGAAAAGCCTTTTCCGCGATTTTTGTATTAAAGTTACCTGCATCAAATCAAAGCAGGCCGTTTTGGCTGTTTAGCCCTCGTATGCCACATAATCATCTGGGATGGTGATGCCCAGAGCTTCGGCAATGGTCGGGTTGTATTCCTTAGTGAACTCCGGAGCGTACTCAATGGGCATCTCTTCAACCTTGCTTTCGCCGGTCAGGATCTTGGCGGCCATCTTACCGGTAGCAACGCCCAGGTCATAGTAGCTGATGGACAGGGTAGCAACGCCACAGCCGCTCATGATGCCTTCCTCGCCTGCAACGACAGGCACACCGGCGGGCTGGCAGATGTTATTGACAATCTCAGTGTTGTTGGCAACGGTGTTATCAGTGGGAACATAGATCACATCGCTGGCATCGGCAGCGCTCTGGCAGACGGTGGCCAGATCGTTGGAGTCAGAGAATGCGTAATACTCGCAGGTGTAGCCCAGTTCTTCCAAGCTGGCCTTTACGGTATCAACCTGATACTGGCTGTTTGCTTCGGCGCTGCAATACAGCAGACCAACGGTCTTTGCATCGGGGAACAGTTCCTTGATGATTCCTGCCTGCTCATCCAGAGGAGCCAGGTCGCTGGTGCCGGAAATATTGGTGCCGACAAGGCCATCGAAGTCATCAATACCCAGTGCCACGCCGTACTCGGTAACAGAGGTGCCCAGAACCGGGATGGTGTTGGTGCCGGCCTGTGCAGCCTGCAGGGCGGGGGTTGCGTTGGCCAGGATCAGGTCAACATTATCAGAAACAAAGCCATTGATGATGGTGCTGCAGGTGTTGGAATCGCCCTGGGCGTTCTTTTCCTCAAAGGTAACGGCATCGCCGAGCTGCTCGGTCAGGGCATCCTTAAACCCCTGGGTTGCAGCGTCCAAAGCAACGTGCTGCACCAGCTGGCAGATGCCGACCTTGTAGGTCTGGCCGTCAGCAGCGGCGGTATCGGAAGCGGCGGTGGATTCTGCGGCAGAAGAAGCGGTGCTGTCCGCGGCCGATGCAGCAGAGCTTGCTGCAGTGCTGCCACAGGCAGCAAGGGAAACAGCCAGGCAGCCGGCTGTCAAAATAGAAAGTGCTTTTTTCATGGTATCTTCCTCCCAAATCTATGCATCGCTCACCGGCATCCACTATGCTGCATAGCCTTGGGTGGGTGTCCTCTCCGAAAAGCGATTTAGTGATTTAAAGTATAGCATCAATCGTATCCCCCTGCAAGATACAATCCGCCAAATCACGGCGCTTTAGAGCACTAAATTTCCACATTTTGCACAATTTTAACAAAAAAGCACATCCTGCGTTCCGCCTTTGGGGCATTCGCACAGGGTGTGCAGTATCAATAAGACTTATAAAATGATATTTTTCTCTGTTTCAGCAATCGGGTGCTGGATTGTTTTTGTGTTCCTTGCCGTTTTGGCCTCATTTATGCAAAGATTGCCGCTTCGGTCTGGTTCAGGATGCGGATAAACGCCTCTCGCGTATCCGCCATACGCAGTTTTTCCGTCAGGCGGTGGTCGCTGAGCAGGTTGACAAGGCGAGCCAAAATCAACAGGTGGTCGCTCTGGCGGTCCGGCGGAACCGCAACCATAAAGATCATATCCACCAGCTTGCCGTCCGCTGCGCCCCAGTCCAGCCCGCGGGTAAGGGTCAGCGCGGCCAGCCCAAGCGAGGCAACGCCCGCATTGCAGGCATGTGGGATGGCAAGCCCTTCTCCAATGGCGGTGGTGCCGCCCGCGCGTTCACGCTCACACACAGCTTTATAGTAGGCGGTACCGTTGGTGATCACGCCGTTGCTCTCCTGAAGTTCCACCAAGGTTTCCAGCGCCGTCTGCACACTGGGCATCTCGGCATGCAGCATCACACTGTCCCGGTTCAGTAAACGGCTGACTCTCAGCTGTGTCTGCTCACTTTCCCTGTGTTTCATACGCCCTCCACCTTGCTGATCAGCTTGTAAAGGAACTCGCCCACCGCGCCGCCGGTGCAGTCGCAGTTGGTCACTTCGTTGGCCGCTGCTTTTACTTCGGACGGCGCATTGGCCACAGCCACGGAATAGCCCGCTTTTTTCATGATTTCGAGATCATTATAATAGTCACCGATCACGATGGTTTTTTTGATGTTCTCGTTCAGGATATGGCAAAGCTCTTCCATTCCGGCTGCTTTGCTGATGCCGGAAGGCATAATTTCCAAGTAGATCTGGTTGGTAGGCAAAAAGTAATTATCCCGGCCAAAGTACCGCGTTTTGGCGTACTGTCCCGCTTTGCGGATCGTTTCCGGATCCCCGGCAAACACCACCTTCAGCCAGCCATCCGGCACATTTTCCAGCGGGCAGGCCACGCTTTCCATGTGTTCATCCACCTGGTGGGCGTGGGTATAGCTGCTGGCGTGAACAACATACATCTCCCCCGCACCGGCCATGACCTCTACACCAATCTTCGGGAATTTTTGCAGCATATCGGCAATGGCGGCAGCGGCCTGTTCTTGATTCAGGCAGGAGCGACGCAGCACACGGTTGGTCTGGAAATCATACAGCAGCGAACCATTGCAGGAGATTGCTGGCAGCGAAAGCTCGATATCGCCCAGCGCCGCGCGGATCGACTCCGGCGGACGGCCGGATGCGACGGTAAAGCGCCCACCCATGGCGGTAAACAACCGGATGACGCTGCGGTTGCAGGCGGGAATGCCCTCCTTTGCAGTCAGCAGGGTGTTATCCATATCACAAAAAACCAGATAATCACTCAAACGCTCCATGGCGGCTTTCCTTTCTCAGACGGCTTAAGTAGTCCTGAAACCAGTCAGGCAGTGAGCTGTCAAACTGCATCCATTCCCCGGTGGCGGGGTGCACAAAGCCAAGCTCCTTGGCGTGCAGGCACTGACCGTTCAGGCTGCGGATACAATTTTTTGGCCCATACACGGCATCCCCAGCCAGCGGGTGGCCAATGGACGCCATATGCACCCGAATTTGATGGGTGCGGCCTGTTTTAAGCTTGCATGCAATGTAAGTAAAGTTGCCGAACCGTTCCAGCACCTGCCAGCCGGTGTAGGCATATTTGGAGTTCTGCTGGGTCACGGCCATCTTTTTGCGATCCTTAGGGTCGCGGCCGATGGGGGCTTCCACAAAGCCGGCATCCTCTTTCAGGTTGCCATACACCACAGCGTGGTACACCCGATGGATAGAATGCACGCTCATCTGTTCGGTCAGTGCCTGGTGGGCGGCGTCCGTTTTTGCAACGACCAAAAGGCCGCTGGTATCCTTATCAATGCGATGCACAATGCCGGGGCGGATGGCCCCGCCGATGCCGGACAGCCGCCCCGCACAGTGCCACAGCAGTGCATTGACCATGGTGCCGTCCGGGTTGCCGGGCGCAGGGTGCACCACCATGCCTTTGGGCTTGTTGACCACCAGCAGGCTGTCATCCTCATACACAATGTCCAGCGGAATGTTCTGGGGTTGGGCTTCGATGGGCTGCGGGTCCGGCAGGGTGAGCAGAATCGTCTGCCCGGCTTTCAGCTTATCCTTTTTGTTCAAGGGGCTGCCGTTGCAGGTCACACTGCCCGCTTCGATCAGGTTTTGCAGCTGGCTGCGGGAAAGATCCGGGCACTGTTCCGCCAGCCAGCGGTCCAGCCGCAGGCCAACGCTTTCCGGCGCAAGGGTCAATTCACGCTGTTCCATCTGTGGGCGCACTCCCCTTTTGCTGTTTTGCTTTTTGTTCGCGGCGCATATCCAGCAGCAGGCTGAGGACCAGCAGGCCCACGCCGACACAGATGCAGACATCCGCAAAATTGAATACCGGGAAATTGATGAACAGGCAGTTCAGGTAATCCACCACCACGCCGGTGCGGATACGGTCGATCAGGTTGCCAACACCGCCGCCCACGACCAAAATCCAAGCAGCACGCTCCAAACGCGGCATTTTGCGCAAAAGCAGCATACCGGCCAGCACAGCCAGCATCACACCGGTAACGATCACCAGCAGCGTGCGCTTGCCGCTGAGCATGGAAAACGACATACCATCATTGAGCAGGTAATAAAATTCCAGCACATGCGGGATAAAGGGTTTGCTGCCAACCGGCAGCAGTTCCACGGTGGCCCAAAGTTTGATCAGCTGGTCAACCAGCGTCAGGCCTGCCGCAGCAAGAATGGATAAAATGCCAACCAGCATAAACGCCTCCGTCGTCCGGGCCAATGCAGCGCTGCAACATGCCCTGACAAAAACAGCGGTGCAAAGGCTTGATAAAAGCGCAAAAGCACCGCTGTAAATCATACTATGGCAATACCGCACAGTTCCTGTTTTACAGGCTTAAGCACTGGAACAGCGCTTAACATCATGCGGCATAGCCCTTTATTTGAAATTAACCAAGAACTTTCGCACAGCGCGGGCACAGGCCGTCTTCGCCAACAGCTGTGTCGAACTTCCAGCAGCGCAGGCACTTGTTGCCGGCAGCATGGGCAACGCTCATGCCCAGGCCCTCGGTCAGACCCCTCACGCCGCCTTCGCCCTTGACCATATCCACATGGGAAACGATCATCAGATCGGCCAGCTCATCCATCGGGATGGCGTTCAGGAAGTCATACATTTCATCGCTGCAGTACAGGGTAACGGCAGCTTCCAGAGAGGAACCGATGGTCTTATCGGCACGGGCCTGCTCCAGAACCTTCTTTACATCGTCACGCACAGCAATGATCTTGGCCCACTTGGCGTCAAAAGCGGCATCCTCATCGCTCTTGGCTTCCGGCATACGCTCCCAGCAGACATACTCCTGCATGCCTTCCAGCTTCGGGATGTAGCTCCAGATTTCCTGGGCGGTGAAGCACAGGATGGGGGCAACCAGCTTGGTGAAGTCAACCAGAATGCGGTACAGCGCAGTCTGGGCGCAGCGGCGTGCGTGCTCGTCCGCGCAGTACAGGCGGTCCTTGATGACGTCCATATAGAAGTTGGACATATCAATGACGCAGAAGTTGTAGATTGCGTGGTAAGCGCGGGAGAAATCGTAATTATCGTAAGCGGCACGCACATTGGCGGTCAGGCTGTTGCAGCTCTTGAGTGCCCAGCGGTCGATTTCGAACAGCTGATCCTCGGCAACCATATCCGTGGCAGGGTTGAAATCGCCAATATTGCCCAGCATAAAGCGGGCGGTGTTGCGCATCTTGCGGTATGCTTCGGACAGCTGCTTGAAGATATTCTTGCCTGCGCGCACATCAACGGTGTAATCGCTGGAAGCAACCCACAGGCGAACGATGTCAGCGCCGTAATCGCGGATGATTTCGGACGGTTCCACACCGTTGCCGGCAGATTTGTGCATCTGCTTGCCCTGCTCATCAACGACCCAGCCATGGCACAGAACGCCTTTGTACGGGGCAACGCCCTGGGTGGCAACGCTGGTCAGCAGGCTGGACTGGAACCAGCCGCGGAACTGGTCGGCACCTTCCATATACAGGTCAGCGGGCCAGTTCAGTTCGGGACGTTCGCGGCAGACTGCGCTCCAGGTAGAGCCAGAGTCGAACCAGACATCCATGATATCGGGATCCTTTTCCCAGTCAGAAGCGCCGCATTCGCAGACCTCAGTCTTGGGCATGATCTCGTTGGCATCGTACTTATACCAGGCATCGGAGCCTTCCTTGCGGAACAGGTCGCTGACAGCCTTGATGGAAGCATCGGTGATGTGGTACTTGCCGCAGTTCTTGCAGTAGAACACCGGGATGGGCACACCCCACACGCGCTGACGGCTGATACACCAGTCGCTGCGGTCACGCACCATGCCGTGCATACGGTCATGACCCCAGGCCGGCTGCCACTTGACTTCGTCAATGGCCTTATAGGCTTCCTCGCGGAACTTATCAATAGAGCAGAACCACTGTTCGGTTGCACGGAAGATGATGGGATGGTGGCAGCGCCAGCAATGCGGGTACTGGTGGGTAATGTGCTGCACGCCCATCAGGTGGCCGGACTGCTTGATGTGCTCCAGAATAACTTTGTTGGCAGCCCAAACCTTAAGGCCTGCAAACTCTTTGCCTGCTTCTTCGGTCAGGTAACCGCCATCGTCCACGGGGACAATAACGGGAACCTGCGGGTAGTGGTTGACGCAGACTTCAAAGTCCTCAACACCGTGGCCAGGTGCGGTATGAACGCAGCCGGTGCCGCCTTCCAGGGTAACGTGGTCACCCAGGATAACCAGGCCCTTGCGGTCCAGGAAGGGGTGCTGATACTGCATCAGCTCAAATTCAGAGCCGAGAACGCGGGGCTCCAGAACCTCGTAATCCTCGATATGGCAGGCCTTCATGGTGGATTCCACCAGACCGGCAGCCATCAGGTGATATTCATCGCCGATTTTGACGAAGGCATACTCCAGGCTGGGGTTCAGGCAGGTTGCCACGTTGGCGGGCAGGGTCCAGGTGGTGGTGGTCCAGATCACGATCCATGCCTTGTCCAGAGGGATACCGTACTTGGCCAGAACACCGTTGGGGTCATCGGTGAGCTTAAAGCGGACATAGATAGAATCGCACTCGTCCTCGGCATACTCGATTTCGGCTTCTGCCAGAGCAGTACGATCCTCCGGGCACCAGTAAACGGCTTTCATGCCCTTGTAGATATAGCCTTTCTTGGCCATCTCGCCAAAGATCTCCACCTGGCGTGCCTCAAATTCGGGGCGCAGGGTCAGGTAGGGGTTGGCGAAATCGCCCTGAACGCCCAAGCGGGCGAACTGGCTGTTCATCACATCAATATGCTCGGTAGCAAACTCTTTGCAGATCTTGCGCAGTTCCAGCTTGGAAATGCCGGCCTTTTTATCGCCCAGAGAGGACAGAGCCTTCAGCTCAATGGGCAGACCGTGGGTATCATAGCCGGGAACATAGGGAGCACAGTAGCCCGACATGTTCTTTTCACGGATGATGATATCCTTGATGATCTTGTTCAGGGCAGTACCCATATGGATATTACCATTGGCATACGGAGGGCCATCATGCAGAACAAAGCGCGGCAGATCCGCGTTATGTTCGATCATTTTTTCGTAGACGTGGTTTTTCTCCCAATCCTCCAGCATTTTAGGCTCCTTTTTCGGCAGCCCGGCACGCATTTCAAAGGGGGTAGCCATCTTATGGATGGTATCATTGTAATTCTGCGGCAAAGTTTCCAACTCTCCTCTATTTCCTTATTATAGCTGATATGGCGGCTTGTCCAAAGCGCAGTATACCAGGTTGCCCCGGCAGTTCTGCACCGTTCAGGCAGGTCTTAAAATGCTTGGGGTACGCGCACGCACAAAAGCGGCACCTCAAACATCATAATCAATGTCATCAAATGCGTCAAGCTCCGCTTTGGCAGGGTTCTTGGTTTTGCGGGCATTTTTGCCCGTGCTGCGGGCCGAAGCGCCGCGGCTGCGGGAGCCGGATTTCTTGGCGGGCTTTTCCGGCATATCCCCGCCGTAAAGCCCGGCAACGGATGGCATATCATCGTCCGGCAGGATTGGCTTTGTTTTGGGGGCAAAGGCAAATTCTACCGTATCGATCTTTTCCTCGTCCAGCGGCTGGACAGGGGCAGGTGCCGGAGCCGGTTCCGGCTCTTCGGGCTGGGCGGGTTTTTCCGGCTCAGCCTCGTAATATTCCGGTTCCTCATATGCCGGGTAGCTTTCCTCCGGGGCTGCGGGCTGCGGAGCCGGGACATTCTCCGGGATTGGCTGGTTGGGTTCCGGTTCCGGCTGCGGAGCCGGGGCAGGCTGTTCTACCGGCTGGGGTGCAGGCTGCTGCGGGGCTTCCTGCGGTTCCGGCTGTGGCTGCGCGGCCTGCTGTTCTGCACGGTTGGGGTGATACTCCGGAATTTTGGCAATCATTTCGATGTGCTGGCGGTACAGGTCCATCAGGCGCTTTTTGAACGCATCCGCTTCCTGCTTTATTGTCACAAGCTCCTGCTGGGCCAGCTCCACCTCATCGCGGGCGCGCTGTTCACGATCCTCCGCCTTAATGTTGGCGGCACGAATGATCTCGGCAGCTTTCTGCTTGGCTTCCTTGATGACGTTCTCGCCAAGGCGCTGGGCATTGATCATGGTTGTGCTCAGGGTATCTTCGTCGGCACGGTACTGGTCAATGCGCTGGGCCAGTATGACCAGCTTTTTCTGCAGGTCATCATTTTCTGCGGCCAGGCTGTCGATGCTGTCCGCAACCTGTTTGAGGTAATCGTCTACGTCCTCACAACGATAACCGCGCATGGCACGGTCAAAGGTCACGCGGCGCACATCATCCGAAGCAATCATCCAAATTCCTCCTGTTTCGGGTGGCACACACCCGGAATGGTATCCGAAATTTTACCGTTCGGCACGGCTGCCGGGCTGCCCCGGCCCATGGGTTTCACATTCAGGTTTTATGTTCAATACTGATAAAACGTGATAAAGATGCGGTCCTTGCGGCTTTTGCCGCCGATTGCCACCAGACGGTAGCGCCCAACGCCCCGCACGGTGAAGATATCGCTTTCAAACACATCCTCATGGGCGGTGCGCAGCGGAACGTGGTTCACTTCCACCCTGCCGCTTTGGATTGCCTGCGCCGCAATGGAGCGGGAGGTGTGCATCATGGCTGCCAATACGGTATCTGCCCGCAAAGATGGCACCGTTGCATCCTGCGTCTGGCGTTCCGGCCCGCGCAGGACTTCTTCCGGCACGGCATCGCAGCGCTCGACATGCACCGGGCTGCGGCCAGCTTCCGTCAGGTTGGAAGCAATAAAATCCGCCTTATCTTCCAGCACAAAGGCATACACACTGCGGGCATCGGCCGGATCCGGCAGGATATCCCCCAAACAGGCACGATCCAAGCCAAGACCCAGGATTGCCCCCAGATAGTCACGGTGGCCCGGCACGGCGCTGCCGCCCTGCTGCGGCGCTGTGAAATGCAGCACCGCAACTGGCTCTTCCGGCCAGGAATCCGGTGGTTCAATGCAGAGCACTTTGCGTTCCGCATCCGGCCAGCCGCCCTGAAAGCGGGCAAAATCGCAGCCCTCACGGTTGAGCGCGGCCTGTGCAAGGGCCTGTTCGCGATCCGAAAGGAAGCCCGTTGCCCGCGGGATGCCACGCTGCATGGCGGTACGGCAGAGTTCTTCCACCCGGCGCATCAAAAAGCGTTCATCCTCGTTCTGCGGCGGCACAAAGCCGCGGGTCCTTGTATCAGAAGAAGACGCCATTGTTCTCCAGCTCGTCCAGCAGGTCGCCCATAATATCAACGTTATACGGGGTAATGATGAATGTACTGGTTGCTACACGCTTGATCTGGCCGTTATTGGCGTAAGCCACGCCGGACAAAAAGTCAATCAAACGGCGGGAGACTTCTTTGTTGGTGGATTCAAGGTTCAGCACAACGGTGCGCTTTGCGTTCAGCTGGTCTGCAATGGCAGCAGCATCGTCAAAACGTTCCGGCTTGACCAGTACAACCTGCAGCTGGGTGGTAGCATTGATGTTGACCACCTTGTTGCTGTGCTGCTTAGCAGTTTCCTGCGTGGGGTAGGCTTCTTCCGGGGCTGGCGAACCGCCCTGACCACCGCCAGGGAAGATATCATCCTCTTCGTTATCATCCACATAGGAATCTGCTTCGGGATCCTGGTTGATTCCGAGGACGTTTCTCAAACCATCTATCATGGACATGGCAGTTACTCCTTACGTTTGCTTAGTTGTATAAATTGCACAAAAAAAGCCCCGATCGGCTTTTGTCACAACTATACAGTATTTATTATCTTCCATTTTTGCTTCGTTGTCAATACAAATATAACAGAATGTGGGGCAAAACGCCCGTTTTCTGTCCTTACAGCAGCTTGCCGTCCTGCAGGTTGCTGCCTTCCACGATCACCTCATCGTACAGGCGCAGCTCGTTATCCTCCCCCACTTTGCCGCCTTCCGGTACAAGGATGTAGGTATCGTCCTCATATAAAATGGTAATGCGGCGGAAGCGCTGCAAATCGCCGTATTTGACATATACGCCGCGCTGGCCGTTCACGATATGCAGGGCCCTGCGGTCAATGCGGATGCCCTGGTAGGTGTGCAGGCTGATTTCGGCTTCCTCATAATTCAGGCAGAGCACCTGAGCATTGATGCTGCGGCATTCCAGCGCCACTTTGGCAAGGCCGGTTTCTTCGTCGGTGGTCACATCCACCACGGTGGCAGCCAAAGGCTCTTCCTGTTTGCCCGGAACGCTGATGCTCACGCGGGACAGGCCGTTCAACCGCCCGGCAAGGTCTGCCGAACACACGGCATAAAACCGCCAGGAAAACCCGGTTACAATATGCCCGGCAAGGTCGGCATTGGACGGAGTTTCCCCTGCGTTGATCATCTTTTGCAGATCAGCCGGGCTCATGGCATCCAGCTCCGTGGGATCCCGCACCACCGGGGCGGCGCTTTCGGATGAGACAAAATACCCGTTGGTATCCGCTTCGATCGTCTGCAGGCCGTTCAGCTGGGCAGCAATGCCGTCCCGCTCGGCCTGCAGGCTGGCCAGCACCTCGCCAAAGCCCGCCGCCTGGCCGGTGCTGATCTGCAGTTTATTTTGCGCCAGCAAAAAATCTTCCGCAGCATCCTGAATTGCGCCGTAAGATGCTGTGTCGATCTGGTCCAGCAGGTTATACAGCGCCGTGCGCGTCTGGGTGGTCAGAACCGAAAGATCGCTGCCGGAGGAATTTTCCGACTTTGTCAGCAGCAAAATTGCACGATCCAACCGGTCCAGCCGTTCCCGCATTGCTCCCTGGGAATCATCCGTATACTGTTCCGCCAGAATGGTGCCCGCGCTGACGCGCTCACCATCCTGCACCACATATCCCAGGTTGCCGCTGCCAGGCACATCCACTGCCTGGAACACTGCCACGCCTTTCAGCGTGATGTTATCCGACATGGTGTAGGCAATGGCGGTTTCGGTTTTGTAAGTTCGGTGGAAGATCGTGTAAATCTGGATACAGAGATACCCAAGCACCACAACCAGCAGCGCCGTAAACAGGGCAAAAAGAATTTTTATGAATGCTTTGGGCTGGCTTTCATTCTGTTCATGCATTGGGTATCCCCCCTTGGTTTTATGGCAACACCGCATAATTCCCGCCTTACGGCTTAAGCACCGCTCCGGCGGCTGCGG
>OGPB01001021.1_pt1 | contig 17072 bp, 10 predicted proteins | sample 1552821 | NCBI WGS metagenome assembly OGPB01 (sample SAMEA2580192, study PRJEB22360) | human gut metagenome | biome: human gut; feature: human-associated habitat; material: faeces | place: Denmark | collected 2008/2010 | reverse complement strand
ATAAAAATATTTTTCGCCGGAAGGGATAAGCTCCCCCGAAACCCCGGGGAGATAACAATTTTCCGGCCGCCGCCAAAGTGCGGAAGAAATGCGCGAAGCCCCGTAAAGTGTTCTCAAAGGGGATTTTATGGGGAGTGATTAGGCTGAAACAGGAAATAAGGTAAAGGATGGGTGGTTTTTCGGCATGTTGTACTTACAGATTGTAAGCAATATGGTGAGATTTCATTTTAATACATAACATTGGCTCGTGTTTGCTCCGGAGGGTCGCTGCCTTGGCCGGTGGCGGGTCGCTGCCCCGGTTTGCCCAAGTGAGCCGTTGTGCCGGTGCGTCACGGCCTTGGTCTGTTCCGGCAGCTCGTAGTCTTGGTTTGCCCCGGTGCATCGCTGCCTTGGGCTGTCCGCGGTGCGTCACGGCCTTGGTCTGTTCCGGCAGCTCGCAGTCTTGGTTTGCCCCGGTGCATCGCTGCCTTGGGCTGCCCGCGGTGCGTCACGGCTTTGGCCTGTCCCGGCGGGTTGCTGCCTTGGCCGGCCCCGGCGGGTCACTGCCCCTTTTCGCCCCGGAAGCGGGCGCGGTACTGGCTGGGGCTGAGCCGCTCGCGGAGGCGGAAAAAGAGCGAGAAGGCGCTCACGCTTTCGAAGCCAAGCGCATAGGCTATTTCCGAGATGCTGTGGGCTGTCGTCGCGAGCAGTTCCCGGGCCTTGTTGAGCCGCATCGTGTGCTGGTATTGCGCCGGCGCCATCCCCACGTATTCGCGGAAGACGCGGCGGAACCACGTGTAGCCCATGCCCACTTCGCGGGCGATCTGTTCGGGCGAGCGGTTGCGGCCGAAGTCTGTGCGCATGATGGCTTTCGCGCGGTTGATCTTTTCGACGACGGGGTTGTCGGAGTAGAGCAGGTTGCTGTGCTTGAAGAGCACCGACCCCAGGATGTGGAGCACGATGCTCGAAATGAGCGGCTGGAATCCCACGCGCTCCTCCTCGACCGTGCCGATGATCTCGCGGTAGCACCGCTCGATGCCGCCGCTGCACCCGATCCGCAGCAGGGGGCGCCGGCGGCAGAGGAACCCCTGCTGCTCCAGCCTGTCGATATTGGCGCCGCGGAAGCCGACCCACCACTCCGTCCATCCGGTGCCGGGGTCGGGCGAATAGGAGTGCCATTCGTTGGGGAAGAGCAGGAGCATGGTGCCCGCCTCGACCGTCTGCGACGGGCAGGATGCCGACTCGAAGCGCCCCCGCCCGGCGGTGATGTAGACCAGCTGGTACTCGTCGAGCGTGCGGCCGCTGCCTTTGTAAAACAGGTAGTGCTCGGGGTGTTCCGAGACGGGGTAGGGCGTCCCCGGCGGGACGTGCTGGTGCCCGGCCGTGGTGCAGACGATGCCCCACTGCTCGTCGCGCGGGGAGACTGGCAGGTAGTGAAGGATGCTCAGCGGCCGGTCGTCCATAGTGTCAAATCTATATATAGTTTGTCAAAACCATCAACAAAGGTAGGGAAAAGATTGTATAGTTTTGCATCAGTAACCTAAAACTTTCCGTGATGAACCGTTATTTCGTCGGTGTCGATCTCGGTGCCACGAGCGGCCGTGTCATTCTCGCCACGCTCTGTGGCGACGGCATCGCCCTTGAAGTCCTGCACCGCTTCCCGAACCGCCTGCTCGCACTCGGCGGCAAATTCTATTGGAACATCTACTCCCTCTACGAAGAGATCCTGCACGGCCTGACGCTGGCCGGGCAGCGAAGGATTCCGGTCGATTCGATCGGTATCGACACGTGGGGCGTCGACATGGCCTGCGTGGCGGCCGACGGTACGCTGGCCGGGCTTCCGAGGGCTTACCGCGACCCCTATACCAACGGGGTTCCCGAGGAGTTCTTCCGGAAAATACCCCGGCAGGAAGTGTACCGCCGCACAGGTATCCAGATCATGAATTTCAATTCGCTCTTCCAGCTCCGTGCCGCACGCGGGGAGGGGATGTCGGCGCTGGAAAATGCCGCGTCGGTGCTTTTCATGCCCGACGCCATCGAAAACAACGACAATGCCATCCACTTCTCCGAAACGGAAAACACTGCCGTCGGCCGGAAGGTATGCGAGTATACGATCCTCTCGACGTCGCAGTTCATGGATCCCCGTACGCGGGAGATCGACGGCCTGCTGCTGCGCGAGGCGGGTGTCGATCCCGCGCTTTTCCCGCGGGTGGTGATGCCCGGCCGGAGGATCGGGGCGCTCTGCGACGCCGTAGCCCGGCAGACCGGGCTGGGGGCGGTGCCCGTGGTGGCCGTCGCGGGGCACGATACGGCTTCGGCCGTGGCGGCCGTACCCGCCCGGAACGGGCGCTTCGCCTACCTCTCGTCGGGGACGTGGTCGCTGATGGGCATCGAGGTGCGGGAGCCGATCATTACGGAGGAGTCCTATGCGATGAACTTCACCAACGAGGGCGGCGTGGACGGCACGGTGCGTTTCCTGAAGAACATCACCGGCATGTGGCTGCTCGAACAGTGCCGCGCGGTGTGGAGCCGCCAGGGCAGGGAGTATAGCTATGAAGAGATCGTGCGCATGACCGAGGGCGCTGCCCCGTCGCCGGGGGTCATCGACCCCGATGCCGCGGAGTTCGCCGCGCCGACCGACATGCCGCAGGCGATCCGCGCGTGGTGCGCGGCGCACGGCGTCCCCGTCCCGGCGGACGATGCGGCGCTGATGCGGCTGATATTCGACTCGCTGGCCGCGAAATACGCCGAGGTGCTCGGTAAATTGCGGCGGCTGGCGCCGTTCGAAATCGAATGCCTGCACGTCATCGGCGGCGGCGCACAGAACGACCGGCTGAACCGGATGACGGCCGACGCTGTCGGCATCCCCGTCGTGGCGGGCCCTGCCGAAGCCACGGCGCTGGGCAACATCATGGTGCAGGCGCGTGCCGCGGGCGTGGTCTCTTCGCTCGCCGAAATGCGGCGCTACATCGGCCGCTCGATCGAAACGAAAACATATCAACCGAAAAAATAAAACTGTCATTCTTATGAAAACGGAACTTATCGAAAAGGCATACGCCATCGCGCGGGAACGCTATGCGGGGATCGGCGTAGACACCGAAAAGGCGCTCGCGGCGCTTCAGAACATTTCGCTCTCGCTCCACTGCTGGCAGGGGGGGGGCGGGGGACGGGCGGGGTCCCCGCCCGACAGGCCTCTCGCTCCACTGCTGGTAGGCGGACGACGTGACGGGCTTCGAAAACCGGGGCGGCGACCTCACGGGCGGCATCCAGGCCACGGGCAACTACCCGGGCAAAGCCCGCAACATCGGGGAGCTGCGTGCCGACATCCTCAAGGCCAAGTCGTTCATCCCCGGTACGCACCGCCTGAACCTGCATGAGATCTACGGCGAGTTCGGCGGCGAGACGGTCGACCGCGACCAGGTGGAGCCCCGGCATTTCCAGGGCTGGATCGAGTGGGCGAAAGAGCACGGCATGAAGCTCGACTTCAACTCGACGTCGTTCTCGCACCCCAAGAGCGGCGATCTCTCGCTGGCCAATCCCGACCCCGGAATCCGGGACTTCTGGGTGGAACACACCAAGCGCTGCCGCGCCATTGCCGAAGAGATGGGCAAGGCGCAGGGCGACCCCTCGATCATGAACCTCTGGGTGCACGACGGCTCGAAAGACCTTACGGTGAACCGCATGCTCTACCGCGAGCTGCTGCGCGACTCGCTCGACCGCATCTTCGAGACCGAATACGACCACATGAAGGACTGCATCGAGTCGAAGGTGTTCGGCATCGGGCTGGAGAGCTATACCGTCGGGAGCAACGACTTCTACATCGGCTACGGAGCCAGCCGCGGCAAGATCGTGACCCTCGACACGGGGCATTTCCACCCCACGGAGATCGTGGCCGACAAGATTTCGTCGCTGCTGCTGTTCATCCCCGAGGTGATGCTGCACGTGTCGCGCCCGGTGCGCTGGGATTCCGACCACGTGACGATCATGAACGACGATACGCTGGAACTGTGCAAGGAGATCGTACGCTGCGATGCGCTCGACCGCGTTCATATCGGGCTGGATTATTTCGATGCCTCGATCAACCGCATCGGCGCCTATGTCATCGGTTCGCGCGCCACGCAGAAGTGCCTGATGCAGGCGTTGCTCGAACCGCTCGCGCAGCTTCGCCGGTACGAGGCTGCCGGGCAGGGCTTTGAGCGCCTGGCGCTGCTCGAAGAGTCGAAGTCGCTGCCCTGGAACGCCGTATGGGACATGTTCTGCCTGCGCAACGACGTGCCCGTGGGCGAGGAGTTCATCGCCGGGATCCAGCAGTACGAAAGGGAAGTAACCTCCAAACGCTAAGGCCATGTACCGCATCGTACTGAACGAGACGTCGTACTACGGCGCAGGGTGCCGCTCGGTGATCGCCGACGAGATCCGCAAGCGGGGCTTTAAAAAGGTGCTGCTCGTAACGGACAAAGACCTCATCCGGTTCGGCGTGGCCGCGAAGATCGAGGAGGTGCTCCGCGGGGCGGACATTCCCTATGAGATTTACAGCCAAATCAAGGCCAACCCCACGATCCGCAACGTGCAGCAGGGCGTCGAGGCGTTCAAGGCTTCGGGCGCCGACTGCATGGTGGCGCTGGGCGGCGGTTCGTCGATCGACACGGCCAAGGCCGTGGGCATCATCGTCAACAACCCCGAGTTCGCCGACGTGCGCTCGTTGGAGGGCGTGGCCGACACCAAGCACCGCGCCGTGCCGACCTTCGCCGTGCCGACGACCGCGGGGACGGCGGCCGAGGTGACGATCAACTATGTCATCACCGACGAGGAGAACCGCAAGAAGATGGTCTGCGTCGATCCCAACGACATCCCGATGTGCGCGGTGATCGACTGCGAACTGATGATGTCGATGCCCCGGGGGCTGACGGCCGCTACGGGCATGGACGCCCTGACGCACGCCATCGAAGGGTATATCACGCCCGGGGCGTGGACGATGAGCGACATGTTCGAGTTGAAGGCCATCGAGCTGGTCGCCGCGCACTTGCGGAATGCCGTCGAGGACGGCAGCGACCCCGTCGCCCGCAACGGCATGGCCGAGGCGCAGTACATCGCGGGCATGGGTTTCTCGAACGTCGGGCTGGGCATCGTGCACTCGATGGCGCACCCCCTGGGGGCGTTCTACGACACGCCGCACGGCGTGGCGAACGCACTGCTGCTGCCCTATGTGATGGAATACAATGCCGAGTCGCCCTCGCGCGCCAAATACCTCGACATCGCGCGGGCGATGGGCGTCGATACCGCGGGCATGAGCGTCGACGAGGGCGTGGCCGCGGCTGTCAGGGCCGTGCGCGACCTGTCGTTGAGCATCCGCATCCCGCAGCGCCTGCACGAGATCGGCGTGAGGGAGGAGGACATCCCCGCGCTGGCCGTGGCGGCGTTCAACGACGTCTGCACGGGCGGCAACCCGCGTCCGACCTCGGTCGGGGATATCGAAAAACTATACCGTACCGCGTTCTAAAACAAAGGCCATGAATACGCTTCTCGGACTTCTGATCATCGCCGTCGGCAGCTTTTGCCAGTCGAGCTCCTATGTACCCATCAAAAAGGTGAAGGAGTGGTCGTGGGAGAGCTTCTGGCTGGTACAGGGCATCTTCGCATGGCTGGTGTTCCCGCTGCTGGGGGCACTGCTGGCGGTTCCCGCGGGCAGCTCGCTCGGGGAAATCCTCTCGACCGACCCCTCCGCCGCCTTCAAGGCCGCCGGCTACGGCGTGCTGTGGGGTGTGGGCGGCCTGACGTTCGGGCTGTCGATGCGCTACCTCGGGGTGGCGCTCGGGCAGTCGATCGCCCTGGGCACCTGCGCCGGGTTCGGCACTCTCTTCCCCGCCATCTTCGCGGGCGAAAACCTCTTTGCGGGCAAAGGGCTGATCCTGCTGCTGGGCGTCTCGATTACGCTGGCGGGCATCGCCGTGATCGGCTACGCCGGGTCGCTGCGCTCGCAGAACATGACCGACGAGGAGAAACGCGCCGCCGTCAAGGACTTCGCCCTCACGAAGGGGCTGGCCGTGGCGTTGCTGGCGGGCGTGATGAGCGCCTGCTTCAACCTCGGGCTGGAGGCCGGGCGGCCGTTGCAGGTCGAGGGCGGCAGCGCCCTGTTCCGCACGCTGCCCGCCACGCTGATGGTGACGCTCGGGGGCTTCGTGACCAATGCCGCCTACTGCCTGTGGCAGAATGCGCGCAACCGCACGTTCGGCGACTACGGCAAGGGGTCGCTCTATGCCAACAACCTGCTGTTCTGCGCGTTGGCCGGGGCGCTGTGGTACTCGCAGTTCTTCGGCTTCGGTATCGGGCAGACCTTCTTCGAGCCCGGGTCGGTCGTGGCGGCATTCGCTTGGTGCATCCTCATGGCGCTCAACGTCACCTTCTCCAACGTGTGGGGCATTATCCTCCGGGAGTGGCGCGGCGTGTCGGCCAAGACCGTGGGCGTATTGGTCTGCGGCCTGGCGATCCTAATTTTCTCACTTGTATTTCCTAATTTGTTCTGACGATGAAATCCATACTCGAAAACCGCCCGGCGCTGGCCGCCGAGGTGGACAAAGTGGCCGAAACGGCCGGCTACCTCTGGCAGAAGGGGTGGGCCGAACGCAACGGCGGCAACATCACGGTAAACATCACGGAGCACGTCGACGACGCGATCCGCGCGATGGAGCCGGTCAGCGGGCGTTTCCCGATCGGCACCATGCTGCCCCGCCTCAAGGGGTGCTATTTCTTCTGCAAGGGTACCAACAAACGTATGCGCGACCTGGCGCGCCGCCCGATGGAGAACGGCTCGGTAATCCGCATCCTCGACGACTGCGCGTCGTACGAGATCATCGCCGACAAGGCGGTGAAACCCACCTCGGAGCTGGCCTCGCATCTGGCGATGCACAACCAGATGATCGCCTCGGGCAACGGCTACAAGGCGGCGCTGCACACCCATCCCATCGACCTGATCGCCATGACGCACAACCCTGCGTTCCTCGAAAAGGACATCTTGACCAACCTCCTGTGGAGCATGATTCCCGAGACGCGGGCCTTCTGCCCCAAGGGGCTGGGAATCGTCCCCTATAAGATGCCCTCGTCGGTCGAACTGGCCGAGGCCACCATCGCGCAGCTGCGCGAGTACGACGTGGTGATGTGGGAGAAACACGGCGTATGTGCCGTAGGGCCCGACATCTTCGAGGCGTTCGACCAGGTCGACGTGCTCTCGAAATCGGCGCAGATCTACCTCACGGCCCGTTCGATGGGCTTCGAGCCCGCCGGGACGACGCAGGAGCAGATGGACGAATTGAAACGGGCGTTCAACCTGTAAGGCGGTTTGTGCCGCGCTGTCCGGGATACTTCCGGAATCCCGGATGCGCCGTTGCGTGCGGATGGCCGCAGGGGACTCGTATGTGATTGTTAACTGTCGATTTATGCGTGACATGAAGGGACGTATATTTTATGCCGTTTTATCGGCCGGCCTCATGGCCTTCCTCGGGGTGGCCTGCTGCCGCGATGTCGTTCGGGTAGTGAATCCGAGGTGCGAAATGCAGGTGAATCCCGTAGGGCTTTCGGCTGCCGCTCCGCACCTGAGTTGGGAACTCGTTTCCGGCGAGAGGGGCGTGGAACAGCGATTTTACCGCATTCTGGTGGCCTCGTCCGAAGAGAACTTGGACGCAAACCGGGGGGATAAATGGGATTCGGGCTGGGTGAGGTCGGACGAGTCGGTATATATCCCGTACGGCGGGGCGCCGCTCCGAAGCCGGGAGACCTGCTTCTGGAAGGTTCGGGTAAAGACCGGCAAAGGGTGCTCGGCCTGGTCGCAGCCTGCGGCGTGGACGATGGGATTTATGGATGCTTCGGCCTGGGAAGCCCGGTGGATCGGCCTCGACAGGTGTTTCGAAGGGGAGCGCACGGAGGGGCATACCCGCCTGGCGGCGCGTTATTTCCGAAAGGAATTCGACGCACCGGGCGAAGTGCGCCGGGCGGTGCTGTACATCTCGGGACTGGGGCTTTACGAAGCGTATATCAACGGGAAGCGTATCGGCACGCAGGTGCTGGCACAGGCGCCTACCGATTACGACAAGTCGGTGTTTTACAACGTGTTCGATGTTACAGAAACCATCTGTCCGGGCGAAAACGCGCTCGGTGTGGTGCTGGGGAACGGGCGTTATGTCTCCCCGCGCAATCCGGGGATGCGCCATTTCGGATTTCCGAAGATGCTTTTGCAGCTGGAGCTGGAATATGCCGACGGCACGTGCCGCAAGGTCGTCAGCGACGATTCGTGGCGTGCGACGGCCGCAGGGCCGATCCGCGCGAACAACGAATTCGACGGTGAAGAGTACGATGCCCGCATGGAGATGCCGGGGTGGAACGAACCCGGCTATGCGGACGAGGCGTGGCTGCAAGCCGAAACGGTGGCTGCCCCCGGCGGAAAACTCACCGTGCAGACCAACCCGATGATTGAAATTATGGATACCGTGCGCCCCGTTGCTATCGCCCGGATCGCTCCCGGCGTCCATATCCTGGACATGGGGCAGAACATGGTCGGCTGGCTGTCGATGCGCGTGCAGGGAAAACGCGGACAAACCGTGCGGCTCCGTTTTGCCGAGACGCTCAAACCCGACGGGTCGTTATATATGGACAACCTCCGGGAAGCGGAGGTTACCGACACCTATACGATTGCGGACGAACGGGAGCATCTGTGGGAACCCGCTTTCACCTACCACGGGTTCCGCTATGTCGAAATCACCGGGTATCCCGGAACGCCGTCGCTTTCGGATTTCGAAGGCCGGGTGGTTTACGACAGGATGGCTACGACCGGCAGTTTTACGACCTCGGATACGACGATCAACCGGGTCTACCGGAACGCTTACCGGGGTATTCGCTCGAATTACCGCGGCATGCCGACCGATTGCCCCCAGCGTGACGAGCGCCAGGGCTGGCTGGGCGACCGGACGGCAGGAGCGCTCGGTGAAAGTTATATCTTCGACAATGGCCTGCTCTATGCCAAGTGGCTGCAGGACATCGAGGATACGCAACGCGGGGACGGTGCGCTCTCGGACGTCGCGCCCAATTACTGGCCGGTCTACAACGACGACGTCACGTGGCCCAGTGCCTATATCGTCATTGCGCAGATGCTCTACGAACGGTTCGGGAACCTGCAGCCCATCGTAAAACATTACGACTCGATGAAAAAATGGCTCGATCATGTGCGCGATAATTACATGGTCGACTATATCGTGACGCGCGACTATTACGGGGACTGGTGCATGCCGCCCGAGTTGCCGGAGTTGATCCATTCGCAGGATCCGGCGCGGAAGACCAATGGCGCACTGTTGAGCACCTCCACCTATTATTATCTCATAGGAATTATGGCCCGATTCGCCGGGCTTACCGGAAACACCGACGACATCGCCTATTTCGAGGGGCAGGCCATCGCTATCCGGGAGGCTTACAACCGGAAGTTCTTTAACCCGGCGACCGGGAGTTACAGCAACAATACGGTCACGGCGAACCTGCTTTCGCTGGTTTACGGCCTGGTACCCAAAGGGTACGAGGAGATGGTGTTCCGGCATATCGTCGACAAAACGATGGTCGATTTCGACGGCCATGTGAGCACGGGACTGGTGGGAATCCGCCACCTGATGCAGGGGCTGACCCGCCACGGGCGTGCCGACATCGCCCTGCGGCTGGCGACCAACCGCGACTACCCGAGCTGGGGCTATATGGTCGAGAAGGGAGCGACTACGATCTGGGAGCTGTGGAACGGTGACACGGCCGACCCCGCGATGAATTCGGGCAACCACGTCATGTTGCTGGGCGACCTGATTGCCTGGTGTTACGAAGACCTGGCGGGCATCCGCAATGCCGACGGGGCAGTGGCTTTCCGCCGGATCGTCCTGAAACCCTCCCCGGTCGAGGGGCTCGACTTCGTCGACGCTTCGTATCGTTCGGTGCGCGGCGTTATCGGGAGCAGTTGGGCGAAGACGGCGGACGCCTTCACGTGGAAGGTGGTGATTCCGGCCAATGCCTCGGCTGTCGTGTATGTCCCGACCTGCGACCCGTCGTCGGTGCGGGAGGGTGACCGCCCTGCCCGGTCGGCCGAAGGGGTGAAATTTCTCCGGTCGGAGCCCGGCTATGCGGTTTTCGAAGTCGGTTCCGGGGCGTACTGTTTCAATGTCGCCCGGGGACAATGAATTTGTAATAACATTACTTCTCATTTATGAAAAGAACACTCTTGCTGCTTTGTTTTGCGGCTGCCGCGATCGGTGCGCAGGCCGCGGCACCGTGTACGCCCGTGGGGCTGCGGTGCGAACATCTGGAGGCGCCGCTGGGCATCGACGCCCCGGCGCCGCGACTGGGCTGGCGTCTGGACGACAGCCGTTCCGGGGCGCTCCAGCGGGCTTACAGGGTCGTCGTGGGGCGGGATTCCGCCGCCGTGGCCGCCGGACGCGGCGACGTGTGGGATTCGGGGCGCACGGATTCGGACGGGATGCTCGTCCGTTACGCCGGGCCGCAGCTCGATCCCTTCACCCGTTATTACTGGGCCGTGACGGTCTGGGACAAGGACTACGCGCGTTCCTCGTCCGGGGTCGCGGCGTTCGAGACCGGCATGATGGGGATCGGGAACTGGCAGGGATGCTGGATCAGCGACCACCACGGCGCAGACCATAAGCCCGCGCCCTATTTCCGCAAGGAGTTCTCCGTGGGCAAACGCGTGAAATCGGCCCGCGCCTATGTCGCGGCGGCCGGGTTGTACGAACTCCATATCAACGGGCGGAAGGTCGGCGACCACCGCCTCGACCCGATGTATACGCGCTTCGACCGCCGCAACCTCTACGTCACCTACGACGTGACGCGGCAGTTGCAGGGCGGCGCCAACGCCGTGGGTATCCTGCTGGGCAACGGCTGGTACAACCACCAGTCGGGCGCGGTGTGGAATTTCGAGCGGGCGCCGTGGCGCAACCGCCCGGCGTTTTGCTTCGATCTGCGCATCGAATACGAGGACGGGACGCACGAAGTGGTGAAATCCGACCTCGACTGGCGCACTTCGGGCGGGCCGCTGGTGTTCAACAGCATCTACACCTCGGAGCATTACGACGCGCGGCTCGAGCAGCCGGGTTGGAGCGCCCCCGGGTTCGACGACTCGGCATGGGGCGGGGTGATGTACCGCGGTGCGCCGTCGCAAAACGTCACGGCGCAGCAGACGGTGCCCATCCGCAACGTCACCCGATACGAGCCGCGCGGCGTGCGCAGGCTCGACGAGCGGAGCTACCTCTATGATTTCGGCCAGAACATGGCCGGTGTGACGAAGCTCCGCCTGAGGGGTGAAGCCGGGACGCAGCTGCGGCTCATCCATGCCGAACGCCTGCGCGAAGACGGCCATGCCGACCTGTCGAACATCGACGTCTATTTCCGTCCGACGGACAAGGACGACCTGTTTCAGACCGACGTGGTGACCCTGAGCGGCCGCGACGACGAGTTCATGCCCCGGTTCAACTACAAGGGCTTCCGCTATGTCGAGGTGGTTGCCGACCGGCCGGTAGAGCTGTCTGCGGAGAACCTGACGGCCTATGCCATGCACAGCGATGTGACTCCCGTGGGGCATATCGAGACGTCGAACGACCTGGTGGACAAACTTTGGGACGCCACCAACAAGGCCTACCTCTCGAACCTGATGGGTTACCCGACCGACTGCCCCCAGCGCGAGAAGAACGGCTGGACGGGCGACGGCCACCTGGCCATCGAAACGGCGCTGTACAACTACGACGGCATTACGGTCTACGAGAAGTGGCTCGCCGACCACCGCGACGAACAGCAGCCCAACGGCGTGCTGCCCGACATCATCCCCACCGGCGGCTGGGGCTACGGCACGGCCAACGGGCTGGACTGGACGAGTACCATCGCCATCATCCCGTGGAACCTCTACCTCTTCTACGGGGACACGAAGCCGCTGGAGGATTGCTACGAGAATATCAAACGCTATGTCGATTACGTCGACCGCCGCAGCCCGGGGCACCTCTCCTCGTGGGGACGCGGCGACTGGGTGCCCGTCCGCTCGCAGTCGTCGCTGGAGCTGACCTCGTCGGTCTATTTCTACGTCGATGCCACGATCCTCGCCCGTGCCGCCGCCCTGTTCGGCCGGGAGGCCGACCGGAAGCACTACGAGGCACTGGCCGGCAAAATCCGCGGGGCCATCAACGACAAATACCTCGACCGTGCGGCGGGCATCTATGCCAGTGGCACGCAGACCGAGCTGAGCGTTCCGCTGATGTGGGGCGTCGTGCCCGAGGAGATGGTCGCCAAGGTCGCCGGCAACCTCGCCCGCAAGGTCGCCGAAGCCGGGTTCCACCTCGACGTCGGGGTGCTGGGCGCCAAGGCCATCCTCAATGCGCTGAGCGAGAACGGCCATGCCGAAACGGCCTACAAGGTCGCGGTGCAGGACACCTATCCTTCGTGGGGATGGTGGATCGTGAACGGCGCCACCACGCTGCTCGAAAACTGGAACCTCGAAGCCACGCGCGACATCTCGGACAACCACATGATGTTCGGCGAGATCGGCGGGTGGTTCTTCAAGGGGCTGGGCGGCATCAAGCCCGACCCCGAAGCGCCGGGCTTCAAACACATCCTGCTGCGCCCGAATTTCGTCGGCCCCGAGGAATTCGAGGCTTCGCACGACGCCCCCTGCGGGCGGATCGTGTCGGCATGGACGCGCCGGGGCAATACGGTGACCTACCGCGTCCGAATCCCGGCCAACAGTACCGCAACGCTCTACCTGCCGGCCAACGTGGACGGCGGGAAGGTGCATCAGCTGGGTGCCGGAAGCCATACGCTGACGCTCAGGGTGGCTAAATGACCCTTCCGCCTCGGGGCGGACGGCTGCTGCCGCGGGCCGCATTCCCGTGCGGGACGGCTGCCTGCACAGGACGATTTTTACCCATAACCTGAAATATTCCTGCGATGAACAAACTATCGAAACTGATTCTGATGCTACCGCTGGCCCTCGCTCCGCTGGCGGGGCAGGCCGCCCCGAAGGGCGGCTCCCATGCCGCCCTGGCCGCGGGGTTCGTGGCGCCGCCCGACTCTGTCCAGACCTCGGTTTACTGGTACTGGCTTTCGGGCAATGTCTCGAAGGAGGGCGTGGTGAAAGACCTCGAAGCGATGAAACGGGCGGGGATCAACCGTGCCTTCATCGGTAATATCGGCCTCGGGGAGCTGGCGACGCCCTATGCCCCCGTGAAACTCTTTACGGACGAATGGTGGGAAGTGACCCATGCGGCGCTCAAACGCGCCTCGGAGCTGGGTATCGAGATCGGCATGTTCAACAGCCCCGGCTGGAGCCAGGCCGGAGGGCCGTGGGTAGACCCGAAACAGTCGATGCGTTACTTGGCTTCACAACATGCTCTGGTAACGGGCGGAGGCGAAAGGGATATCGTATTCCCCCACCCCGACAACTTCCTGCAGAATGTAAAAGTGCTTGCTTTCAAACGTAACAACATCGCTCCTGATATAAGGGCGACGGTAGATCATATTACGACAGAGGGCGTGACGGATGTCGCCCGGATGTTCGACGGGGACTTGAATACTACAGGCGGATTTGAACGCGATAAGGCCAGCATTACGGTAAGGCCGTCGAAGAAGGATTTTACACTCCGCTCTATCCGGATAGAGAGCGCTACGCCTATCAGGGCTTACTTTTCCGTAAAGGTGAAACGCAACGGGGCTTTCGAAGAGGTTTGTTCTTTCGGGGCCGACCGCACAGTTCTAAAGAACGAAGTGGGATATGACGGGCTGGCTCCTACGGCTGTGGCTGTACCCGAAACGCGCGGCGAGGAATTCATGGTAGAGATGAATATCAATGCCAACTGCAAAATAAAGGAATTCAAATTGTCCGAAACTCCTATCGTAGACCGCTATGCAGACAAGATACTGAGCAAAATGCACCAGACTCCCCAGCCGATGTGGCATGACTATAAATGGGACAACCGGGTTTCTTATGCACCGGATGCCGTAGTTTCGGAAAGGGATATTATCGACATCACCGACCACATCGATGCCGACCGGGTTGTCTGGAATGTCCCGGAGGGTGATTGGGAAATCGTACGTACTTACATGGCTCCTACGGGCATATGTAATGCCCCTGCCATAAAAGGCGACGGGGAAGGCCCTGAGGTAGACCGCTGGAACCGGGAGAACTTGAAACACCACTACGACAGTTTTATAGGCGAGATACTCAGACGGGTTCCGGAAAATGACCGGAAGACCTGGAAAATGATTGTATGTGACAGTTATGAGAAAGCTACGCAAAATTATGGAGACGACTTTATCGACTATTTCAAATCGCATTTCGGATATGACCCCACTCCTTACCTTCTCACCTTTGACGGCATTGTGGTAGGCAGTACCGACAAGTCGGACCGCTTCTTATGGGACTTGCGCCGCATGATTGCCGACCGCCTGGCCTATGACCATATAGGCGGTATGCGGGAGCTTGCCCACAAAGACGGGTTCGGTATATGGCTGGAGCCATACGGGCATTGGGGGTTTCCCGGTGAATTTTTGCAGTACGGCGGCCAGTCGGACGAAGTGGCGGGCGAGTTCTGGAGCGAAGGCTCGCTGGGCGACATAGAGAACCGCGCGGCGTCATCGGCGGCTCACATATACGGAAAAGGCAAAGTATCGTCCGAATCGTTCACGTGCGGCGGGCCGGAGTTTGCCCGCAGTCCCCGCCATATGAAACAGCGGGGCGACAAGTTCTTTACAGAGGGTATCAATAATACTCTACTTCACTTGTATGTCTCCCAACCCGATGAGACCTCTTTTCCGGGACTGAATTGCTGGTTCGGGAACGAATTTAACCGTAAAAATACTTGGTACAGCCATATAGACTTGTTTACCGACTATCTGAAGCGTTGCAATTATTTGCTGCAACAGGGGAATTACGTGGCCGATGTGGCTTATTACATCGGAGAGGATGTCCCTGTAATGACGGGTATTACCGAACCGGCTCTGCCTAAGGGATTCCAATATGACTTCATAAATGCCGAGGTCATCGAGAATTATCTTTCTGCCAATGAGGAGCATATATTGTCTTTGCCTCATGGCACCCGATATAAATTGCTTGTTTTACCGCCGAGCAAAACCATGCGCCCGGGGGTCATCAGAAAAATAAAACGGCTTCTCGAAGAGGGTGCCATCATTCTGGGCCCCAAACCGGAAAGGTCGCCGAGCCTCCAAGACTATATGGAGGCGGATGCCGAAGTGAAAGCTATTGCCGACGAATTGTGGGGCAACAGCAACTCTCAAACGATACGCCGCATAGGTAAAGGATGGTTGTTTGCCGGATACAGCATAGAAGATATATTCGGTATGATGGGATATATGCCGGACTTCCGGATATCTATCGACAGTGACGTGAAATATGCCCATACGACACAGCGTGACCGGGATATTTATTTTGTGAGCAACCAGACCGAAAAGGACATTGAATTTACGGCTCAATTCCGCATCGGAGGGAAAGTTCCTGAATTATGGAGCCCGATGGACGGTTCGGTACGTACCCTCAAATCGTTTGTAAACGTGGGGAATGTAACTCATATCCCGATGAGACTGCATCCCAACGAAAGCGCTTTTATCGTATTTGACAAAGATATATCGGGTGAGCCCCAAGTGTTGGACATGGCTCTCAACTATCCGGAAACAAAGGTGTTGTCCGTGATAAACGACGACTGGAGCCTGACTTTGAAATCGATGGTCAACGACGGGAAGAAACTGAAACCGGAGGCTTTGAAAGATTTGTCAACGATGGATGATGACTATGTGAAGTATTTCTCGGGTACGGCTGTATATACAAACTCATTCAAAATAAAGGAGATTCCTGCCGGCAAAAGGGTAATTCTCGACTTGGGAGAGGTATACGAAATGGCTAAAGTGAAGGTGAATGGAAAGTATGCGGGCGGTGTATGGACGGCTCCTTATACTCTGGATATCACCGATGTCTTGAAACGGGGCAAGAACTCGATAGAAATCTCAGTGGTAAACAACTGGGTAAATCGTCTGGTGGGGGATTCCAGAGTACCGGAAGAGAAGCGAAAAACATCGTATGTATGCCGTACTTACCGGCCTAAATCTCCGCTTCAAAAGTCGGGATTGACGGGCCCGGTCAGAATCCTGACCGAATAGTTACGTCCGGCTAAAAATACTTTTTGTGACGCAGAGGCGCAGCGTAGATGCATCGGCTTATTTTATCTTACGCTGCGTTTCTTGTTGTCATATAATGACTTACCTCATCTGCCGCCCCCGAATTTTTCCGACGCATTAAAAGGTGCAAAAAAACTCATCCTGCCACACATTGCATCGGGAAGGGGTTACGGATGACGAATACCGTCCCTACGAGGGTTGCAACGCCACACAGATGGCCTTCATTGCAGACAGCATAGCGACAATCTGCAACATATCCTATCAATGGAAGGCATTCGGCAATTACCGGCATCTGTCCAGTCTTCGGCAGTTGTCAGGCACAAAAGACCGCAAAGGCTCCAAGACGGAAAAGAAGGACATCTCATTATAGACTTGTTCAAAAAAACGCCGAAGCCGACAACATTCTGTTGGGTTCTCCCATTTATTCCGCTGATGTTCCATCTACATTAAAAGCTGTCATTGAATGTGCCAGTGTAGTAAGCGACTCCAATCCGGGCATGTTCCGTCACAAGGTTTGCGGAACAGTTGCCGTAGCAGGGCGTGGCGGAGCCATGAATGTCATCGACACTCTCCACCATTTCTTACTGAATAAAAAAATATCGGGTAGGCTCTACTTATTGGGACATCACCTACGGCCTGTCTATTAAAGGAAAACAAGCCAGTAAATCAGCCACCTTTTCATTGAAGTTGTTATTCGGAGAAACGGATGCGAGGAAGTATCTTCCATGAGCATACCACGTGTCTTTAATATCTGAATAATCTGTTTCGGTGAGGAATACGGTTTGATGAAATTCGTTTTCATACAGGTATAATAAAAAAACGACCCGCCGATTTGAGCATCGTTGAGAGGCTTTGCAGGGTTTAATATTTTAAAGGCAAAGATTCCTATA
>OGPB01000992.1_pt1 | contig 17393 bp, 15 predicted proteins | sample 1552821 | NCBI WGS metagenome assembly OGPB01 (sample SAMEA2580192, study PRJEB22360) | human gut metagenome | biome: human gut; feature: human-associated habitat; material: faeces | place: Denmark | collected 2008/2010 | reverse complement strand
TAATTTAGTAATTGTAATTAGATACTATGTTCGATAATTTAAGCGAGAGACTTGAAAGGTCGTTTAAAATTTTGAAAGGTGAGGGCAAAATCACCGAAATCAATGTTGCGGAAACCCTGAAAGACGTACGTAAGGCACTTTTGGATGCCGACGTGAACTATAAGGTAGCCAAAAACTTCACCGATACCGTTAAGGAAAAAGCCTTGGGACAAAACGTGCTGACAGCCGTTAAGCCCAGCCAGCTGATGGTAAAAATCGTGCACGATGAACTGACCCAGCTCATGGGCGGCGAGACTTCTGAAATAAACCTCGACTCCAAGCCTGCCATTATCCTAATGTCCGGTTTGCAAGGCTCCGGTAAAACAACTTTCTCCGGAAAGCTGGCCCGCATGCTGAAGAGCAAGAAGAACAAAAAGCCGTTATTGGTGGCTTGTGACGTGTACCGTCCTGCCGCTATCGAGCAGTTGCGTGTACTGGCTGAACAGATTGACGTACCGATGTACTCGGAACCGGACAGCAAAAATCCGGTAGCCATTGCCCAAAATGCCATCCAAGAAGCCAAAGCCAAAGGTTACGACCTTGTAATTGTCGATACAGCCGGTCGTCTGGCAGTGGATGAGGAGATGATGAACGAGATTGCCGCCATCAAGAAGGCCATCAATCCGGACGAGATTCTGTTCGTAGTGGATTCAATGACCGGTCAGGATGCAGTGAATACCGCTAAGGAATTCAACGAACGGCTCGACTTCAATGGTGTAGTATTGACCAAACTGGATGGTGATACCCGCGGTGGTGCCGCCCTTTCTATCCGTTCGGTGGTAAACAAGCCCATCAAGTTTGTAGGTACCGGTGAAAAGCTGGATGCCATCGACCAGTTCCATCCCTCACGTATGGCCGACCGTATTCTCGGTATGGGTGACATCGTATCTTTGGTGGAACGTGCGCAGGAACAATATGACGAGGAAGAAGCCAAACGCCTGCAAAAGAAGATTGCCAAGAACCAGTTCGACTTCAACGACTTCCTGAGCCAGATTGCACAAATCAAGAAAATGGGTAACTTGAAGGAACTTGCCTCCATGATACCGGGCGTAGGCAAAGCCATCAAGGATATAGACATTGACGACAATGCCTTCAAGAGCATTGAAGCCATCATCTACTCCATGACTCCGGAAGAACGCAGCAATCCGGCCATTCTGAACGGTTCACGCCGCCAGCGCATTGCCAAAGGTAGCGGTACGAATATTCAGGAAGTAAACCGCCTGCTGAAACAGTTTGACCAGACCCGCAAGATGATGAAGATGGTCACTGGCAGCAAGATGGGTAAGATGATGCCGAAACTTAAAAGATAAGATAACAGCCTATGACACTGATTGATGGAAAAGCAATTTCAGAGCAAGTAAAGCAAGAGATTGCAGCAGAAGTAGCCGAAATAGTGGCTCGTGGGGGTAAACGCCCGCATCTGGCCGCCATTCTTGTAGGACACGATGGAGGTAGCGAAACCTACGTTGCCGCCAAAGTAAAAGTATGCGAAGTTTGCGGATTCAAGTCCTCACTTATCCGTTACGAGGCAGACGTTACCGAAAAGGAACTGCTCGCCAAGGTACGCGAATTGAACGAGGATGCGGATGTGGACGGTTTCATCGTACAGCTTCCCTTGCCCAAGCATATCTCCGAGCAGAAAGTGATTGAAACCATCGACTACCGCAAGGATGTGGACGGCTTTCATCCCATCAACGTGGGACGGATGTCCATTGGCCTTCCCTGCTATGTATCCGCTACTCCCAACGGTATCCTCGAACTGCTGAAGCGCTATCAGATAGAGACTTCAGGCAAGAAATGCGTGGTATTGGGACGCAGTAACATTGTCGGCAAACCCATGGCTGCCCTGATGATGCAGAAGGCTTATCCCGGCGATGCCACAGTGACCGTATGCCACAGCCGCAGCAAAGACCTGGTAAAGGAATGCCAGGAAGCGGACATCATCATTGCTGCGTTGGGACAACCGAACTTTGTTAAGGCGGAAATGGTCAAGGAAGGCGCTGTCGTTATTGATGTAGGTACTACCCGTGTGCCCGATACCTCCAAGAAATCCGGATTCAAGTTGACCGGTGATGTGAAATTCGACGAAGTAGCTCCCAAATGTTCATTCATTACCCCCGTACCGGGAGGCGTAGGTCCCATGACCATCGTTTCCCTTATGAAGAATACATTGCTCGCCGGCAAGAAAGCAATCTACCAATAACAAGGCGATGAAAACGCTCGCCGTCTTCATTGTTGTCCTACTGTATAGCGTAACCCTTTCCTCGCAGGAAAGGATTACGCTATTATTTGTCGGCGACCTGATGCAGCACCAGGCACAAATAGACGCTGCACATGTATCTGAAGGAAAATATGACTACTCCTCCTGCTTCTCCCTCATAAAAGAGCAAATATCCCAGGCAGACCTCGCCATAGGAAATCTGGAAGTCACATTGGGGGGCAGGCCCTATCGGGGCTATCCTATGTTCAGCGCCCCCGATGAATATCTTCAGGCCATAAAGGACGCCGGATTCGATATTTTACTGACAGCCAACAACCACTGTCTGGACCGTGGAAAAAAGGGAATGGAGCGTACCATACAATTGCTTGACTCCTCCGGTATTCGTTACGCAGGCACCTACAAGAATCTGTCGGAGCGCAGGCAACGCTATCCCCTGTTCATCAACAGAAACGGCTTTCGCATTGCCCTACTCAACTATACTTACGGCACCAATGGTATCAAGGCTACCTCTCCCAATATCGTAAACTATATTGATAAGAATACCATCCTGCAAGATATCCAAAGTGCCAAGGCACGCCAACCGGATGCCATTATTGCCTGCATGCATTGGGGAGAGGAATATCAGTCCCTTCCCAACCGTGAGCAACGCGAACTGGCCAACTGGTTGCTCCAACAAGGCGTAACACATATTATCGGTTCACACCCTCACGTCATTCAACCGATGGAACTACGTACCAACGGTACCGAACAGCACATCATAGTCTACTCCTTGGGAAACTTCATTTCCAATATGAGCAAGGCCAACACTGACGGCGGCCTCATCTTCACTTTGCAGTTGGAGAAACATCCTCTCCCCCAACCCATCCGTCCCTCTTACACCGGTCAGAGTCAGACGCCCCTGCCAGACTCCAATCCTCTGCCTTTTCCATACTGTCGTGTTTCCTATTGTGGATATAATCTGGTCTGGACCGGCCGGCCGGGACTTACTAAAGAAAAAAATTACATTCTTTATCCTGCCAGTTTTCCTACAGAACATTTAACTCCGGAAGCTCGTAAACACCTGGAAATCTTCGTCAAAAGCTCTCGAAAGCTGCTCCAGCAGCACAATATAGATATCTACGAGAAGAAAAAATAATGCAGAAATCTCAAAAATTTTCGTCTCATTCTTTGCAATATTAAAGATTATCCCTATCTTTGCACCGCATTTAAGAAATGCACTAACATGGTGGCTGTAGTTCAGTTGGTTAGAGCGTCAGATTGTGGTTCTGAATGTCGTGGGTTCGAGTCCCATCTGCCACCCGCAAAGAAGAGGAAATTCGAAAGAATATTCCTCTTTTTTTGTTATTGTCCAAACAATCCCCCAAAGGGAGGCAACGTGGAATCAATGTAAAAAATTGTAGGGATACTCCTCACAGAGTATCCCTACATCATAGGAAGGAATCAATTACCTAAACCAGTCCTTGTACAAAAGAGTTTACTTTCTCAAAATGTTCAAAATAGCTGGAAACTTATTCCGATATTTTGCATTCTGTATCAATCACACTTAATAGTACTTCCTTCCTTACTTTATCAAGCCAGTGATAAGACAACCCGTTATCACCTTATAGAAATAAGAATACAAAAAGAATATTTCATCTTTCAAAAAACATTCTATACCAATAACTCTACTATTTTCGATTTCCGACATGCAAATATAACCCTTTTTGTTTATACGAAAAGCAAAATCAGTTATCTTTGCAAAGATGAAATTCAATCAAATATGAAAATTCTCTGGATAGACCTCAATAGCTCGTATGCACACTCTTCGTTGGCACTCCCTGCACTGCACGCACAAATAGCAAAGAACAATTCCGTAAAATGGGAAATCGTATCTGCCACCATCAATGAAAACGTAGGAATGATTGTCGACGAAATATACCGGCACCAACCCGACATCATTGCCGCAACGACATGGTTGTTCAACCACGAACAACTGTTGCACATCACAGCGAGATTAAAAGCATTGCTTCCCAATAGCTGCTTCATCTTGGGTGGACCTGAATTCTTAGGAAACAATGAAGACTTTCTGCATAAAAACCCTTTCATCGACTGTGTATTCAGGGGAGAGGGAGAAGAAGCATTCCCCCAATGGCTGTCTTGCTGGAACCAGCCGGAAAAATGGAACAGTATTCCGGGACTCTGCTATATGAATCCTCAAAAGCAATATATAGACAACGGCATAGCCCGTGTACTTAACTTTTCACGGCTCGTACCACCGGAAAACAGCAGTTTCTTCAATTGGAGCAAACCATTCGTACAACTGGAGACTACCCGAGGCTGTTTCAACACATGCGCATTCTGCGTCAGCGGTGAAGAAAAACCGGTGCGCACACTGTCCATTGAAAGTATCCGTGAACGCCTTCAAATTATCCACAGTCATGGAATAAAAAACGTACGCGTCCTCGACCGGACCTTTAATTATAATCCGCGCCGTGCTAAAGAATTACTGCAACTTTTCCTGGAATTCAACCCGGACATATGCTTTCACTTAGAAATACACCCTGCACTATTATCCGAAGAGCTGAAAAATGAATTGAAAAAGCTACCTAAAGGATTGCTCCATCTCGAGGCCGGTATTCAAAGCCTGCGCGAACCGGTCCTCCAGAAAAGCCGTCGGATGGGAAGCCTGGAGGACTCACTGCAAGGTCTTCGTTTCCTATGTTCCCTACCCAATATGGAAACACACGCCGACCTCATTGCCGGCTTGCCTCTATACCGCCTATCCGAAATATTTGAAGATGTGCGTACACTTGCCGGATACAATGCCGGCGAGATACAGCTTGAATCCCTGAAGTTACTTCCCGGCACAGAAATGAGAAGAAGAGCGGAAGAACTAGGCATCCGATATTCTCCTCTCCCCCCTTATGAAGTGCTTCAAACAAATGAAATCAGTGTCAACGAGCTTCAAACAGCCCGGCAACTGTCACGTCTTCTGGATGGATTCTATAACACAACTGCTTGGCAAGCCATCACCCGCAAGCTGATTCTGGATGACAACGACTTCCTACGTCGCTTTCTGGAATTTTTAATCGATAAAAATCTTATAGACCAGCCCATGAGCCTGGAAAAGCGAGGCCTCGTACTCTATGAATTCTGCAGTATGCATTATCCGGCCTATAAAATCATGGTCACCATTGCCTGGATAGAGGCAGGCATGTCATTAAAGAAAAAACCAGCAGAGAAAGTCAAGACCAAGCGCCAGATGCCACCGGAATATTGGGAAGTCATCTATGGAAACTACAAAGAAAGCCTCCGCTTATGTTTTCTACCCATTGACGACAATACCCAAAATGGTTATTGGTTCGGCTTCGAATCGGAAATACAAAAAGCAGAACCAGTATTCAAAGCCAAAGAAATAATGGAGAGGTGTCAAAATACACAATCACCGCAGATTAACACAGATAAAAGTTCTTGATTATCAGAAATTCTATAGCAATCTGTGTAACCTGCGGTGAGTTATGCCCTCATTTCTTCTCCTATCCGCAGTGGAAATACTTCTCGACCAGTTTCAGCATCTCCTCCGGACTGTCTTGTATCTCTGCACGCAAGGTTCTATCCTCGTAAGAACGCAGTTTGGAAATAACCCCATCAACCATTGCAGGACTGAACACATGATATTGCTCAAAGACAGCACGCTGTCTTTCCAAACAATCGGCAGAAGCGGCACAACTATCAGGAAGCTGTTCCAGTTGTTTCAACTTATCTTCATTTTCTTTCTTGTGGATATTTACATTGACATATGTTTTTTCTGCAATTCCTAAAGCATCGTCTATCTCAAATCCATAACGGCAAGCTACAGCAAGTCCGGCAATCAATTGATACAAATCGGCCGAACCGTCAGGCGAACGCATTTCCACCGTCTGTTTCTGTGTAGTATCATAATGACTTGGGGTCTCCAACGGATTTGCCAACATGCACATATCCGTTTTTGCCGACCAGCCCAACGGAACGCGTACCAATACCGAACGGTTGCGGTCGCCCCAGCAAATGTTGGTCGGTGCTTCCTGATGAGGAACCAGACGAAAATAGGAAGTAGGATTTGTATTACCGAAAGCTGTAATGGAAGAAGCCAGCTTCATCATGCCCGCAATGGCCTTACGGGCTGTTTCAGAAAGTGCCCCATCTTTCAGCATCTGGTTCTGCCCGTCCTTCATGATACGCATATGTATATGTAATCCGGAACCGGCTTTTCCTGCCGTGATTTTCGGTGCAAAAGTAATGTTATATCCATACTGGCTAGCCAGATTACGAATAACCCATTTTGCTATCACCAGTTGGTCAGCAGCCTCCTCGGCACGCACCGGCAGGAATTCTATTTCATTCTGCTCATAAATCTTATCGTCCAGCGTAAAATTACCGACTTCAGAATGCCCATACTTTATCTGTCCGCCTGCCTGCGCAATATATGACATACATTCCGTACGGAAATCATTGAACTTGGCATAAGGGGCCGATTCGTGATAACCACGCTGGTCGGTAGCCGGGAACAATCCGTCATTTTCAGAAATGACATAATATTCCAATTCTCCCATAGCCTGAAATTCCATCCCCGTAACCGTAGTGAATGCCTGACATGCCTTACGCAGGGTATATTCCGGAGAACTTTCCAGCGGTTCACCATCCTTATTGAAATAAGAACAGAGCATTGACAGTGTGGGCAATTCAGAAAAAGGGTCTATAAAAGCGGTCCGGAAACGCGGCACTACATACAAATCACTGCTACCGGCCTCTATAAACGGAAACAAGCTGGAACCATCTACGCGTTCACCACATGTAAGTATGGCATCAAGGTATGCTTCATTATTGATGACAAAGTTCAGTGTCTTCAGTCTCCCGTCTGCCGCAGGATACATGAAGTTCACCATACGAATGTCGTTCTCCTTTATATAGGAAACAATGTCTGCTTTCGTAAATTCGGAAGCCGGTTTTTGAAGGGCAGCCACCAATAGATTGGGGCTCATGGATAATTCCTGGTTCATAATACGCTGATTGTTTTTAGTTTTCTATATGGTTAACAAAACACATGCAATTTTCTGTCACAATAAAAAACTGCTGTTTCGCAAAGATACTAAAAGTTGTATCAGAAAAAAAACAAACAACCTAAATCTTATCAGTGAGCCTCAACCTTTTCCGTCGTATCCCCACTTCACGTAAATAGCTCCCCAGGCAAATCCTGCTCCGAATGCTGTAAAAATCAGTTTATCCCCCTTTTTAAGCTTATCCTCGAAATCCCATACACACAACGGAAGCGTGCCGGCACTTGTATTTCCATACCGTTCTATATTGACCATTACCTTTTCGGGAGATACTCCCAAGCGTTGCAAAACTGCAGTAATTATACGCATGTTTGCCTGATGGGGAATCACCCAGTCAATGTCCTCCTTCGTCAAGTGATTCCTCTCCATGACCGCCTCACAAGCATCCGCCATATTGGCCACAGCATATTTAAAGACTGTACGTCCTTCCTGATAAATATAATGCATCCGATTGTCCAGTGTATAGTAAGATGGAGCACATACGGAACCTCCTGCTTTGATATGTAAAAAGGGCAGACCTTTCCCGTCTGTTCTCAATACGGCATCCATTACTCCCATATCTTCCCGGGTGGGTTCCAGCATGAAAGCGGCAGCACCGTCACCAAAAATCGGACAAGTGGCACGATCGGTATAATCAATCACCGACGACATTTTATCAGCCCCTACTACAATGACCTTCTTGTATTTTCCCGAACGGATAAAATTGGCTCCAGTTTCCAATGCATACAAAAAGCCACTACAAACAGCCTGCATATCAAAAGCAAAAGCATTCTTAAGCTTTACTCTCTCACATAATATGGATGCTGTTGAAGGAAAATGATAATCGGCCGTTGTAGTGGCCACAATCACCAAATCAATATCATCAGGATTAGATTTTGTACGTTGCATTAATTGTTTTACAGCTTTACGGGCCATAAACGAAGTCCCCAATCCTTCTTCGTGCAAGATACGTCTTTCCTTTATACCGATACGCCCCATTATCCACTCATCTGTCGTATCTACCATTTTGGATATTTCTTCATTGGTCAGAATATAGTCAGGAACATACCCTCCCACTCCCGTAATTACTGCATTTATTTTCTCCATTAATTCTATCTAGTTTAGTATTGGAATCGGCTCAAAGATAATATTCTTAAAACGCCGAGCGCAAATATACTGAAAAGAGGGTAAAATCCAATAAAGGAAGAACAAAAAGACACTCCCGACAAACTATCACATGGATATACAAAAAAAATCAACTGTCCTTTTTCTATCATTCTTTTGTCAATTTTGTATCAATGAGTTTGAGCAATACAGACTAAATTTGCATAATAAAATGTATCGGGTATTTAAAGAGCAAGTAACTAATCAAAAATACATACAAATAAAATTAACATAACATTTTTATATCTTATGAAACAAAACCGCTTAATTAGCATTGGGGCTTTCATTTTAGTGCTTGCACTTTCAGGCCTTATGACAGGTTGTATGGAGAAAGACGTATACGACCCGAATCGTGAAAAAGAACCTCTTCCTGACCCGGATAAATATTTCGGCTTTGAGATGCGCAGTGATGTCCGGCTTTCTGTCAACTATGACATTTACGGGTTTACTCCTTTGATAGAAATTTACGGTGAAAATCCGATGGAAACAGTGGAAGGTACGCCGATAAAGAAAGAGGGTATAGAAGCCTTGTTCAAAACCTATACCGACAACAGCGGTAAGTATGAGGGAAAAATGCAGCTTCCTACCTATCTTAATAAAGTTTATTTATATACTGCGACATGGGGATTGCCGGGATGCATAGAACTTGAAATTAAAGACAATGCTGTCATTTTTGACATGTCGGCAAAATCAAATCCTAAAACAAAGTCTGTCACTCGCGCTTCGTCTGATGTACCTTATTTAGTAAACAAATCCCAAAATCTATACTCACTGTGCTATTGGGGAGAAGGAGGTCAGCTGAACAGCCAATATATGACAAAGGAAAAAAATATTGGTAATGAAAGTATTTTGGATTTGACAGACCGGATGAAAACATTCTTCAATAAAGGAGGACAAGACAATTCAAAATTACTTGGTAATGGAAAAACTATCAATATTTCGATAAAGGAGGACAACACCGCATTGAATCTCATTTTTCTCAATCGAAGTGCAAGTTATAACAATACTTTCGGATATTATTTTTATAAAACCGGAACGTCCGTCGATGTAGACCAAGTGAGGAAATACATTATATTCCCCAATGTGTCTTTTGACTGGTATGGCGGCCAAATATTGATTTTAGAATCCGGGAATAAAGTTCGTCTGCTTTACTTCGATGAAGACGGCCAAGCCCATGATACATTCCCAGCAGGATATACAGTAGGCTGGTTTCTTTATGCCGACGGTTTTAAGAACGGTTATGGAAATAATTTAGAAGATTATCTTAAATTGCCTGATTTATATAATCCATACAATTCAAATCTTCGCACTTCCAATCCCCAAAACAACATGTCGGCCTTTGTCTCTGTTAAAGACCAAAAAAGCGGCAAGACGATTCTTGGAGCAGAAGATGGTGTAAATCAAAGCTACTGTGACCTTTTATTTTATGTAGATGCTACTCCGGGAAGTTCTATTGACGATCCTGAAAGGCCGTCTATTCCCGATGAAGGTGATAAAGAAGAACCCAAACCCGATGAAGATGAAAATGTTACCGGCACACTGGCATTCGAAGATATTTGGCCTTCCGGTGGCGATTATGACATGAATGACGTAATTGTAGAATACGAACGCAAAGTCTATTTCGACAAAAAGAATATAGTAACGAAGATCGTTGACGAATTCACTCCGGTACATGATGGCGCTACATATGTTAACGCATTTGCCTATCAGATAGATGCAGCACAAATTGGCGATAAAATCACTTTGCCGGAAGGTGCAATATTGGAAAAAGAGACTTCGTCCATTATCGTAATGTCCAATGCCAAACAGAATATAGGCAATAAATATGTAGTCACCAGAGAATTCAACGGTTCTTTCCTAAAGAATCAGCTATTGTCCTATAATCCATACATCATCGTAAAATATTCACAAGGAGAACAGAATCGCACAGAGGTTCATCTGCCCAAACACAAAGCTACAGCTTATGCCAATCAGTCATTGATTGGCAGCAATGATGATGCTTACTATATCGACCGTAAAGGAGCATATCCATTTGCTATCGATATACCGATGCTAGGGTTTACCCCGGTAACAGAAAGGAACAGAATTGACAGCCAATATCCCGGTTTTGCTACATGGGCAAAATCAATGGGAAATGACTGTAAGGATTGGTATAAAAAATAACAGAACAAAAGACAATGAATCATGTGTGGAGTGCCCCCTTATTCGGACGCTCCACCTGTTTTTTTTTGAATTATTGCATATTGACTTGGAGAAATATTATATTCTGCCATGAAACACCTGGAAAAATAAGAAGGATTGGAATAGCCTACCATATACATTACTTCCGATACAGTGAATCTGCCTTGTAATAAAAGTGTAGCGGCTCTTATCATCCTAACACGCCGAATAAGGCTTACTGGAGTAACCCCCGTCAACTGTTTAATCTTTCGATACAACAGTTTTCGATTCATTCCCAACAGTTGACAGAGCATAGCAACATTAAACTCTGTATTTTCCATATGCTCTTCCAACACTGAAACAAGCTTGTTAAGCCAAATTCGTTTCAATTCCAGTTGTCTGTTTTCCAATGGTTTGCATGAATCCATTTTCTCCAATTTTAATATTCCTTCTAAGATCTGTTTGGCTTGTAGTGAGTCCATACCAACTTGATTTTGCAAAGCCTGCAGTTCATTTTTATCTGGTAAAGACACAATAATATTAATTAAGACTCCAGTATCATTTTCCTCACATCTTATGTCAACCTGGCCTTGATATAGATTAACAAATTTGGGAATTAAATGTAACCCCACAAGAGCGATTATTTCATCTATTATTTTAAGATATTCTTTCATATCTTTCTTGCCTTTTGGTATAAGTACAAATTATCCAAATATCAGACAAACATTCTCTCACGGTATTCTGACGGAGTAGTGCCTGTATGCTTACGAAAAAAACGTGTCATCGTAGAATTCGATTGAAAATTAGTTCGTGAAACCACTTCCTTTATTTCAAGATTGGAGTCTTTCAATAAGACTTTTATCTCAAGTATGGTATATTCCACAATCCACTCTTTAGCCGAACGACCAGTATTATCTGTTATTAACATTGTCAGATATTTAGGTGAGATACACATCTTATCTGCATAAAATGCCACATCACGACTTATAGTATGATACTCTATAACCAAATAAAAGAATTCAAAAACCTGCTTCTCTTTACGTACAAACTTCACGGAAGCCATAGCCTTGGGGTTACTCTTATAGCCCACATACAAGTCCCAATAATAAACCCTCTTTTATTATGTTGAAGCACCTCAAGCAAATAATTCTCTATACCGGCATTTTTCAGGAATGGCATAGAGTGCGTAAATATTCTTTTGGCAAGTCCTTGCCCTCTGAACTCTTTTCTTGTACCTGTTCCCGTATCGTATGCAGTAAGTTTGCCATTATAGTATTTACCAATACCATTAAACGTGAACGCCACGATATTGTCATCATAGAATGCACCGAATGATAAAGCCGGATTGAAGCCTCGCCGTTTCAGCATTGACTTCAATTCTGTCTTATCCACGCTGATTTCGTAATCCGAGAAAGCTGACTTGAAAGCCGTATATATTTGCTCGAATGAAATGCCTTCGAGGTTTTTTATTTCAATCATGGGTTACTTGCTATCGGATTCGTTACCATTAATTTAATTTGAACAGGATTGAAGCCATGTTCTGACCGAGATTGCGCATATTGGCAATTCCTTCATTATCTTTAAGAACATCGCCAATTTCTCGCCCATAAACCATGTTCCAGTATGTGGAACCAGCAACTATCATCTCCTTGTTTAAGAAAAAATGATTCATTGTATCGACCGCCGTCATACCTCCGGCACGACGAACGGCGGCAACTGCCACGCCCAGTTTGTGTTTCAATATTCCCGGATTGACAGCAGCGACAACGCCACCTCTGTCCAACAATGCTTTCATTCGAGAGGAAACATCTGCTGAATAAACCGGCGAACCGAGAATTATCCCGTCAGCTCCAACTATTTTGCTAAATACCTCGGCAAAACCGTCTTTGCGGAATACCCAATTACCTTTACCTTTACAGGCAAAACAAGCACGGCATGGCTCTATATCGACATCGGCCAATTGGATAAACTCGGTTTCAATACCTCTCTTATTCAGTTCCTCAAATATCGTGCGGATTATGATAGCTGTATTACCATCTTTCCGTGAGCTGCCGTTAATTCCAATTACTTTCATAGTCCTTTGTATTGTTCCATTTCAATGCAATTCCAAGTTTCGCCCAAGCAAGAATAGCTTTCTGTTGTTGGAACAATCACGCGCCTGAATCCGGCAGACTTATAGCAATGGATGGCTGACGGATTATTTTCAAAGACACCGAGTGATACTTTCGTAGCACCAAGCGTCTCAAAAGCATATTTGACTGCCATTGAAACAAGAGTTTTACCAAAACCTTGACCACGTTTTGAATCATCGACAATGACGAATCCCAAGCGTTGTTCCGATGAATCATCTGCCGGAGTGCGCAGGGTGATATATCCCACAATGTTATTGCCATTCAACATTGTCAGGGCGCGTTGACTTTGTCCGTCAATATACCGCTCGTGATAGATATTCATATCTTCTGGTGTGACCGGGTAACACTCATATCTGTCAGCGCACCATTGGCGCATAAGATATTCGTTTTTTAGCCAAGTAGTAATTACATTGGCATCTGTGGGCTGATATGGTCTAAGACTAAGGCGCATCATTATAGAATTGTTTTCAACTCTTCATTGCAAAACATTGTCGGGGTAAATTCCACAATCTGATAGTTGGCAATGTCGTTGATGTGGAACGGATCTTCGGAAATAATAGCATCAACCGCTTCACGGTTGTTGGCTTTTATCATTATCACGCCACCAATGCGAGGGATCTGTGGCCCAGATGTTATGAAATCTCCGATGGCATAATGTTTGGCGAGATATTCACGGTGCGCACTCAGATAGTTATCAACCTCGCTCAACGGCTTTTTGTATGTGAGAATTGCAATAAACATAACGAGTCTATTTTTCCAGCGTTTAAGGTGAGGGAAGAATTGACGCATCATGTCTTTAGCCTGTTCCTGTGTCAAGTTCTGTCCTGACTGTTTGTTTATCTCATCAGTGAATTGGGCGCAGTGGTCAATCATCTGCTCCATAGTCATATCCTGCGCAAACTTGCCATCTTTGTAGCAGTAGATGCAATAATCTTCATTGAGTGTGCCATCGGTATTCGTACCGAGGATTTCGTTTGTTAGCGGCATTCCGCAGCTTTGACAGAATTTTTGTTCCATATCGTTTTCCTTTTCGCCCATCAGTCCAACAGGGTAGGTTATTAAATACAAAAGCGTGGACTACCTATGTCAATCTAACTTGACGGCCCTGAGAAAGCCTATGATGCAGATACAACGATAGCAGCCCACGCTATATGCGTGAGAACCACTATGCTATCTCTTGCATCAAATTTGAAAGGCTCTCAGGTTTTCAAGTTACAAGATGAGCATAACGCTTCTTTTTCTTATGCCTTGGAAAGAGTTGCCCCTATCCGAATGCAAAATTAGTTATTTTATTGATGTTTTGCATTATATAGAGTGGAATTATAGCTTGAATCCTCTACTTTTTCTTGGCTCTTCCGCTGATTGTCGTAAACCTTGCCGGAGTTTCTCCCATTGCTCTTTGAACCATTCGCCTATCGGTTGCCTGTTTATTGTAAGCACCAATTTATTATTATCAACCGAACTTTTCTCAATCTTGAAAATATCGTTCTTTATGTCAAACTTTCGTCTATGCTCTTCGGAATAGATTTTCCCATTGCATCTGATTGCTTCTTTTTTTGTCAAAAGATTGTTTACCATATCTTTGGTAAATCCGATGGCATAGCAGAATTTTTCCATTCTCAACATCTCTTTGAGTAAAGGGAACCAGTTGAACGCTTTTTCAAGAATGGTGTTCAATCGTGATATTTCCTTGTCTTTGATTTCAAGCTCTTGATTATGTATTCCTTGTAGGTTACGAATCTGCTTGCCGTGCTGTTCCTGCATTTGTTGCATCTTGGCTTTTAATTCATCAATACCCTTGTCACGCTTGGCAATTTCATGACGTAAATTCTCATTAGTTTGTTCCAAATCTTTCAATTTTCCGCTTCCGAAAAGAGAACCGACACCGCTTGCTATGGCTGTGGCTGCATCGGTAGCTGCGCTTTTGAGTTTGTCGGTGCGTATTTCCGATTTTACCTGTTTGAGTTCTTGCTCAGCAAGAGTTACCTGCTGCTTCTTGTGCCTTTGGGTTTCCTCTATACGTTGCAGTTCGGCTTTCTGTTTCTTTATGATGAAATCGTTACGTTCCAGATGTTCCTTGCCTGTTTCGGTTTTAGATTGTCCTCGTTCCATCAGGAGAATGTCAGAAGCCAAACTTTGCATTTCGGTCATATCCTCGTCATTGAGTTTACAGCTTTTTCCTGTATCGTGGTTCATCCAATCGAAAACGATATGAGCGTGATAATTCGGCTTGAACCACTTTCCATCAATTTGGAAACTCTCTCTGTCTTCAGCTTCGGGTTGTCCGCTCAGCCAATGTCCTTCATCTTTGTGCAGGAAGATTTGCAGCGGAGTAATACCCCAGCGTTGTTTGCACTCCTCGCCAAATTTATGCACATCTGCCAATGTGGTGTCCGCTCTGATGAGCAACACCCCCTCACGGATAGGTGAACACCCTGCCACCTTGATGATTTTTCCGTTCTTGCCTTTGCGTTCACGTTCTTTCTCCTGCATGGCACGTCCGGTCTTTTCCTTGACCATCCGTTTGATGTTGTCGTAATGTGTCCGCAATTCGGTAGTGCCGAAGTCAGGATTTACCCACTGCTCGTTATTGGTGGAAAGTTTGGAAACGACATAGATTCTGGACTCTCCGATGTTGCGTATGTACTCGGCAGTCCTTCGGTTGTGTGCCTCGCTCGATGCGATGTTGCAAGGCTTGATATGTATGCTTGATTTTGTTGCCATAGCTTCTTTTTTTTGTTTGCAATTGATTATTCTGCTCGCTTTCGTAGAGGGGTTCTTAGGGGTAACCCATAAGCGGAGATTGCAAAGAGAGGGTCACTCTTTGCTCGGGGTTCTCAGGGGTGAAACGCCCTGAGTGGGTCATTAGGGCAAAGCCCTAATCCCCTCGGGAGAGCCCACAACTACGAAAGCGGAGCGTGTAGTTATAGTGGGCTATAACCGAAAACCGTTCTTCTTTTTCGGTGGCTGGGTGTGCGTCTCTCTTACGGACTGGACTTGCCTGTTTCTTTCAGCCTGTTTCTGTAAGTATTCGTTCAAGTCCTTGCATCCGCTGTAGGTTTGCGAAGCGTCACGGATGTATAAATCCCTGCCGTATTCCATACGAATTTGCCGGAGTGCTTCCATCCCTGCACGGTCATTGTCAAAGAAACAATGTATGCGCTCGTAGCTACCCAACGGATAGAGAGCCTTGCTCACATTCGATACAGAGTTCAATACCATATAATCTTGTCTGTCCAGTTCGGGAAATTTCGGGCAATTTTCCAATCTCAAAGTAAGAAATGAAAGATAGTCCATAAATCCCTCGAACACATAACACGTTTCCCTCGCTTTTCCCGCCTGTCTGATGTGGGAGATTTCTTAGGGGCAATACAGCCCTTGAAATAACGGTTGCGAATCTCATAGCCGCCCGATATGTTTGGAAAGGCAATGGCGAAATACCGTTTGCCGTTGTTGGTGAAATGAGCTTCGCGGCATTCTCTTTTCGCCAGTTCCGTGTTTATTCCCCTTTCCTGCAAATATGAGAGTAGGGCAGGCGAAGAAAGCGGTACAATCTCCAGTTGTTGAAAACGTGGCTCGGAAGATGACTGCTTGCCAAAAGAGAAAGAATCAGGACGGATATGTGGTGTCTGTTCCGCTATGCGTTCCAATATATAAGGTATATGGTCGGTAGCATATAAGTGTGACGCCAGTTCGATGGTGCCGCCGCCTTTGCCGAGTGCAAAATCATACCATTGGTTACGCTCGATATTTACCTTGAACGAGGCTTCAGTTTCTTCCCTTAACGGTGATTTATACCATAGGTTGATACCCTGTTGTTTGACGGGAGAATATCCCAAACTGTGCAGATAATCTGCTATCCTGATTTGCTTGGCTGTCTGTATATCCATAAGATAATTGTTTGAGTAGTTGGTGAATTGATTTATTTTTCTTTTCGCCCGTACCATTTTAAGAAGTACGGTCTATATAACCACTTCACTAAATTGTCGTATATATAGAATACGGCAATAAAGTGAAGCGGTTTATCCATTCCTTGCATCACTTCGCTTTATCCTTAATATATAGACCCACAGAATGAAGTGAAGCGATTGCAGGTAACGGGTTAATAGTGGAAGTCGGGCATGAATGTGTATTTTCTGCCGTTCTCTTGCACTATCATCCGTTTGTTGCGAAGCATGGTGATGAGCGGTACTGCCTTTTGATGGTTCAGTTTTACACCTATTGACGTATAGCTTTTGATTAAAGCATCTTCCAGTTCCTTGTAACCGTATTCCTCTTTCAGCCCGAAAACGGCTTCCAATGCGATGCGGTGCTGCTGTTCGGTGATATGCCTGTAAGGGTCGAACTTTTCTTCCTCGGGTCTTCCCGGTTTCTTGCTTTCTGTTTTGTAACCCTCTATGAGTTCGGGCAAGGCATTGTCGTTGATGCGAAAGGCAAAAGGCTCGAAATCCATTGCCCGGATGTGCATGGCTGAAACACTGCTTATATCCCCGTTGCTCTTGTCCTTTTCCACCAGCAATACGGTTTCCGCCTTATTGTTTAACTCCGTGCCGATATGCCCTCTCGCATTCTCATCCCCTTTGTTCTGATGCAGTATCGTATGGATATGTATCTGCCTGTCGT
>OGPB01000990.1_pt1 | contig 17409 bp, 9 predicted proteins | sample 1552821 | NCBI WGS metagenome assembly OGPB01 (sample SAMEA2580192, study PRJEB22360) | human gut metagenome | biome: human gut; feature: human-associated habitat; material: faeces | place: Denmark | collected 2008/2010 | reverse complement strand
GACAATAATATATATGTAATATTATCTGATGGGTCTTTAACTTTCTTTATATTAACATTTTTATTAGCATAAATTATATTTCTGTTAGTATCACTTCTTAATGCATTCATTTCATTTATCGTTTGAATGAAATTTTCATTTGATGTATATAAATTAATACCATCTTGTGTTTCTAATATAATGTCATAATTACTTTTTGCTGCATAATTTGATAATATATTAGTTATTACTTTTTCTGATTGGTTTGTATTATATGCTTTATTTACTTCATCAAATATATCTACAAGTGCTCCTTGTTTTGTGTACAAATAAAAAGATTCTAATACTATATTATTTAACACAATTAAAAACAATATTATTACTACAACTGATATAGCAAGTGTTATAAATAATTTAAAACGTATGGAATTATATTTTTTGTTTATTTTTTTCTAACATGCTCAGCTGGACATACGAGAATTCGCTTCTGAACTTGTTGCTATATTTAATATGAAAAATAATTTAAGAAAAATAACATTTTTGTGTTTTTTATCTGACAAGGGTTTTGTCATCTGGTGATTGGCAAGAAACGACAGATAGACTTGAAAAATTTTCGGTTCGTCATCAAGACAGCCTTGGCTTTTTACACAAAAAAACAGACAGAACATATTGTCCTGTCTGCTGTTCTTATTCCCTTTCTCTTCCCATCTGCATATCGACAAAGTCGAGTACTCTGTCCGCTTCAGTATCTCTTGACCTGATGCCGTCAAAAGCACGTTCAAAAGAAGGATGGTCAAATTCAAATCTTTCGTCAATTTTTGTAAGACGCTGCATATCTCCATTATTACATTCCTTTGCAACATTCACATAAGCCTGTGCGATAACGCCAGCATCATTATCTTTTGTCATTGTATAGACCTCATGAAGAACCCATGACTGAAGTCACGGGCTTCCGTCAGTCCGTCAGGCTTTTTTAATCTTGCGACCCGGTTACACCTTCCATTCTGTCGTCTTTCCTGCTTCATCTGTCCGATGCATTGCCTTCCGGCCGTGTCTTACTCAGACTCTCTGTCAGACATCCTTACGCTGACAGTCCTACTGCGGTGCAGGCTTTAAAAGTGGACTTTCACCACGGCTCCCACGCTTCCCCGAGGTACCGCTGCTTTGTCATCTGGTTTCTTCCGTTTCCGGAGTGCTTGTTTACATGTGGCCGGTTTTACCCGTTGCTGGGTTAATAGTTACTTCTGAAGAATCAGTTTGAAGATTTGTTTGTTACAGGGAGACCGATGATACCGCGAGCTACGCTCGCGTGTACCAGACGCGGGCGGGGTTTCCGACTCCAACGCACGCGTACAATTATTTCAAGACCGACGGACAACTAAAATTGGACGCGGTTTTCCCGCCCGTCGATAATTTTTATCCCTTCGTCTTGGAGCATCTTTACTCCGAGTTTATATATGTTTTGCTGAGCATTGACATCACGGTCATGCCAGGTTCCACACTTCGGGCATATCCACTTCCGGATACTCAAATCCTTAACATCTGTATTTTTATACCCGCAGCAGCCGCATGTCTGTGATGACGGATACCATCTGCTGATTTTTCTGAAATGTTTACCATCGCGCTCCATTTTATACTGTACCATTGTTAAAAATTGAGACCAGCCAACAGATGCGATTGACTTTGACAGATGGCGGTTCTGCATCATGTTCTTAACCGCAAGGTCTTCGCATATGAAAGAAACACAGTTATCTGTAATCGCTCTTGAAAGTTTATGATGGAAATCCCTTCTCTGGTCGGCAATCTTACGCTGCTCTTTGGCGACCTTAGTCCTGGCTTTCTCCCAGTTCTTTGAACCGGCATGTGTCTTATGGTCATACTGCTTTCTTGAAAGGCTCTGCTGAAATCTCCGCAATCTCTTTGCATGGACCTGAATCCATCTCGGGTTCGGTACGGGGATTGACTCTTCCAGGTTTCCAAAAACGCCAAATTCTTTCAACCCAAGGTCAACAGAGATTATCTCCCGGGCATTGATAACGGTTGGAAATACAGGTTTATCAATCACACTCTCCATTCTGAGTGAGATACGGTATGAACCATTTGGCTCCCTGCTTACGGTTGCCGCTTTGATTGATACTCCGTGCGGCTGGATATCAGCTAACGTCTTTCCTTTTGGAAGGATAAATCTGACATACCCGATTTTTGGAAGCTTGACATGCGGAATTCCATCAACCATTTTCAGTTCAATGTTGTTGTTCGTGAAATTTGTTGTAAAACTGTTCCCGTTCGGTTTAGTTTTGGAGGCATACTTCGGAAATCCGGATAACCCCTTAAAAAATCTGCTGTACGCGTCATCTACATTCCGGCAGGCGTTTTCATAAACAAACTTATCCGTATCCTTAAGATATTCCTTTTCTTCCTTTAATGCCGGGGATAATCTTTTTTATATTTGGAGACAGTCAGGGTCTCCTTGCTTTCTTTGTAATAATCAATGCGTTTGGAAAGGTAATCATTATGCACGACCCTGGCATTCCCAATCTGCTGGTTGATTGCAGTCTGCTTATCGCCAGGAATCAGTTCTAAAAGGACACCGTAATTATGTATGCATTTTCCGTAAGGCTCTAATGCTTTATTCTTCTGCATGGTGATATTAAATACGCTTTTGCCGCCGTTGAACTTAAAGGTTCCGTCATCCAATTGTTCTGCTGTAACTGTATATTTTATCGGCTTTTCTATATCAGCCTTTGCCTTCCTGACTGATTTCTCTTTTTTCGTATCCTCAGCCTTCTTAGCCTGTTTGGCTTCATGCAGTTTGCGGGTTTTCTTTCTGTTGGAATTTGCCATATCGTGTAACTCCTTTCTGTAGATTTCTTATATATTTAATATGCCGAAAAAATAAAAAACGAGACGATTTTTTGCGAATTATTTTTAAAAAAGCAAAAAAGTCTTCACATGCAAATGTGAAGACTTAAAAAATTGCAAGCAATACTTTTATTCAGTTTGTCAGATTCATCTCAGCAATTGAATTACTGAGCATTCTCTGGGTTTTAACGTAATTGAATTACTGAGCACTCTCTGAGTTTCATCCTGAGCACTCTATGAGTTTCATCGTAAGAATTTAATCCACCCTCGTGATACATGCAGTGCCGGGCAGGACCGAGACCCTTGTCCCGGTCGACCTGCGTCACGATAATGCCGGCCGCATCATTGGCTGTGGCGTTTTACAGCGCCTCAGCTAAATCCGGTTTATGAAATGATATAGTATAATAAGACCTTAATTGGTCTTCTTTTTGTATCTTTTTTATTCTCTTTCTCTTCCAAGCTCCATCTCAACTTTATCTAAAACATGGTCTGCTGCGCCGTCATGTTCCCTTATATAATCAAACTGTGTTTCAAAGGCCTGGTGGTCAAAACAGAATTTTTCGTCAATTCTTGTTAACGCCTGAATATTTTGATTGATGTCAACTTCTTTAAGGACATTCACATAAGCCTGAGCAACAACATCTGCACCGTAATTCCTTTCATTTGCAATGGTATAAACCTCCTCAACGTCAGGAACACCATTAAACACATAACCTTTCATCATAGCCTGGACTTCTTCAACAGAATTTGCGAATCCGTCATCTTCAAGTGAGATACCAGTAAGTTCTGCTGAATCCCTGATATTATTTCTTGCCATAATAGCAGCATCGTCATAACTAATGTTCGTTCCAGGCACTTTGTAGGTCTGACCTAGGACCTGCTCCGTCATATCGTGAATCATTGCGTCTTCTCTTCTGTCTGCAAGCTTTTCTTCACGCAGCCTCTCTTCTTTGCGTATTCTGTCACGCTCTAAAGCCCGGCGTGCAGCATCAGCCCTGCGGCGTTCAATGTCTCTGCGTCTTTCTGCCTCTCTTTCAGTTGCCCTGTCATTAGAAGTGCGGTGTCTTGCTTCACGGTTTTCATATCGTGGTATTTCTCTTACCTGCTCTTCAGGCTCTTCTCCACCCTTCTGTTGTTTCGCGGTTTCAACATCACGTAAAGCTTCGTCTGTTTTTTCAAATTCTTTTTGTGTTCTGTTTTCGCTTACAGTCTTATTTGACCTGCCTTTGCCATATATGTTATTAAGTGCATCGGCGGCATTGACGCTGTCTTTAACGATGGAATCAGCTGTTACTTCACGTTCTTTTCTTTTAAAAATATCTGCTCTGGACATAGCTTTTTACCTCCTTATTTTTTTATATATACAATATGACAAATATGGCATGAAAAAGAAAAAGCAGGCTTTCGCCTGCTTCTAGTCTGCACGAAGAACATTGAATATCATGGCCTGGCATGCAAATGCCGCATCCACGACTTTCGAGTCGTACATTTTGTTCCGGTTTTTATCAAGTTCATCAAGACATTGGCTCCACGACAGAGCCTTCCGATAACACCTGTCCGACATCATTGCGTCAATGGAGTCAGCAACTGCAATTACCCTTGAAAGATACGGGATATTACATCCGGAAAGACCATTTGGGTATCCACTGCCATCCCATCTTTCATGATGTGACAATATCAGACTGGCAATCATGTCATCCTTGGGACTAATCATCGCGAAGCCATATACAGTATGCTTCTTGATTTCAGCAAACTCTTCATCCGTCAGTCTCGACGGCTTTTGCAGAATCTTAACGTCCACTTTGATTTTTCCGACATCGTGAAGCTTTGCTGCCTCGTCCAATGTCAGAAGTTCCGATTCGCTGAGACTCAAAGCCCTTCCAAGGATATCTGCAATCTTTGCTACTCTTCCGGAATGTTCTGCTGTACTCTTATCCTCTTGTGCAACCATTTCAGAAATGTATTTGTTTATCATTTTTTACGCCCTCCTTTGTTTTTTTGCATATATAATATGCAAATTTCAGGCGCAACAAAAAAGCAGCATGATTCCACCAGACTAAACCGGCATGCTGCTTTTCTTTTCATCTTTTTCAGTGCAGGATACCCCATCCGACGAAGAAACAATATTCTTTGTTTCGTAGTCGGGTGGGGAGGAATGCGCGGTTTTGTATTCCTCCTGTTTCCTCCTTTTAATTAAATGCTGATTTAAAATAACCGCCAGCATATCTGTATATTTTAACTTTTTTAATAGATGCAGATTTCTTATCAGGGAGTAGCATCATCCGTGTTCCATTACAGTGACATCCCGCAGTCTCGCGTTTTCTGTTTTCGTATATGACTATATCGTGAGGCTGAATTTTATAATGCTGTTTCCTAACAGTTCTTTTTCCAGCAGTTACTTTTTGTAACCGATACTGATGCAGATTTTCGGAATCTTTCTTGTGGTTACGGTTAATCCTACCATTAAATAATTCCTGACCGCTTCGTTTCTTTCCATCGCGACTGTCAATATACTTCGCATCATAGAACTTCTCAAGGCATCTGTTATTCCTCCGTTTCTTCTTGTAAAGAACTGCTTTGATACGATGTTTTGGATGAAACTGTCCCATGACAAAAGCATCATTAACATGTGATTTATCAATATCCAGTTCTCGGCGCCGTTCTTTTGTTGCTGCTCCGTATGCAATATAAATATCAATATCTGAAAATAGGGCTTTAACTTCACTGTAAAGCTGCCATCGTATCGTAGTCATGAAGGTCGCGCCTTTAAAGGATGGAAGCTTTGGCTTCCAGTTATATAGTTTTCCTCCTGGCTTATGATTCTTCGGCGTATGACATTTATCGCATACTGTAGCCAGATTTGACATACTGTTAGTTCCACCCTGGCTCCTATATTTAATATGATGAACATGGAGTATCGCTCCGTCTTTTATTGTTCTGCCGCAGCATTGACATTTATAACCATCACGGGCAAAAACCGCTTCGCGAAGTGTCGCGATGCCATAGCGTTCGCCGTGCTGATATTCTGCGCCCTGAGGCAAAGGTTTGCCTTCTTCTTTAGCTTTTAATACCTGAGTATCAAAATTTCCCATTTCCATAGTAATATCTGTAATTGGCATCACTTTATTAATACGTGAAATTGCCTGAATATGTATCTTTTTCTTATGCTCTAATGATGGAGCAATCCATCCCTGGTCTCGTTTTCTATTGTTAAAACGGGCCTGACGGTATCTTTTTCTGCTCCGCCTCTGTCTTCGATACATACGGCATGCATCATGTCTGCCTCTTTCGTCTGTTAACGTGTCAATCTGTTCTGCCAGATATTCGTGCTTCTTTGACTTCACAGATATTCCAATATGTATATATCCGGTATCCATACAAAGCTCTATTAGCTGGATATCTCCAGTTTCCCTTTCAGTAAGCTGTATGGTAAACGGATGATAACTATGTTTTATTGCTTTGCCTGATTTGAGCAACTTACGTGCTCTGTATTCACTTGTTGGCATCAATCTTTCGACTGTCTTACTAATGACTGCAACTGACATAAGCTGCCCTCCTTTGTGTTTATATTTTCCCGGCAAGCCGGGATGGCTTACGCCTTCTGTACCAACTACTTCCAAACATCCGAAGATATTTAAAAGCAGCCCATACAGGTTCTCTATCCTTTCGGCTCCGGCAAGCCGGCGCCTAGTCAGAATCGGTTGTCCTCATCGCCAATGTTATCCGATAGTTTAGCGCATACTGCACTTCTCCTACCCTAAGAGATGTTTAACAGCATACCGCAGAGCGTGAGACTTGAGGAGCATCCCACGGTGCCTATTTTACCGGTAACGTAGCAGTTAAAGATTTACCTGACCTGGCTTGGCCGGTTTCGTTACTGCTAAGGCTAATCAATAAGGCTTTACAGCCAACAGCTTTCCGTAAACTGTAACGGGACTAAACAAAAGTGGAAATAAGAAAATTTATTCTTTTGCAAGCCCCGTCCGAGGTTTACCTCTGGCGCGGGTTATTGACTATTTTTTTCAGGCTGTTCAAATCGTGTACATAAGCTTACATCTCACTTTTTTGCACCGTCTAGCCAAATATTGCCGGCGAGCCGCCAAGCCCGCCAAATCTGTCATTTTTCCTTTCCGAAGAATATTCTCCCCTTTGTTGGGCGGCTGCAAGCGGCCAGGTTTCCCTATTCAGATGCTCTTCACATCTTTCCTCAGAATACCCCTCGTTATTTATTTTATGTTTTTTGCATGCAAGACGCAGTCCCCACCCGGCCGAAGCAGGCTTGCATCTCTGTCGACAAATATAATATGCAGGATTTTTTCTGGGATGTGTTATTTTTTTTAAAATTTTTTTAATTTTTTTTGCGAATTATTCCATCGTAAATTTAGCATATTATTTATAGCTTATACATTTGAATGCTATACAGAAGTATAGTATAATAAATACATACATAAGAAATAAAACTCAAGGAGGGTAAATATATGTATAAGAAACGCAAATATTTATACGCGCTGTTCGCGTTCATGATTGCAGCGCTCATCTGTATCCCGCAGACATTGCAGATGCGAACGCAGGCGGCAGCAAAGAAACCTGGAACGGTGAAGCTGTCAAGCATAAAGGCCACTGATTATAATAAGATTAATATCAAGTGGAAAAAAACTTCCGGGGCTACAAACTATATCGTATACTACAAAGAGGCTGGTAGCAAGAAGTGGATTAAAATAAAGACGCTGGATAGTGCAAAATCCAGTTATACGCATACTTCTTCCAAAAAATATCCAATAGACACAGGATATAAATACACATATACAGTTAAAGCCTATAATAAGAAAACAAAGAAGTCTGGAGCGTACAACAAAAAGGGATTGACAACCAATACAGTTCCTCAAACTGTAAAGCTAAATGAAGCTAAATTAAATTCTAATGGTTCTGTTACAATTTCATGGTTTAAGGCTGGCGGTGCTGACCAATATGAAGTATATGTAAGAAATAAGGATAACACAAAATGGCTGTCACTTGATACAGTTTCAGGATTAAGTTGTACAGACAAGTACCCTTTTGAAGGGCAGGATAATATTTATACTGTAAAAGCATATTCCAAGTCAGGAAAAGCGGGCAAATACGACACAAATGGTGTTAAAGTTTACGTACCATCAGGCGATGACGACGATAAACCTGATATCACACCAGCTCCAACATTTACGGAAGAACAGTTCGCAGCTGAGATTTTTAGATTAACGAATGTTGAAAGAGCAAAACATGGAGAGCCGCTAGTACAGACTAATAACGACTTAAATAGAGCCGCTATGGAGAGGGCAAAGGAGATTTCCATCAAGTTTTCTCATACAAGACCGGATGGGACAGACAGTACTTCTATTTTAAGCGAATATGGTATTCCGGATTATAATGGAGGAGAAAATATAGCTGCAGGCTTTACATCTCCACAAAGTACAATTGATGGATGGATGAATAGTCCTGGACATCGTGTCGCATTATTAAATACATATTCCACTCATCTCGGGGTTGGAGTATATAAATCTGGTTCTTCATATTATTGTGTGCAGGTTTTTACTGCTTATGGTGAAAAAGAAAAGCTGACAATTGATGCAAATGGCGGATACTTTCCAACATTGAATAATGCTACTGTATATGATATGTATTTTTATCATGGAACGGCACTTGAATTTAGCAGAGACGTTCCAACACCTGTCAGAGATGGATATACATTTACCGGATGGTTTCGGTATGGTAGAATTATGACTGGATTAAGACTTACCTGTTCGGAAGAAATAACAGCAACATGGACTAAAAACTGATAAATATTTTACCAAAAGTAATAAAACAAGAACCACCTGAATAGGCAGTTCTTGTTTTATTACTTATTTGTTTATTTTTTTCGCTTTCTTGCTTTTTGAGTTCTAACATTACAAATCACAAACCCAGCACTTATCGCCATAACAATTCCAAGTCCGATAAATCCATACTTCCACCTACCATCATCACCAGTCATCGGCATTTTAAATACTGCGTTATTGGTGATTTCGTATAAGCATTCATAAAAATACCATTTGCCAGAATAATTGACATCTTCTTTTGCTGTTTCGTAGTTAACATTACCATATTCATTAGCTTCATCTTCGGTCATTGTCATCGGCAGTGTTACAATGATAGGTTCTTTCAACAACGAATTTCCATCAAGGGTTTTTATTTCTGTAATCTGATAAATGCCTTGGTCGAGATTATCAAAGAAAACATCACCGTTTTCATCAGTATGCCGTATTGTAGATTCCCCTTCTTTTAATAGTCTCTTGAAGTTTGGATGCATTTTTGATGTAGGGACTATCGCTTGCTTTAGAAACTTTATCTCAAACTCAACACCGGCTATTGGAGTTTTTCCGTCTGCTTCATATTTTTTCAAATTTACACGGCATCGTTCAAGTTCTTCATACCATGCTTTTGCATTATCGTATGTAAGCTTAAAGTCTGCATCTTTTGTTGTTGCAATACCTACAGGCTCTGTTTCTACTACATATTCTGCCGGAGCGTCAACCTCTGTTATCTGGAGATATCCTCCAATTGGGATTACTATATTTCCATCATACTTAAAGAAGTCATCACTTTGATTGTTTTTATCAAGATGAGCTTCGTCCATTCTGACATGTCCTTGCGTATCTGATTTCAAATACCACGTTCTGACAAGGTCACTTTCATTTGGACCATCAGCATCAAAGTATTCCACTTTAAAGACGGCGCCAACGACTACCTCACCTTTAACACCCAGCTTTTCAATATCCAGTTTTCCATCACAGAAAATCGGTTCATTTTCGAATGGAATTTCAAATGTCTGTCCTGCATCATCAGGCATGACAACAGATTGTGACTTCGTACCCGCATATACGGAATGATAATTTGGCGCTTTTATTTCTGTGATATAGTATGTCGTCTGGACTTTCTCAATCCAGTCTTTCGCCTCCTGTATCAGATTGCCATGAATATCGTATACTGCATCCAGATGATGCGGAATGCTATTATCTGGAAGAGACAGTACGTTTGAGTATCCAGACTCATCTGTTGTCAGTATTCCCATATCTCCAGCCCTGCTTGATGTTACTCTGTATTCTGCATCTGCAAGAGTATAACTCTTCAAATCCATAATATCCTTAGGTGCCTTTGATGTCTTTTTGACATACAGTCCACCGCTTGGTGGAGTTGGTGGAGTCGGAGTAACACTAATAGTAGGGGTAGGAGTAACTGATACATTCACAATTTCCGTGCTAAACGTTTTCAACTCACCTTTTGTGTTTGCGTCTTGTGCCTTCAATTTATCGTAATCGGCTTTTTTGAAGGTTACTTTGAAAATCTCATCTGTTCCAATATAGCCGTCAGGGGGCGTTGTTTCTTGACAATATAATGTCACTTCAGTAATATTCATATTAAAGCCAAGTGATAATTCATTTGTAGTGCCATCAGCGGATGATTCCAGGACTCCAAGTATACTTTCATTACTTAGAGATTCATTGTCATATACTGTAAACTTTGCTCCTGCAAGTCCCTTTTTGTCTCCATCAACTTTTTTTGCATTTACACGCACTTTCCATCCTTCATCATTTATAATTCCTTCTTTTGGACCAAATGTTTTTAGTTCACCGTCAGGGGCTGTATAATCAGCTTTTTTAAATGTTAAAGGGAAGACGGTTTCCTTTATAATTTTACCTTGTGGAGCTTTTGTCTCTTTGCAATAAAAAGTTTTCTCTTGTTCTGAATTAGGAATAAGGATTTTTGCTATATCTGTCATTCCATCGTCACCAGATGTAATGGTTGTAATTGCATCAGCATCTTTACATGCCTCATCTGAGTAAATAGTAAATACAGCACCAGCTAAAGGCGTTTTGTCACGATTGATTTTTTTAGTTTGAATTCTGACCTGCCATCCTTTTTCATTTACAATACCTTTGCCACCATCTGTCAGGCCAAAGATTTTTAATTCTCCTTTTTTCTGGTCCTCTACACTGAGCTTTTTGAAATCTGCAAGTTTAAACGTTAATTTAACTGGGATTTCTAATATTGCATATCCTGGAGGAGCCTGGACTTCCTTACACCATACTTCATATGTTTCAGTTGTTTGTGGAATGTCATCTATCGTTTCAATATTCGTAGTACCATCATCTTTTGATATGATAGTTTTTAAAGGTGCTCCGGAACAATCTTCGCTATCGTATATACCAAATTCCGCTCCGGCTAATCCTTTTCCATTCTCGTCGATTTTTTTCGCCTGGACTCGAACTCTCCATTTATCGCTAGCTACTGGGTCTTTGATTGTTGGCGTATTGTCAGCAACGGCATTCTTATCGGTGAACTTTTGATTGTTATCCCTGATACCTTTAATTACTATTACATGCATTTCGCCATCTTTACTATATCCATCTGGAGCCAGATATTCTTTAATATGCAATTCGCAGGTAGGTAAAGCTGTCTTATTGATATCAGCAGCAGTGGTAAACATTTCATCTGATGCAGGCACTTTACCTTTAAACCTTGCATCATTATCTGCTAAATGCTTACGGTCATATTTTATTTTTCCATTTTTATCTGTAACGAAGTACCAGGTTCTTTTGCGTTTATAATCACTACCAGTTCCTTCACTGTAGTTTACTTTAAACACAGCTCCCTCTAACGGTTGTAATGTATCACCCTTTAACTTTGTTAACAGCTCTCCTGTGAAGCGGAATGGTATATTCAATACATATCCGTTTTTATCCATTGATATATCATCTTTATCTGAGTCTTTAACAAAGTCAGATAAATCTTTTGGTTTATCACCTTTTTTAATTGTTATTGGCCCATATACCTTGCCATTTTCTATTGTTCCGGAGATTCTTTTGAGTTCCTTAACATAGTAAATTCCAGGTTTTAAGGTTGTTTTGCCTACAGCTTTGGAAGATTTACCGCCGTTAATATCAATGATTTTTACTTCTTGACCTTCCGGACAGCTTTTTTTGTTATAAATTCCAAATTTTGTAACTAAATCTCCAACCCTGCTTGTCTGTTGTGTAAGCTGAGGACTTGAAAATCTTTTATGGATAGTGAGCTCTGTTTCATCTGGTGTGATAATGGCTGTAAACGTTGAAACCATCGTTTGGGCTGCTTGGCCTTGCGGGCCATGACATGACGCATGTAAGTAAAACGTTGCATTATTGCCAGATTTCGCAATACACTCAACATAAATAGAACTTACTAAAGGAGGTCCCTCGAAAGCATTATCTATATCACTGATACATCCACCCCATAGCCAATTTTTAGAACTTTTTCCGTATTCTCCTGCTCCACCAATATTAACAAACATCTTGTTCTGACATGAGGTTATATTAAAAATCTGTCCCCATCTCCATTCTTTTCCGTAGGCCTCAGAACCAGCAACCCATCCATATGGGACTTGAGCTCCCCAATCTGTATCTCCTATATACATTGTAGTTGCTGAACCAGTCCATAAATCACCTACTTTAACAGAGTCTGGGTCACCTTTTAATTTCACATTGGCATTACATCCTTTATATGCATAAGATGGGTTAATGTATCCATACGGGAAATCATTTGCAAATCGAGCAATCGTCATCATTCCCGTTTGGTCTTCTTGCGGTTTTACTTCATCGGGTATAAAATCTTTATAAAATGCATCCTCTCTGGATTGCCAGATTGTTACAGTAAGGTCTTCTTCTTTATATTGTTCAGGAATACTTAAATATCCGGTTTTTTCGTCATATATACACTCATCTGTAATCGGATGCTGATGTCCTTCCGGAGCACCTCTATTTATATCTATATCTATCGTAATTCCATTTGCGTTATAGTCATATCTTGATGCATTTGGATTAATTTTAAAAAGCATCATATTGTTTACAGTTTGTTCAATAGGATAATAAATATTGAATGTTGAAAATACATATTTTGTATGTTCATCTGGGTCAGGTCTTGTTTGGTCATAAAGCATATAATATGCTCGTAACTGTTTTTTGTCATTGTCGGCTATCATTTCGCTGTAATCAGGACTAAAAATCAAACCACTATTTAAATCGATATAATCATGTGATGAAATATAACCACTGTATTTTGCGGCTGCTTGTGATGTAGAATCTGCAACAACATTATAGTCTACTGTATATCCATAGTTTGAGGAGCTTAATCTTTCACCGCTTTCATTACATGCGCCAACTACAATAGCTTCATTTACTGAACCTGGCATATAATCTTTAACATCGGCTCCGTCATTTCCAGCTGCGGCAATTACAGATGCACCGGCACTAACAGCTTTCTTGATTTCAGATTCCAACACGCTATTCAACATAGTCGTTCTTGATGATATAGATAAGTTTATGATTTCAGCGCCTTGATTTAACGCATATTCCATAGCCGCAATTATTCCAGAGATATTGCCATGACCATTATTATCAATAGCTCGTATTGATAATATATTTGCATTCGGATTTTGCTCTAAAATAGATTTTACCATTTCGTTGCCATGACCATTTCCTTCAAATGATTTGTCGATAACAGAAACCCTATTTGTAATATTATCATTATCCGAAGCTCCAGTATCTATCAATGCAATTAATTTTGTATTACTATCAATAATAGTGGATTCATTTTCTTCGTATATGAAATTTATAGGATTTGTGTCCTCACTCATAGATGTTTGATTACATTCATCTGCTAACAATTCATCACTTGCAGCGGAAATTATCGCATCAGGTTCAACTGCTAATCCTGCATCCGTATATTTCACATATGCCTTCATTGCATCTTCAACAGTCTCATATTGAATCAGATAAATATTCTGATAATTTGCAATTATGTACTTGCTATCAGTAGAAACACTTTTCGCATTATCAGAGATTACTACAAGTCTGGCAGAAGCAAAGCTTGTGTTGTCAAGATTTGATATATCATATGACTGTTCAGTATCCTGTTTGTCATTTTCTATCTTATCTTCAGTATTATCTGTGTGACTGTCAGCCTCTTCAGCCTTTTCTGTTTCTTCTGTCTCTGCGTCATTAATTGTGGTGTCTTTATCTGCACTGTCTGAAGCCTCATCTGAAACGAAATTCTCGTCTGAATTATCAGAATCTGCATCTTTGGCATCTTCTGAATCTCCATCATTATTCATGATGTCTTCACTTGACTTCTCATCTGGCTCTTCACCAGCATTCTCATCAATATCTTTGGTGATGCTGCTATCATTAACAGTAATATCTGATTCTTCGTTATCTTTTTTATTGTCATCAGTATTCACCGTCAAATCATTGTCAGCAGCTATCTCTTCAGATACATCCTGTTTGTCGTTACTGTCAATATCCTTGAGGTCTTCAGATTTCTCTGGGGCATCAGCATCTTCGGTTGTTTTTCTGTTTTCCGTATCTTCGGATTTTTTATCGTTGCTTACTTCGGCAGCAGTCTTTTCATCAGCTTTCGCATCTTTACTCTTTAAATCTTCTGTTTCTTCAGATTTAGGCTCGTCTTTTTCACCAGTCTTATCTTCGCTTTCAGCATCAGCTTCAGCTTTGCTCTGCTCGTCAGCCTTATTTTTTCCGGCCTCATCGTTGACACTCAAATCCTTTGCAATGTCATCAGCGGACTCTGTCTTCTCAAATCCAATCTTTACAGTCTTATCATACTCCATAAATACCGGATATTTGAAACTATCCACTTTATTTCCTGCATCAAATCCAACATCTTCAGAGATTTCGGTTCCGGAGGAATCGTCAGTCAGTTCATACAGCTTGACCTTATATCCTTCATCTGCCTTTGCTTTCACATTGACCGCATCGTCAGCTTTTGCTTCATATACATATGTATACCCATTATCTTTTGTGCTCTCTGATGAGATAAGTACATCATTTTTATCATATACATCTATATACTCCACGCCATCCGTTTTTTTATCCAGGCGGATTTGCTGTTCCTGGTCTTCACCTTCATTAAGTACAACCTTACCTCCGGCTGTCTTAAGTTTAATGAATAAAAATTTGGTTTCGTCTGCTTTGCTCGTGCTGCCTTCAGTTGAGGTAGACATCTGAGTTACCGTTCCATCATCATTTACCGTGATATCACTTGCATATGTTGCATATGAAGACAGTATAGGTGATGCTGCGGTAATTGCAGCCATCGCTACAGACATGATACTTTTTTTCAAATTGTTCATCGTTTCTCCTCCTGTTTTTATTATATTTTCGCTCCCTGCGAATAAGGTCACTCGAACGATAACGGGTAAATCCCGCTTTCTCAGACATTGATACCTCGCCGTTGCCGGTTCGGAGCCAGCATAAATTGATAACTCAGGCTTGTGCCTTCGTTACCAGATTAAAATTGATAACTCAGGCTTACGCCTTCGTTGCCAGGCTTAGAACGGAAATTTCTGTTCTTCACTTGCGGTATTACGCCGTCAGCATTGTCTATCTGAGAACAAGGAATGGAGGAGTTCTCTATCCGGAGCAAGGCTTCGAATAGATATCCAGCAAACCTTGTATCCGATGCAATTTGAAGTTTTTACAGGCAAGGATTCTGCCTGTATTATCCGGCAATTTTTTTGCCGTTATATCTAATATGACAAATAAAAAAGAAAAAAGAACATTTTTGAAAATATTCTTTTTCCTTTTAAATACCATATTATTTTTTCTTTTTCTTTACTGCTCTCACAATAGCTACAATGACTACACCACCACAGCAGACAGCAATTGCAGTTATAATTCCGGTGTTCGTCATCGCCGCAGTCGGAATTCCAACATTCTTCGTATTCACAAATTCAATATTGGCATTTGTCCTCAACACTCCAGAATTGTTATCACATGTCATCTTGTATCCGTCTGTTACTGTTTCAGTCACTTCATATTTGACACCAGCCGGCAGTTTCTTGAATATAATTTTCTCTCCGTGTGATAATGTAAATTTAACTTCGCCGTCAACGACTTTCATTGTCTCAAAGTTTCCATTCTTTTCAATATCAACACTGCCGGGCACTACCAGCCCATCACTTCCTGTCAGCTTCAGCACAAATTCAAAGTTTTTGGATTTATCGCCCTGATTTCCTTTCACTGTTTTGCTTACAGATATGTCATACTTTTCATCATATGTGTTTACAACCGAAATCTCACCGGTCTTTCCTGTCTCAATTTTTCCATTATACTTTCCATTGTCAGAAGGTTTGTAATTTTTATAAGCATTTTCTGTAACCGTATAATCGGCTCCGACCGGCAGCCCGGTTATTACAATTGACTCTCCGTCAGGCAGCTCAAATGAAGCCATGCCATTTTCGTCAAATACGATTGTTCCGGTTTTACTTCCAGCAGTGCCATCAAGTGGATAAACACCTGAAACGGGGTTGCCACCATTTTTCAGCTCAACCTTAAATTTAAATGCTTTGTTTCTGTCAGCACCATTCCCCTCAACCGTTTTTGAAACCTTAAGGCTTCCGGTCTCGGTTTTCGTGTTTGTGATTGTAAATACCTTGACTTTACCTCCATCTCCTGCCGCATCGGTTTCTTCGCTCTCAACAACATTGGAGTCATATCCGCTGACATTTTCTTCATTCACAGAGTATTTGTATTCTGTCTTTCCGTCTTCTTTAAGCACTTCAAGCCCGTCAACCTCTGCCTCCCATCCGTTATCAGCATTCAGTTCAATATTTTTTATAACGTTTTCATCCTGCATCAGATAAACAGTAATGCTTCCCGGCCTTGTATTCTCTGCGTCCTCATTATCGTTCCAGATTTTTTTAATCCTTATTTTAAGCTTTTCTGTTTCTTGCACCTCAGGCTCTTTTCCTGTATTCGTAAAGGTGACAACTGCGTTTTCATCAGCGTCAACGGTTTCTGTACCGGTTGACAGTGACTGGTCAGCCTGTTCATTCCCTTTTTTCTGTTGCACGGTTTTAACAGCATCAGTTATTTCATAAGAAGCATAATACTTATTTGCATCTTCAGTAACCTGATATTTTGTATTTTCCAGGATATCTTCAAACACTACGCTTTCATTATCTGCCAGTGTGAAAGTCACATCAGCAGCGCCATCTTTATCAGAGGTAAACTCCGTTTCGGCATCTCCTTTTTTGTATTTGTATTTCGCATTTTTTTCTAAATTACTAAAAGAGACATGAAAAGTGAAATTGTCTTTATTGTCACCGTTTTTAACTATTTTTTTAATGGTTAAAGTCTGTTTTTTTACTTCAGGCTGAGTCTTTCTTGTATTAGTACAGGTTACTGTTGCCGTTTCGTCTTTTTGAATAGTTCCATCTCCGTTTGTCAACACCGATTCATAACTATCAGCTGCATCTTCAGTTATGTGATATTTTACACCGGCAGGAATCCCCGTAAGATTAACACTGCCACCATTTGAGAGATAGAAAGAGCCTTTTCCTCCTTCAATCGTTACATCACCATAATTTTTTTTATTAACAAGCATTACTGAAATCTTATCATCATCAGATGAAAGCTCTATGTTAAATTTAAATATCTTATCATCGGTAGACGGACTTCCGTCAGCTTCAAGTACCTGTTTTTTTATACATAAGTTACCTACATC
>OGPB01000965.1_pt1 | contig 17706 bp, 12 predicted proteins | sample 1552821 | NCBI WGS metagenome assembly OGPB01 (sample SAMEA2580192, study PRJEB22360) | human gut metagenome | biome: human gut; feature: human-associated habitat; material: faeces | place: Denmark | collected 2008/2010 | reverse complement strand
AATCTGATATGATTTAAATAATAATTGATTAAACATGATAGTATAAAGAAGTCGAAACAGATACCTGAATATAGAAGAAACAGGAGAAAGGAAGATACAAAGGATAAGAATATGAGATATCTTATGGCAGATCATACGGATGTAGGGATCAAAAAAAAGACAAATCAGGATTCTTACATGATAAAAGAAGCACAGACAAAACTTGGAAGAGTATTTTTCTGTGTTTTGTGTGATGGTATGGGCGGATTGGCAAACGGAGAATTAGCCAGTGCCACCGTGATACGAGCGATGGAACAATGGTTTGAGACAGATTTTCCTCAGATACTCCGTCAGGTCACGGATGTTGAGGAGATTCTGGAAAAAGTAAAAAATAACTGGTACGGAACAGCGAACGCACTGAATCTGCAACTGGCACAGTATGTGGAAGGAACCGGTAAGCGGATGGGGACTACGATTGTTGCGCTGCTCATGATAAAAAATGAATATTTTATCATGAATGTTGGAGATTCCAGGGCGTATGCGATCAGCAATCAGGTATATCAGCTGACGAAAGATCAAAGCCTGGTGCAGCAGCAGATTGATCTGGGACGGGTTCGTTCGGAGGATGCGGAAAGACATCCGCAGAGAAATGTTCTGTTACAGTGTATCGGAGCATCGGAGGAGGTTCTTCCTGATTTTTACCGGGGAACTGTTTTGCCGGGAACCCTTTTCCTTTTGTGCAGTGATGGATTCAGGCATGAGATCAGTGAACAGGAGTTATTTATGCAGTTAAATCCTTCCGGATTGGTGAATGAGGAAAAAATGAAAGAACGGCTTGTATATCTGACAGAACTGGTGAAGTCCAGAATGGAGATGGATAATATCTCGGCTGTTGCGATCAAGGCTGTGCAGGAGGGGTAAAGATGCTGGAAATAGGATCTGTCATAGATGGAAAATACAAGATACTGAACCAGATCGGTCAGGGTGGAATGAGTGTTGTATATCTGGCACTGAATGAACGTGCCAATAAGACATGGGCGATCAAAGAGGTCAGAAAAGACGGTGTGCAGGATTTTGCCACAGTCAAACAGGGACTGATCGCAGAAACCGATACGTTAAAGAAACTGAATCACAAATATCTGCCAAGTATCATCGATGTTATTGATGATGAGGATACTTTCCTGATTGTTATGGACTATATCGAGGGAAAATCCCTGAATAAAGTCCTGAAAGAAAGCATGGAACAGACCGGACTGCCGATCGGGATTGAAGATGTGCTCTCCTGGGGCATTCAGCTGTGTGATGTGCTGAATTACCTGCATACGAGGGAACAGCCGATTGTGTACCGTGACCTGAAACCATCGAACATTATGCTGCGGCCGAACGGTGAGATCACACTGATCGATTTTGGTACGGCAAGAGAATTTAAAATAGAAAATATAGAAGATACCACAAGTCTCGGAACGCCCGGTTATGCGGCACCGGAACAGTATGGAAGTCAGAATCACAAGGGAAAAGCCCGTCCGCAGAGCGACATTTACTGTCTGGGAGCAACGCTGCATCATCTGATCACCGGACGGAATCCGGCGGAATCGCCGTTTCATTTTCTGCCGATCACACAGTGCAGGAAAACGCTTTTGGAGGAGACACCGAGAGAATTCCGCAATGAACTGCTCGGACTTGAGATGATTCTTACCAAATGTACACAGCAGGAGCCGGAACAGCGGTATCAGAACTGTGCACAGCTGCAATATGATCTGGAACATCCGGAAGAACTGGGACTGCCGTACAGACGGAAACTGAAAAACAAGATGCTTGCATTTTCTGCAAGTCTGGCACTGGCGGCTGTGCTGGGAGCAGGATCTCTGACCGGCGCGGCACTGGCAAAGAACACAGAGACATCCGGGTACGACTATTATGTGGAGAGCGCACAGACAGCATCGACACAGGAGAAACTCAGCTGTTATAAAAAAGCGATTGCACTGAATCAGGAAGCGGAAGATGCGTGGCTGGGACTGGTGAATGCCGTCGGGGAAGACAATACATTCACCTCCGAGGAGGACAGCTACATTCTTTCTATATTAAGTTCCCGGGACAACGGAAGAACGAAAGACAATAAAACACTGTTTCAGAAAAATGAGGCGGGATATGTACGGTTTGCCTATAACATGGGCATGCTCTATTACTATACGGAAGGAACCGGACAGAACAAGGCATCTGCCGGAGGTTGGTTTGATATCGTAAGCAAGGCAGATCTGAACAGTCTGAATCTCGGCGAGGATGAAGATAAGAAGACCGCATGGAAGACGAGATCGGATATTCTGGGTAAGATCAGTGCGTATAACAGTAAGATCGGACAGACAAACCAGGCGGGGGACGCGCAGGTTTCCTATAAAGATTACTGGGAAGATCTGATGGCTCTGATGAGTGATGATATCGCGGGACAGGATAATGTGATCACAGAACTTCGTCTGTACAACGAGATCGTATATCAGATTTGTACCCATTATGATGCATTCCGGGAAGCAGGTCTTACACAGAATGAGATGCAAGAAGCACTTGACCGGATCACGGAAGCGGTAAATGCGGCGGACGTGACAGACAATCCGGTGGCAAAGGAACTGAAAGAAAATATTCTGGATGCTGCCGTTCTTGGAGAAAAGCAGATTCAGGCAATGTTTGCGGCAAATGCGGTAACACCTTCTGAAGGAGGTGAGGAATGATGACAGTAGTAGCAACAGCTGTGCAGGGATTTGAAGAGAAATACGCCTTTTACAGAAATATTTTTCTGTACTGCGGAATTGCAGCACTGGTTTTTTTGGCAATTGCCATCATTTTATTCTTCGCATTGCGAATTCCGCAGGTCTTCGGTGAACTGACTGGAAGAACTGCGCGGAAAGCAGTGGAGGAAATGGTCAGCGGGCAGACACCGACCGTGAGGAAAAAGACCGCTAAAAAAACAAAAAGAAAGACAGACACAAAGCGACCGGAAATCGAAGCCGGGCAGAAAAAACAGGTCTACAGCGATCTGATCGGAGAAAATGACACACCGGTCCGGCTGGTCACACACGATGACATACCAACGCCAACTCTGATGCCGATGAGAGAAGAAGAAACAGAGATGCTGGACGGAACTGTGGCAGAAGGCGAGACAGAAGTACTCGAAACGGTTTCTTTAGAAGCGGGCGAACCGGAGACGGATGTATTACACCATGATGTGGACTTCGTGGTGATACGGAGTCTCGTGGAGATTCATACGAATGAGGTGATCGAGATATGAGAAAGAGAAAACGGAAAACTTTAAAATATATGAGATTATCGCTCCTTTGTTTCGGACTTCATGCCTGCTCCCTTTTTCTGGAGCCGTTTGCAATCAATGGAGAAAATGAAATGACGACTGCGGGGTATGCACTTGGAGGAATCTTCTGGGCATCGTTTCTGGCGGGGACAGTTCTTTTTGAAATCTGTCGGAGGAACCTGTCAGGAGATGCCGGTTACCGGGAGTGGAAACAGAAGAAGGTTTCGGGAATCTTTGGATTCTTTCGAACCAAGGCAGCACGGATTGTGGATCCGATCCTGTTACTGTCAATGGTCATCACCATCGTGGGCAATCTGACGGGAAACATCCCGGAGGGGCTTCTTCTGGTGGTTCTGGCTGTTATGGTATTCACTTTTTATCTGCACATGATGGTAAATGGCAGAGTTTACAGATATATGACACTAAGTGAAAGGAAGGAAAAGAAAAGTGAAAATAAAGAAAATTAAGAGGGTACTGGCATTTTTCCTGGCAGTGGTCTTCGCCTTTTCTACCTGTATGACGGCAAGTCCGTATACGGTACAGGCAACGGAGGAGCCGAAGCTTTCGGTGAATGTAACCCTGGGGGATGGTGTATCGACAGAGGATCTGATTTTTGATGGTCTGAATCTGGAATTTACGGACAGAAATGATCAGGAAATAGGAAGTATCAGTATTGCGAAAGAAGATCTGGGAACAACAAAAACTACAGAGATTTTGTATTCTAAAATTTCTGATATCAGCAATATTATAATCACGGATACAAAACAATTATATACTGTGACTACATCAGAAGCGGATTTTGATGATGAAACGCATACAATGGCGCTGGAAATTCAGAGTTTCAGTGTGAATACAAGTGAGAACAGCATCTCAGGAGCAGACAGTGTATATGCAGAGGATACAAATTCCTTTTCTGTACAGGGAACATGGGGATCATATATTGACGAATGGGTAATTGAAGATAACACTGCAAAAGCGGAATTTTCAGATGGTAAGAATACGAATACAAGCTGTGTAATTAAAGCAGCAAATGGAAACGAAACAGCATTTACCCTTATAGCCAAAGCAAAGGGAAATGAGATTGCAAGAAAACAGATAGATGTTATCCGGAAAGACACAAATCTTGAGGTGACATGTAGTAATGAGTTACAGTCATGGGGCACTCCGGTAAAAGTTACTTTTAAACTGACTTCTAACGGACAGGCAGTTGCGGGAAAACGGATTCAATATCAGTATATAGACGGAAAGAACAATCAGATAACAGGAACGTGCCCGGAACTGACAAATGAAGAAGGTGTGACAACTGCGGAAATTACCTTAAATGGTTATCAGAGCACAGTTGAGGTGACCGGAAGTTTTGCAGGAGATGAGGTATATAAAGACTGTAAGAATTCTGATACATATAGGCCGAATAAGGAAGAAGGAACTATGGAGTTTGACAGAGAAAACAGTCCTGTTGAACAGTTAGAACTGACTTATGGAACGGATGCTACAGAACTTACGATCAAATTACAACATAAAACGGATAATATTGAGGAACCTTTTAGTTCTATTAATATTAACTATACAGCGGATTCAAATATCAGTGTAACTTCGAATCCGGAGGAGAGAACACTGACAATTACACCGCTTAAAGTTTCTGATGAAGAGATTCCGGTAACAATTGATGCAGAAACAGAAAGTTATACGTTTACAAAAACAATCTATGTAAAAGTAAAACCGTATCCACTAGCTGTGAAAGAAGGAAGTGTTCACGTTTTTGCGCCTGGAAAAGCAAATCTGGAAAATGCGGTTGAAGATGTGAAAATCTACGATGGCACATCAACGGTAGATGTAAAAGCAACGTTAGTAGATGCACAAGTAAAAGGTATAACTCCGACAACGGAAACAAAAGACGAGATTAAATTATTTCAGGAGATTGTTTTTGGAGGCTATGACAGCAAACTGAAAAATGTTCAGGGTGAAGAAGAGAAACAGAATATGATGTTTACTCCGAAAAATCTCAGTACGGTATCAAATTTGCGGGAAGATCTGAAAACAAATTATAAGATCGAGGAAGTGGAAATGGAGGTTCCGCTGACGATTCAGAAACGAACACTGAAGCTTGGTGTGCGAGGTGTAAGCAGAGGATTCCGTGATCTGAAATATGTGTATGAAAACGAAGAGGAGACAGAGGGGAAAGATCTGAAAGACCTGAATCTGGTTTTTGCAACCGGTTTTGTGAACGGACAGGATGAAGACAAATTAAAAGTAGAAGGTTTTAAGTTTCCGAAGGTAGTGGATACAACAGCTACGGATCTGACAGAGGAAAATGTAAAGGAAAAGGATACGGCAGAATACGGTAAACATACAGGCGCTTTAGTGTTGCAGGAAGAAGATCAGATAACAAATCCGACAAACAATTACAAATTTGATCTGACAGCAACCGGAACACTGGAAATTACAGGAGAAAAAGACGCTGCCGGGTATTTGTCTGTTGATAACATTAATAGTACCAATGCATATGAAGCAGGTGGAAAGCGTTACTATGGAAAGAATGCAAATGGAAAGAATGCAACGGTTCGGTTTTCTGAAACTGGTGGATACAACAGGGTTTACTGGGTCAATGGAAAAGATAAAACGGATGTCACGGATTCCGGTCTGGAAATGAAGGAAAATAACGACATCAACCGTACTTTTTATCTGAGAAAAGTGGATGAAAGTGGAAAGATTCTTGCACAAACGGAGGAATTTGAACTTCAATTTATATACGATGCAGAGCCTCCAGAATGTGGCATTACGTTTGACAAAGATACCAAAAATGTAGTTCGTAACATAGAACAGGCAGTTACTTTTGGATTTTATAAAAAAGATACAATAGAAGCAAATGTGACACTCAGTGATACGCAATCAGGTGTGAATGAAATGTCTTACCTTGTAGTGAATACTTCTGAGGATAAAAATCACTATTGGGAATTATTGACAACGGAAGAGGACTATGAAACTGCGCTAAGTAAAGTGAAGTTCGAGAGTGGGGAAGGATTAAAAACATCTGGAAAAGAAAACTCATGGACAATCAAAAATATTGGAAAATTGAAAGGGGGAGAGGACCTCGAATGTAACAATTATATTGTCTTTGTAAAAGCAGAAGATAATGTAGGAAATGTAAAAATCTACGGATCTAACGGTGTCGTTCTGGAAAATAACACACAAGATATTTCAGTAACCTACAAAGAGACCCCAGAGAAAAATGATGATGGTAAAAATGGCAAGTATGGGGATACAGATGTGGTCTATTATACGGGAAATGTTGCTTTGCATATGCAAGCATACGAAAGTGGATCTGTTTACTCAGGACTCACACAGATGGGATATCAGGTGTCTAATATCGATGGAAAAGGTAACAAGACCACAAACGAATTCGTTTCCTATCCAGAAGATAAACAATTTCCTAAGAATGTAACACTCGAAAAGCTGAACAATTATCGCAAAATCGAAGAGGATCTGTACTTTGAAAGTGATAAAGATAGCTCTCAGGTGATTACGGTTACTGCACCAGCCAGTGAGACGAAAGATAATGCAGGAAATACTATGGAAAACGATGCAGTCCATGCCCTGGTTATTGATTCTATATCACCGACAGTTAAAGCCGAATATACACAGAAAAATCTGAATGAAAAAAACGAACCACATTTACGAAACAAAAAATATGCAAACAGCGATGTGACTTATACGGTCACAGTGACGGAACGTTTTTTAAAGAATATAACAGTTTCCATTAATGGAAAAGATTATACGCTTGATGAACTGGAGAAAAACAAAGAGAGTCTCGGTATCAAAGAAATAACAAAAAATGAACTGCCGGATATTACCAAAACAACGGATCAGACAGAGTATGTCTTTAGTATTGTATTTGATAAAGATGGCAAATACAAAGTAAAGACAATTGCAACGGATGCGGCAGGCAACACAGGAGATGATGTTAAAGATACTGAAAATGAAGACGGATTCGAATTTATTATCGACACCGTAGCACCAACCCTTGATCTTACCTACACAGCAAAACAAAACAACACAGAAACCCAGCTTGCGCTGGATCCGACATATGAATGGTTTGCAGCGAACAATGCAACAGCAGGTGACAACGGTACGATCGGTATTACGGCTGTTCTGACCGAAGAAAACTTCTCAGCTGAATTTGCAGACATCGCTGTGGAAGCGACGGACAGTACCGGGGCAGCAGTTGATATTACAGATTATAAGAATGCTGTAACGAAGGCAGTCAAAACGCAGGAAAGATGGACAGAGAGCAATACGGATGAGGGCAGAAAATATACGCTCGCACTTTCGGAGATCGCTGTGGATGCAAATTATAAAATCACCTATATCTGCACAGAACTGGCGGGTAATTCGTTAAAACCGATTACGCATCATGTGACACTGGACCGTAAGAATCCGGAAGGAGAAGTAAAAGCAGAAGATCTGGAGAATAACGGATCATCGGCGCAGATCTGGAACAGTCTGATAGAAACCATCACCTTTGGATACTTTGGAAAGAACAACGTGCGGGTGTCTATGACAAGCCAGGATGCGACTTCCGGAGTGGAATCCACACAGTATCTGAAATCAGCAGATGGACTGACAAGAGAAGAACTGGAAAACCGCACGGACTGGACACCGTATGTTTCCGGTCTGTCGTATGCGGCAAACCAGCACCTTGTAGTATATGAAAAAGTTACTGACAAAGTGGGCAATACAGAATACTTCAGCACCGATGGAATCATTGTTGACAATACCAGTCCGGTACCGGTTGTTACGATCACACCGACCAGTCCGGGATGGGGAAAAGGCGTTTACAGTGCAGGCGATCATCCGGGATTCAGTATTCGTGTGGAAGATCCGATTGTAAATGACGCGTATGCCGGATTGAAAAAGATCACCTATCGGATCGAGAACGGAACGACCGGATATGTGGAAAGCAATACACTGGCAGATGAAAATACCGGTTTATCCAAGGCAGCACACCAGAAAGTATGGACCGGTCAGGTGTCGATTGATCCGAACCTGTTCTATTCCAACGATGTGAAAGTCAGTGTGTACGCTGAAGACTGGTCAGCGAACAGCGTGACATCACAGCCACAAACACTCAAAGTCGATAACAAAGCACCGATTGTAAGTTTCAGTTTTGATAAGAGCGATGTACATAATGGAAAATATTACAAAAACGATAAGACACTGACGATCACGGTAGATGAGAGAAACTTCGATGAGTCCTATCTGCCGAGAGTAACTTCCACCACGGGAGGCGGATACAGTATCAGCGGATGGAGCCATAACGGAGAGCTCCATACCGCAACCGTTACGTTCTCCGGTGACAGTGATTATACGGTAAGTTATGACTGTTACGATCTTGCAGGAAACAAATCCAACACCGAAAATCTGGAAGAATTTACGGTGGATAAGACTGTTCCGGTTATCAAAGTTTCTTATAACAATAACAGTGCGCAGAACGGCAATTACTACAAAGAGGCAAGAACAGCGACCATTACCGTAACCGAACACAACTTTGACCCGTCAAAGATTACCGTGTCCACGACGGCTTCCGCAGGCGGTGCACCTTCCATCGGCGGATGGGCAAACAGTGGAGATACACATACCGCAAATGTGGTGTTCAATCATGATGCAGATTATACCTTTACCGTCAGCGGACTGGATCTTGCAGACAGCAAAGCCGCAGATTATGCACAGGATAAATTTACTGTGGATCTGAAGAATCCGGAAGTGAAGACCACCGGTGTAAAAGACAAATCGGCAAACAACGGTACGGTAGCCCCGCGGATCAGTATTTCTGATACGAACTTTATTGTAAGTGGCGTAAAGATCACACTGAAGGGTGTCAATAAAGGAGAAATCAAGATTGATTCTCTGGCAAGTATCTCAAGCAGTGCAATCGGCATGAATGTCATCTTTAAGGATTTCCCGGAGGGTATGGATGATATCTATACGCTGACTGCGAAAGCAACCGATAAAGCAGGAAATGAGACAAAATCTTCGATCACATTCTCTGTAAACCGTGACGGTTCTACCTATGAACTTGGCAGCGGTACAAAAGCGCTGGTTGACAAGAAATATACAAACAAACCACAGGATTTGGAAATCACGGAGATTAACGTAGATGATCTGACAACGATCGAGATCACCTACAGTCTGGATGGAAAAATCGTTACCCTGAAAGAAGGCGAAGATTACACCATCACAAAATCCGGTGAAGAGGGACAGTGGAAGAAATATCTGTACCGGATCAAAGCTTCCTGTTTTGAAGAGGAAGGAAATTATGTGATCAATATCTACTCTGAAGATGCGGCACATAACTCTACCACCAACAAGACAAAAGCAAAGACGATTGCATTTACCGTAGATAAGACCGCGCCGACGATGGTTGTATCCAACCTGACCGACAGAGGCCGTTACAAAGAAAACATGCATGAGTTCACTCTGAATGTGAAAGACAATATCTTCCTGGCTTATGTGGAAGTATATCTGGACGGGGAACTGTTCAAACGTTTTGAAGAAGATGAGATTGCACAGCTGAACGGAGAACTTCCGGTAGATATTGCCAGCAGCAACCAGTATCAGACTATCGAACTGGTATCGTGTGACAAAGCCGGTAATATCTCAAAAGAGGCATACGATCCGGAGACCAATGCACAGGTGCCGGCTTCTTACCGGGTACTGGTAACACAGAACAGCTTTGTACAGTTTATCAACAATACCCCGTTACTGGTCAGCGTGATCGTGATCATCGTTGCCATCGCAGGGCTGATCGTTGTACTGGTGAAACGGAAGAAAGACAAAGAGAAATAAAACATCGCAGATAAAAGCAAAGAGACGGGCAGGAGCATGAAAATGCCCCTGCCCGTTATGAAAAAGGAGACAGCTTATGATCCAGGAAGACAGAGCATTATGGAAATATATAGTATTTGGACTATTAACCTGTGGAATCTATAACTTTTATTTTATCTATAAGATGGCGCAGGATGTCAATGAAATGTGTACGGGTGATGGGAAGAAGACCAGCGGTCTGATTGCATTTATCCTGTTGTCTTATCTGACCTGTGGAATCTATCCGTTGATCTGGTACTATTCTCTGGGCAATCGTCTGGCAGAAAATGCACCGCGCTACGGACTGAATTTTCAGGAAAACGGAATGACCGTTCTTATGTGGCATATCTTCGGTATGCTCTTATGCGGACTTGGCGCTTATATCGCCATGAATATTCTGATTAAAAATACGAATGCAATGGCAAAAGCGTATAACGGTGGTCAGAAAAGGGAAGCGGATCAGATAGAAAGCGTTACAGAGGTTCCGGTAAGAACCGTGTACCAGCAGAACAGTTATACGGAACGCGAAATCACGATGCTGTCTATGGAACAGGCACAAAAGCAGGCAGCGTCACAGATGCCGCCGAGAGGGGTGCTTTACTTTGTACAGACACAGCAGAGTGTTATCGTGGACAAAGACGAGTTCCGGATTGGTAAAAATGCGGGCATGTCTGATTATGTGATCACCAACAACAGTTCTGTAAGCCGCCAGCATGCGGTAATCCAGCGAAGAAACGGACAGTTCTTTGTGACAGATCTCGGATCAACGAATGGAACTTTTGTCAACGAGAAGAGAATCAGCGGTACGGTACAGTTACAGGATGGTGATAACATTCGATACGCGGATGTGATCAGTGTATTCAATATTGTGAGATAGAGGAAATAAAAGTGAAAATTAAAGTAATTACTAAGACTTCCCATACCTAAAATGGGATTCGCACCTTGAAAATTCAATATTTCAGCTAACAAAATAGTGATTTATGCCGCTACAGCCTTGGAATGGAGTGCAGTTCGCAGATATTCAGGCAGTCTTGCTTCAAAATCAGCAGTAAAAGCAGCCAGCTGTTCATCGCTGAGCTTTAAGATTTCCTGAAGGCTTGCCATGAAAGCATCCATAAGGATACCAAGTGACCTGCTGAAAGTAATGTCTGCCATTTCATCAACAAGGAAGAAGAACAATTCACCAAGAGTCCGTTGATCTTCATTTTGGCGTTGTTCCATTACTAGTAACATATATCGGGTAAACACAATCGCTACATGAGCTGTCAGTGCATCATAGGATAAACTATGGCATTCCCCAATCAGGGTCAGCATAGATTTGCAGGCTTTGAAGAAAACCTCAATCTGCCAGCGTTTTCCATAAATGCGGATGATTTCTTTCTCTGAAAGAGTCGTATCTGTACAGATAAAAGCAAGCCAGTCTTTGCGGTTCGCTTTGTTCCTTACGCATACGATTTTTGCCGGAATTGGATTTTCCTTTCCTACCATGACATCAACAGAAAGCAGATATTTTGATCTGCCACGGCGCTTTTTATTCCGGGAATAGATTCCTTTGATATTCAGCTGCTCACCATAGTACGAATATTTGATCCGGTTGCTTTTCTTAATCATTGCAATCACATCCATACACTTTGAATGAATGGCTGTGATCTGTGCCGGGTTGGAAAACCAGGAATCAAACAGGACATAGTCTGCATTCAGTCCTGTACTGAGGGCTGTATCCAGTAATGTCATCATTGCCTCTGGTGCTTTTGTCTGAGCAAGCTTACGTCTTTTTCCTGCAAGTGTTCTGTGATCAAAATCCTTTACCGGGCCAATGATATTCGTATCCTTTGCGGATGCTAACAGACAGCTGTTCACAGGAATTAGTGTATTTCCATCACTCCAGCTTAAAGTAAGCATCCGGAAGCCCTTTTTAAAATGCATATCTGTGTGGTCAAAAACTTTTGAACCCAGTTCTGTTTTCTTACAGCTGGTACGGTTGAAAAGACTGTCATCAGTAATGAAGACATTTTTTTTCCCTGATTTGTCAGATCACGAATGTCATTGTTGACGATGTCGGATGCAAGAAGAGAAGTAAAACGGAGCCAGTTTGTTTTTGCAGAATTAAGGAAACGGTAAAAAGTGTTCTTAGAAAAATCTTCCTTAAAAGAGCCGGTTCGTTGCTGCATATACATACTTCTTCCGACAAAAATGTTGCTGAGTTTGTAACGAAGCAGAGAAACAGGTGAAATACCTTTTTCTTTCATTCCGTTGCATTTGGCAAGAAGTTTGCCGACATGATGTTTGGAAAAAAATCTCTGAACACAGTCAATTAAGTTGTTCTCATCGAAATGGTTTTGTAGTATACTGGACATGGCATAAATCTCCTTTTTAAAGATGGTTTCTAGTCAACTCCATTATACCAAAGTGAACAGGTTTATGCCTTTTTATTGGCTGAAATATTGAATTTTCAAGGTTCAACACACCATATCGGTGTGGGAAGTTTTAGTTAGTAAGTAAGAAAAAATAATAACTGCTATAGTGGTCATGCTGCTAATTGCGATAGGCTTAGAACTATAGTTGATTGTCAGCAGAGATTAACAACTTTTTTGATTTTTATGAAAGTGCTTTGCTTAAAATTAGGACAGACTGCACTGTTTGACTGCCAATTTAGAATCATGGGTCAAATGATTGCGCTTAGGCATGGAAGGAATGATATATAGGCTTTTGAAAAAGTAATGACATTAAGCAAAGCGGAAATAATCGACAATCCAGAGCCGGCGTCCAGAATAATTGGAGCATTTGATTAGTATGTGACGAAGATCCTGAATTACTTTAACGATACGGAAGGATTTTCACTGACAGGATTTGAAACACTGATCCGCGAACTGAAAAATCAAAGGGTACCGGTACAGACACAGGAAAGTCCGACGATGTCGGTTCTGCTTACTCCGCAAAATCAGAGCGTGCCGGTACAGAATCCGATACCTCCAATGCGGGAGGCTGAGGAACTTCTGACAGTTCCGCTGGTACAGCAGACACCGAAGGTACAGGAGATACCGCCGGTTCAGCAGGATACGACATATGATCCGGGAACCACGATGTTGAATGCAGGAGCGGCACCGGCCGGTGGTTATACACAACATTATGTGAATCCGAACCTTACCCACAGCCAGAGTTCGATACCGGTATCCGGTGGAAATATTCCAAAAACCTATCCGGGAACAAAACAGGAGGAGTTTGATAATGTGCCACAGCCGGAACAGCAGAAAGAAGAAGCACCGGTAAAGGAAAAGAAGGGAATTTTCGGAAGAAAAAGGAGAGAAACCACAGAAAACAGGACTCTTCGGGAAAAAAGAAAAAACCAAGAGTACAGCTGTTTCAAAAGAGGAAACACCGAACAGACCAAAAAGTTTTCATGGGATAGCAATTCCCGGTTCTGATGTGGTTCCACAACAGGAAAATACGGCAACAACGGCGACAGTGATTCCGGCGCAGAATGTATCCATTCCGGTTCATGCAGCGCCGATTCAGAATTTTGGTGATACGGTAGATCTGCAATCCTATACAAATGCCACACAGCACACAGTAGCTCCGGCAGCGATGAAGAATCCGTGTCTGATCCGCAAGGAAACCAGGGAACAGTTCTTTCTGAAAAAAGAGGTGAACAGGGTAGGGCGAAGCCGTGAAAATGTGGATGTTTATATTACGGATAATACAAGTATCGGATGGGTACATGCGGTCTTATATCTGCGAAACGGACGGGTCTTTGTGGAAGATCAGAACTCCAGAAATGGAACTTTCTTAAATGGGCATCGGGTGATCGGACAAGAAGAACTTGTGCCGGGTGCGAGTCTGCGTCTGAGCAATGAAGAGTTTGAGATTACATTTTTATAAAGCATAAGCAAGGGAGAATGTCACGAAATGTCAGGTGACATTCTTTTTTTGTAAAGAATGAAACCTGTTGAATACAGGAATATTCCCCATCAAAAAGCAACATCACATATTTCTTTTCTATCTCTTGTCCTGTATAGTAAAGATAAAAGCAGAACGATCATCAGGAGGAAATACAATGGGATATACATATAACAAAAACTATCTGATAAAAGACGATAAACCCTGGTTCCCGGTCATGGGAGAGTTTCACTACAGTCGTTACCGGGATGATCTTTGGGAGGAATCATTGCGGAAGATGAAAGCAGGCGGAGTTACGGTAGTTGTCACCTATGCATTCTGGATCCACCATGAGGAAGAGGAAAGCGTATATGATTTTACCGGATGCCGGAATGTTGGAAAGTTTCTGGCTATCTGTAAGAAACTGGATCTTCCGGTGTTCCTGCGGATCGGACCATGGTGCCATGGAGAAGTGCGAAACGGTGGATTTCCGGACTGGCTGCTGGAAAAGCAGATCCCGCTTCGCTGCGATGATTCGGCGTATCTTGCGCTGGCGAGACGGTACTGGGAGGCGCTGTATCAGCAGGTAAAGGGGCAGATGTATGAGGACGGCGGACCGGTCATCGGGATCCAGATTGAAAATGAATATGGTCATGTAGGCGGTCAGACCGGAGAAGCCGGTGAGCAGCATATGCGGACCTTACAGAAGATGGCAAAAGAGATTGGCTTTTGCGTGCCATTGTATACAGCGACCGGCTGGGGCGGTGCGGTGACGGGCGGTATGCTTCCGGTGATGGCAGGGTACTGTGAGGCACCGTGGGACAGCCGGTTGACGGAACTGGAAGCAAATGAGAACTATGTATTTACCGGCAACCGAAACGATACACTGGTGGCAAATGATCACCATGTGTCGGAACAGCTGACCTTTGATCCGGCAGAATTTCCTTATCTTACGGCAGAACTTGGCGGCGGACTGCAGCCTACTGAGCACCGAAGACCGGTTCCGGTAGGAACCGATATCGGAGCAATGTCACTGACAAAACTTGGTTCCGGGGTGGCGATGCTTGGGTACTATATGTATCACGGAGGAACGAATCCCAAAGGAAAATTCTCTACGCTGGAAGAGAGTAAGGCTACAGGATATCCGAATAATGTATCGGTACTGAGTTATGATTTCCGTGCACCGATCCGACAGTTCGGGCAGGTCTCAGATACTTATAAAGAGATTAAGCTGCTGGCACTGTTTGCGAAAGACTTTGGACAGGATCTGGTGACACTTCCGGCGGAAATCGATCTGGTGGGTGTGGACCCGGAAGATATGCACACGCTGCGTCTGTCCTGGCGGCATGATGACGATCATGGGTATGTGTTTTTTAATAACTATCAGAGAAAACGCCGGATGGATGCGCATAACGGTGTGACACTGGAAGGCAGATGCAAAGAAGCACCGGTGGAGTTTCCGAATCTGGATCTTTTGCCGGGAAGCTATGGATTTTTCCCGTATCATTTCCGGGAAGGAGACGGGGAACTGCTTTCGGCAAATGCAACACCGCTTTGCAGACTGCGGGGAGAAGACGGAACATCGTGTGTGGTATTTTACGGTGATTGGGATCCTGCATTTGTGTGGAAGGATGAAAAGCATTTTCCGGTGCTTCATCTGGACCGGGAACGTGCACTGCAGGCGTGGAAAGTGACGTTGGATCGGGAGTATCTGATCCTTTCGGATGACTATGTGTGGGAGGAAGATGGAAAGCTGCACATAGAAGGAGGGAAGGAGACGGTGATCCGGTGTTATCCGAAACTGAAAGATTTTTCGGCTCTTCCGGATGGTTTCGAAGCGTGTGGTCTGGATCACGAGTTTACCCTGTATCGGAGAAGAGAAAAAGCGGAGGATACCAGGGTAACCGTGACAGAAGGAACTGTTGGGGAGGATTTCCGGATCTACAACCTGAAAATAACTTCACCGGAAACCTGGCGGGATACGATACTCTCTCTGGACTTCGGCGGAGACAAAATAGAGATTTTCCGGGATGGCGAGATGCTCACCGACAGCTACTACACCGGCGAGCCGGTACAGATCAGCCTGCGCTACTTTGATTTCCCACAAGAATTGCAGGTAAAGATCTACCCCCTGAAAGAAGACGCCCCAAGATTCCTGGAACGCTGGCCACAGATGAAAGACGGGTGTGCGTGTGAGTTGTATGGAGTTGGAGTGAAGAATCTGGTGTGGTAAATGTAAAGATGTAAACTGAAAAAAAGGAAAGTTGTTGATAATATTCTTGTGGCACAACTTTCCTTTTTTGTTACAGTGCATATCAATAATTGGTCCAGTGGATCAATTTTGATTATTATATCCTTGCACAGAAAACAGATTTGAGATAAAATGTTTAAAAGGTTTAAAATAAACCGTTGTCAACTGAACTATAAAAACCGTTGTGATGAACAGACAGGGGGCTTCTACATGAATGTAAAATCCATAGATATCGCCAGGGCACTTGGCATCTCTAAATCCACTGTATCTCTGGCATTGAATGGAAAACCAGGCGTGAGTGAACAGACACGGCAGGAAGTCCTCGCATGTAAGAAACAGCTGGAAGAGCATGGGGTAGTGCCGCCGGGAATGTTTTCGAGACAGCCGGAACAAAGAAAAAGACAGCAGATCAAGATTGTCAAAATTACAAATGGAATGAAAAATATACAGGGAGCTGAGCTGGATCTCTGGACAGATGTGAATCAGGTATTTGAGAAAAATCTGCAAGCAAATGGATATTCGCTTGGATTACTGTATGCAGATTTCAGGGAGGAAGATCAGTCCCGCATGATTGCCGAATGTAATGCGGATGATGTGGCGGGTGTAATTATTTTCGGAACGGAATTAAAACAGGAAAACAGTCCGTTGCTTGACGGAATCCGAAAACCGTTGGTGATTTACGATGCGGCGCCGGACATTGAAAAATATCCGGTGATTCTGATCGATAACCGTCAGGGAGTAGAACTTGCGGTGAACGAACTTCTGGCGAAAGGAAATACAGATATTCAGTATCTGTGTAATCCATTACCGATGTATAATTATCTGAGCCGGCGCAGAGGTTTTCAGGAAATTATGAAACAGAAGGGACTGGGAGATGCTTCTGATCGTATCATCAATACGGGAAGCAGTATAGAAGAAGTTCATCAGATGATGCGAGAGTATCTAAAAACAGCAAAGCTGCCTCAGGCATATATTATGGAGAGTTATCATGTTTCCATGGGAACGATTATGGCAATGCATGAATTGAATATTCGTATTCCGGAAGATGTGAGTCTGATCGGTATTGATGCTCTGCCAAGTTTTCTCACCGGAGGCATTGATATGACAAGTATCCGTGTCCCCCATACAGAAAGAGCATACTGGGCAATACAGTTGTTATTGAAGGAAATAGAACACCCGGTAAAAGAAAAATGTAAGTTGTATACAAATTGTGTGTTTGTAGATGGTGAAACAGTTAAGAAAAGATAAAAGAGAACAGTAAGTGAAAAAGTTCAGATTCCGTGTGGGAAGCTGAACTTTTTTCTTACTTTACAGGAAAGTAATTTCCTGTAAAGTAAGAAACGCTCCGCGAGGATGTACCGAGGCACGTTCTTAGTTCTATGGACAATGAGCAAAGACATATATTCACAGAAAAAGTTGAAAATAAAAATGAAAAGGTTTA
>OGPB01000961.1_pt1 | contig 17731 bp, 8 predicted proteins | sample 1552821 | NCBI WGS metagenome assembly OGPB01 (sample SAMEA2580192, study PRJEB22360) | human gut metagenome | biome: human gut; feature: human-associated habitat; material: faeces | place: Denmark | collected 2008/2010 | reverse complement strand
GAAAGCCGTCCTACCGAAAGCCGTCCTACCGAAAGCCGTCCTACCGAAAGCCGTCTGCCATCCACGAATCATAGATGGCACCAAAACCGCGCCAAAACGGGCGTAGCGCCCGTGCGCTACGCCCGTGCGCTACGCCCGTACTCTACGCCATGACGGTCAGGCGGCTTTCGCCGTTTTCACTCACACGCGAGACGGAAACCCGCGCACGCACACGGTCTTTCAGCTGCCCCACATGCGAAATGATGCCGATGTCGCGTGTGCGGGCGATGCCGTCGAGCACATCCATCACATCGTCCAAATATTCGTCCGACAATGAACCGAAACCTTCGTCGATGAACAGTGTTTCCATGGAAATTCCGCCATTTTCCGCTTGGATCACATCAGCGAGTGCGAGGGCCAAGGCCAGCGATACGAAGAAGGTTTCACCTCCGGAAAGGGTGCTTGGTTCGGTGGAACGTTCGGTGCGGCGGTCGAACACTTCGATTGGAAGACCGGTTTTGCCGCCCGCACGCCCTTCGTGCGTGCCGAGGCGCAGTTCGTAGACACCGCCGTGGATGTCTTTGAGCAGTTCGTTGGCACGGTCGAGCACGTCGCGGAAACGTTCGGTCACAGCGAAGGTGATGAGCGACACTTTCTGCCCCGACGGAGAGTCCTTACTTGCGGTGGCGAGTAACGCCATAGTGCGTACCGGAGCGAAATCGGTCATGCCTGTCTGCCAGGTTTGCGCGGCTTTGGTGAGTTGCGTTGCGATTTTCGCACGGTCCTTGTTCAGGTCAAGTGCAGTCTGTTGTGCGCTGATGGCGTCGTCCCGCTTTTGCGATGCGTTGTTTTGTGTTTCGGTGAGCGCCTCAAAATCAAGCGATTGCAATAGTTGCGCGGCTACTTCGATGGTGTCCGCACTTCCAGCAACGTCCGTAATCGCAATGTCATGCAACGTTTTAGCGAACAGCTTTCGGCACGTTTCCAATCGTTCCGTCAACCGTTCACACGCCTGCTTCATATTGGCGTCGGTTGCGGCGCACGCTTTGCCGAAATCGTCAATCCGCGACTGCAATCGCTCGATCTCATCTTCGTCCAGCGCGGCGGCCGAGGCCGATTCACAATCCGCGAAATCGCTGTTTTCCAGCAATTGCGCAACAGCCTGCTTCATGGTCTCGCGTTGCTCGTTCAGCGTTTTAAGCATGGCTTGCAAGGAGACGTTCTGCTGTTCCAAAGCATCACGTTCGGCGATGCGCTTGGATAGCGTCTCGGCTTCTTGCGCTTTGGCTTTCGCCTCCGCCCGCTTGTGTTCAGCGTCCGCACGTTCGGCGTCCACGCTTTCCTGTGTGATGCCTTCCGCGGCTTTCGCAGCAGTTTCCGCCTGGTCGGAAGCCGCTTGTGCCACAGTTCGCGCCTGCGCCAATGCGTTGTGCGCATCCGTCAGCGTTTTCTCGGCCGCGTCGATTTGCTTCTGCCGCGTTTTAAGCGCGCGTTGTTGCTGCTCCAACGTTTCCAGTCCGTCCAATGCGGTCTGCGCGTTCGTGACGCCTTGTTCGGCAGCGGCCTTGTCCAGTCCGTGCGATTGTTCTCGTTCGCCGTCAAGCCGTGCGCGCAGTTTTTCCAACGCAGCTTTGGCGTCCGATTCACGGTCAGCGCACGCGGACGCCTGTTTTCTCAACGTTTTTACGGCTTTCTCACTAAGCACATCAGCTGGACGCACCGCCAAATGGGGGTGCGTGGTCGAACCGCATACCGGACATTCCTGCCCTTCGTCCAAATCTTCGGCGTATCTCGCCGCACCCGCCAATCGCAAGGCTTCTTCGGCATGCTGAACATCCGTTTCGGCTTCTGACCGCGCCTGCCGCGCCGCTTGGCATGCGGATTTGGCGGCCTCGATCTGCTCGGCCAGCTGTTCCGCCGTCTGCGCATGCTGGAGTACCGCTTTCGCCTGCGTCAGAGCATCCTCCAATTGTCCGCGCGCGCCCAGTTTTCCGGCGATTTCCTCCAGCTGCGACGCCGTGGCTTTTGCGTCTGGCAATGCCTCTCGCTCCTGCTGCGCTTTGGTTTGCGCAGCTTCACATGCTTCGACTTTCTGAGACGCCTGTTTCACCTGTTCGGCAGCTTTCGTAGCTTTCCGAAGGTTTTCGGCATGCGTTTGCGCGATTTCCAGCGCCTTGTTCGCCGCTTCCTCGCCTGCGGCCGCGGCAACGGCTTCCTGATGCCGCTGCTGCAGTGTTTTCTTCGATTCGAAGTTTGCCAATGCGGTTGCAATATCCGCAATACGCGCGTTGCAGTTGTCCAGTTTCGCTTGCGCGGCTTCGCATTCAGCTTGTTTTGCCACGATTGGGGCGGCCTGTCGGGCCTGTGCGATTTGCCGACGTTGCTTTGCTATGTCCGGTTTGCGAGATTCCAGCTCGTCGGCGCGATTGCGCGCGGATTGCGTTTCCTCGTACGATTCGCGCAGTTCGCATGCGGCTTCGTTGCGCCGCTGCGCTTCCGTCAGTTTGCCGTCGGCTTTGCTGACTTGCGATTCCGTCTCGGCCAGAAGCCGTTGCGCATCCGCCTCCACGTCACGCAACGTGACGTTCAGCTGTTCCACGATGTCGGTTTCGCTACGTGCCGGCTCGTCGATGGCACCGGATTCGTTCAAACCCCAGCGCCATGCATCACCGCGCGTTTCCGAGGTTTCCTGCTCATCCGGAGTGTCCGATTCACCAGAATCGGACACGCAAGACCCCTCCAGCCCACTCTGAATGTCCGATTCTGCAGAATCGGACAACTGGAATACCTTAGCCCTGTCCCACGTGTCCGTTTCACCAGAATCGGACACGGAAGGTCGGCCGGATTCCAACCGTTCCACAATCCGTTCCGCATTCTCGCGCGCGGCACGAATCCGTTCCTCTAGCGCAGCCCGCTGTCCGTCGACTTTATCTCCGAATTCCTTACGTTTCGTATCCAATTCGTCCTGAATGGCCTCGTATTCCTCAGCCCCGAACAGCTCCTTCACCAGTTTGGTACGATCTTCCGGACCCATCCGCAAAAATTGCGCGAACTGCCCCTGCGCCAGCATGATCGTCTTCGAAAACTGGCTGCGATCCAATCCCAGCAGTCGCACAACTTCCTTGCCCACTTCGCTTGCACGGGAGGCGACAGCAACTGTATGACCTGGCTCGTCAAGGAAATCGAAATACCGATCAACGGCAGCCAAACCGCCAGTCGAGCCGGCATCAGCCGAAACAGCCGAATCGTCGGTAAGCGCTGCGAAAGCCATTTCGTAATCGTTCGCAACCCGCACCATTTTGCCGGTCGCGTTCTGCTTCGTCGTACCATCGCCACGCTGTTTCGGCCGCTCGTATTCGGGCGTGCGTCGCACCGCGTAACAGTGCCCGCCCTCCTCGAATATCAGATGCACGTAAGTTTCGTCGGCCGAAGCTTCCAGAAACCGCGAGCGCAGCCTGTTGCGGTCGCCCACGCCGATTTTGTTCTCAGTATTGCTGGAAATCGAACCGTACAGCGCGAAGGTGACGCAGTCGAGCAGTGTGGTTTTGCCGGCTCCCGTTTCACCGTCGATGAGGAACATGTGCGATCGGGTCAGCGCCGCGAAATCGATGGCGTACTCCCCTTTATATGGGCCGACACCGCGGAATTTCAATGCGATGAGTTTCATTGCGCGACCTCCTTGCCGGCGTTCTTGCGTACCGTTTCCATGGCATCGCGCAGCACGCGTTCCTCCTTGTCGGTCGGTGTGCGGCCGAGCGAAAATTTCACGAAATCGCGCAGCACGTCCATTTCATCCGTCGCCTGCTTCAGATCGACCATTTTCCGGCTTTCTTGCGATTGCGTTCGTTGCGAATAATCGAAACTCTTTTCCAAAGCGTGCGTGTAGGCACGGTCGATTTTCTGGTACGCGCCGTGCGGCAATTCCGGCACTTGCACCGTAATCGACACCCACATGTTTCTGTATTGTTCGGCGAGCGGACCGAGGACATCGTCCATGGTGCCTTTGATTTGCACGAATGGCGGCTCACCGGATTCCACAGGCATGATGCGCGGTTTGGCAAGATGGCCGTCCGTAAAGTCAAGTAGCACCACGCTTTTGCCGTTGCCTTCCACCGGCGGCGTCTGCGATTCGGAGAATGAGTATGCGAGCAGCGATCCGCTGTAACGCGCCTGCGGAGTGCGGTCGAGATGAAATTGCGATTCGGTTGTCGGTTTCGTGGGAATGGTGATTTTTTGTGGTCTGTGCAGGTGGCCGAGCGCCAGATAGTCGAGGCCGGAATTGGAGAAAAGTTCCGCAGGCACGCTGTCGACGCCGCCGACGGTGATGTTGCGTTCTGAATCGGAGGCCGTGGCACCGGATACGAAGACGTGCGCCATAAGCATAGCGTTCAATTTGGGGTTTGCCTTGCGTCGGGCGGCCAAATCGGCGGTGATGAGCTGTAATGCGGCGCGTATAACCCCTTCGTGCGAGCGACGGATGGTGTTCGTTTCTCTCCGTTTGTCCGATTCTGCAGAATCGGACAACTGAGGCGCTTCCAACCCACTCTGAGTGTCCGATTCTGCAGAATCGGACACTTTAGCGGATGAAGATAATACGTCCGCGCTGTTCAGCAGCCCCTGCAATGCAGGACGCGCAAGATCGGGGTCGAGGTACGGCAGCGCGTAGATCGCAAGTTGCTCGCCATCCGCGGAATCGACCATGATGGGAGTGGCGATGTCTGCGATATCGCAACGCATGTGCACGTTCGGCAGCATCAGTGCGGCGGCGAAGCCGAGTCGAGCCGCGGAATCGTGGTTGCCGGGCGTGAATATGATATGGAGCGGATGCCCGTTGACCTCCATCAGTCCGAGCCGTTGGAACATCTCGTTGAACAATCGCACCGCTTCGGCAGACGGTCGCGGCGCATCATACACGTCACCGGACACACACAACACATCCACCTGTTCTCGTTTAATCAGCCCAATCAGCCATTCAAGCGCCTTACGCTGGTACTCCAGCAAATCGATGCCTTTGAATCGTCTGCCAATATGCCAATCGGAAGTATGCAGCACGCGCATACGTCACCCCTTCCCCGCGTTCCAGACCTTCACACATTATAATTGCCCCGTGCAGCGGCTTAACGTGTGGAAAGGATCGACATGGGATTGTTGAGTATGCTGAAAAATGTGTTGGGTGCGGAAAGCGCGACCCAACCGACGCAGCAAACACGATCCTCCGCGAAATCCACAACACGACCCGCGCGAACTCCGCAATCAACGCAATCAACGCAATCAAAGCAACGCACGCAGCAAACGCAGCATGTGCAGCAACCGTCACGTGCATTCCAGCAATCGCAACGCACCACACAGCAGCGTACGCAGCAATCGCAACGCACCACACAGCAGCGCGCGCAGCAATCGCAGAGCAAACCCGCAAAACTTACCCCGCAACCGCTGCTTCCAGCCGAACGAATCGACAAGGCGCGCGCGGTCATCGGCAAAATCGAAAAGCACGACCTGAGCGACGAACAGGTCAGCGCAATCGCCGGAGCCGGCCATAACACCCTCGTGCTCGCGGGTGCGGGAACCGGCAAAACCACCACCATCGTCGGCTACATCGCATGGCTGCTCGCCACGAATCGTGCCACGCCCGAGGAGATCCTCGTGCTGTCGTTCACCCGGAAATCCGCGGACGACATGTCGCATCGCATCATGGCAAGCACCGGCAAGACGATCCGCGCATGCACGTTCCACAGTCTCGGCTTGGAAATCTGCCGCGCATCCACCATCGCGGAACGCCCCATCATCGACGGACACGCGTCGAACGGCGTGGTGCGCGCCACCTTCGAACGGCTGCTCGCGCAGAACATCCCCTACCGTCTGCTGGCGTTCAAACTGATGTCGAAGGAGCTGTTCGACAAATACGGCACCGCTGCGAAAAGCGAGGATTTCCAGCTGCCGACGGACGATTACGGCTTCAACCAGTACAAGCAAAGCCTCATCGAAAACGCGCAGACCATCATCCAGCACATGCGGCAGAACAATATCGGCATCGACGGCATGCGCGAGCTCAATGAGAGGCGCGGCGGCAAACATATCGGCCGTAATCGTGAGATGCTGCAGCTCGTCGGGCCGCTGTACAACGCGTATGTCGGCAATTTCCGCGCGACCCAGGGCATCGATTTTCCCGGTATGATCACCGACGCCATTCGCTGCGTAAGGCGCGGCGCGTACCGTCACCTGTACAAATACGTGCTCATCGACGAGTATCAGGACATGTCGCGGCCACGTTACGAGCTGATCCGCGCATTGCGTGAGCAGAGCGATTTCACGCTGTTCTGCGTGGGCGACGACTGGCAGTCGATCTACCGTTTCGCCGGCAGCGACATTCATCTGATTCTCGATTTCGCCGATATTTGGCGCGATTGGGGGCCGACACGCATGTTCCAGATCACGACGACGCGACGGTTCCGGCAGAGTCTCATCGACGCGAGCGGCGCGTTCGTCATGCAGGACAAAAGCCTGTATGTCAAGCATTTGTACAATCCATCCGATAAGAAGGATTATTCGCTGAAGGCGCTTGGCGGCGCCACACAGGAGGAGCGCTTCGACGCGATCGTCGAGCAGCTGCGCAAACTGCCGAAAGCCGCGTCGGTACTTATGCTGGGACGTTACAAAAGCGATCTGAATCTGCTGTCACGCAACGATCGCGACGGATTGTTCCAGATTGACGAGCACACTGGTGGCATTGTGTTCCTTGAGAAGCCAAAGATGGATATCGAGTTCATGACCGCGCATAAATCCAAGGGTCTGCAACGCGACTTCGTTTTTCTGCTGTGCTGTTCCGGCGGTTTGAAAGGCTTCCCGAGCGCGATTCCTGAGGAGCCGCTGCTCGGTCTGCTGCTGCCGGAAGTGGAACGGATGCCGCATGCGGAGGAACGACGACTGTTCTACGTGGCGATGACACGTTGCCGGAAGAAACTGTTTTTTGTGGTCGACCAGTCGCATCCATCGCGGTTTATGTACGAATTGCATGACAGGATCTGCCCGAACATCTTCCGTGGCGTGAAGCTGCCGCCGCAATGCCCGAATTGCGGTGAGGCATTGCGATTGCGACACACCGGCTCCGACCCGTCCCGCGCGTTTTACGGGTGCACCGGTTTCCCCAACTGCCGATACACCAGGCCATGCAAGTGACACCATTGGGACTGATTTCCATCGCGTAAGTTGCTCCCCATTCGGGCCTGGCGTAATCTCCCCCGTTGTATCCTGGACCTGTTCATTAGTCAGGAGAAAGCAATGACGGCAACCGACCAGAATCCGCAACAGTCAGCGCAACCGACACCGCGCAAAACCATTAACGTCGTCGGCGCGGCTATCGTCAAAGACGGCAAGGTGCTGTGCGCGCAACGCGGAGAAGGCCGATCACTGGCTGGTTTCTGGGAGTTTCCGGGCGGCAAGATCGAACCGCATGAAACGGCGCGTCAGGCATTGCATCGCGAAATCGAAGAAGAGTTGCTGTGCGAGGTCGAAGTTGCCAACGAAGTGTGCACGTCTTCTTACGATTACGATTTCGGTACCGTCGTGCTCACGTCGTTTGTGTGCCATTTGATAAGCGGCGCACCCCATCTGACCGAGCATCATGAGATTCGTTGGGTAGCGCCCGCCGAAATGCCCACTTTGGACTGGGCGCCCGCCGACCGAGAAGCGGTGCGATTGATCTCCGCCATGGATTTTCCGGCTTTTCCGGCAGCCACGCACGAAAGTGACGACTGATGATGCGCAATATGGACGACCATGACCATTCCTCCCTTGTTGAGGCGCTGCTATCCGGTTTCGTCAACAAAAAGGACAATGTCGACGCACAGTACGAGCCGACGTTGATCGCCAACCATGACGGTCGGACCATGGAATACGCCATCAAGGACGAACTGCAACGCAGTCAGGATTTCGACATGTCCGTCGCGTTCGTCAGCCAGGGCGCATTGCAGGTGCTTAAGCAGTATTTCCTTGATTTCGCTGACAACAATGACCATCAGGCTGGTCGAATCATCACGTCGACGTTCAATTATTTCAACTCTCCCAAAGCATTCAGGGAACTGCTGAAACTTCAGCGGGAAACCGGTATTCAAGTGCAAGTTTGGCAGCCGGAGCGGTCCAGTCGAAACGATGACGATGCCACAGCTGCCTACCCTTATCATCCCAAAGGCTATGTTTTCCATCATGCGCAAGGCGACGAGCCGTTGTATTCCACGTATGTTGGCAGTTCGAATCTCACCATCAACGCGCTGAATTCCAATCGCGAGTGGAATCTCAAAGTCGCCACCACCGATACCAGCGGTCTTGCCGAACAGCTTAGCGAGGAAATCGAATCGCAAATCAGCGAATCGAAGCCGCTCACCGACGCTTGGCTGAAACTGTACGAGGAAGACTTCAAAAAGTACGCGCCGCAACGGCCGAATCGCAAGCCGATCGAAAAAACAAGCCAATCGCAAACCATTCAGCCGAACGCCATGCAGGTGGAAGCGCTGATGAATCTCGCACAGCTACGCAAGCAGGGCGAAAGCCGTGCGATCATCGTTTCCGCTACCGGCACCGGCAAAACGTATCTGTCAGCGTTCGACGTGCGGCAGGTCAAACCGAATCGCATGCTGTACATCGCGCAACAGGAGCAGATCCTCAAGAAAGCTGAAGAATCGTTCCAAAAAGTGCTTGGATGCCCGAAAAGCGAACTCGGCCTGTTTTCGGGTGGCAGCAAGGAATCGGATCGCAAATACGTGTTCGCCACCGTGCAGACGATGTCGCGTCCGGAAACGCTTGCACAATTCGACGCAGACGAGTTCGATTACATTCTCGTCGACGAAGTGCATCATGCGGCCGCCGAATCGTATAAACGCGTCATCGACCATTTCCAGCCGAATTTCATGCTCGGCATGACCGCAACGCCGGAACGTACGGACGGTGCGAACATCTTCGAATTATTCGGCAACAACGTGGCCTACGAAATCCGCCTGCAGAAGGCGCTTGAAGAGGACATGCTCTGCCCGTTCCACTATTACGGGGTGCACGAATACATTCAGGACGCGCCCGACGAGAAGATCGCCGGCAAAGACGTCAAGGTCGAGTCAATGACCGACCAGGAACGTAACGAGCTAAGCCGTTGGCTTGAAGAACTCGCCGACCCGAACCGCGTGCGCTACATCATCGACAAGATACAGATCTACAGCGAGGCCGGAACACCCGTGCAAGGTCTGGTGTTCTGCAGCCGACGCGAGGAAGCGAAACGACTGTCCGACCTGTTCAACCAGCAGATGAACCAGCAGGCGGAACGGCCATACCGCACGAAAGCCATCACCGGCGAAAATTCGCAGATGGAACGCGACACTGCCGTGGCACAGTTGGAGAACGGCGAATTGGACTATATTTTCACCGTCGACCTGTTCAATGAAGGCGTGGATATTCCACACGTCAATCAGATCGTGATGTTGCGTCAAACGAAGTCGAGCATCATTTTCACGCAGCAGCTCGGCCGTGGTTTGCGCAAGGCAAGCGGCAAGGATTGCGTGGTCGTCATTGATTTCATCGGCAATTACGCGAATAATTATCTGATTCCGATCGCACTGTACGGCAATACCGGCGACCGCGACGTAGCCCGTAAGAATCTGCAACGCGAAACCATCGGCGTCTCGTCCATCAGCTTCGACAAAATCGCCCGCGAGCGCGTGCTTGCCTCGCTTGACACCGCCGATTTGTCGAATATGAAACTGCTGAGCCAGCAGTACCAGCAGATGCGGTACGAATTGGGACGTATCCCGATGCTGATGGATTTCGCGCGCCGTGACGCGTCGCTCGTGTTCACGATGGCGTCGAAGAACGAAGATTATCTGTCGTTCGTACGTTCCCGCGAGAAGAGTCTGTCGCGCGGCAAGAATGCGACCATTTCGTATCTTGAACAGCTTGAATCGACTTCGGATGCGCAGAATGGTGTGCTGAAAATGTTGACCGCCACGCAATTGCGCGGCTTGCATCCGCACGAATTGTTGGTTTTGGCCGCGTTGTGCGATGTGGATTGGCGGCATATTGACCCGGATTGTTCCGATGATGCGTTGACGGTTTTCCATAATATCGCTTCGCGGCATGCGATTACGGTCGATGGACTGCGTACGTTGCTGATGATGTTCTTCCCCGATGCGGACCGCAGTGGCCTGCAGTGCCGTTCGGCGTTCGCCACGTTGGATTATTCCTATTTCATTGCCGCGAACGCCAAGCGTTTCGGACAAACGCCTTTGGTACGTCCGTGTGACGATGGGTCATACCGTTTGACAGCCGAATTCAGTTCGATGCTTGGACAGGCCACTTTCCGCACGTTCTTCACGGATACCGTCGAAGCCGGTCTGTTCAACGCGTTGGCGTTGGCAGAATCGTCCCGCAAGCATCATATCCGCCAGAATCATGGGTTCCTGTATGGAGAAAAGTACAGTGTGTTCGATGTGATGCGACTGTGTGGTTGGCCTGCGGAACAGGTGCCGCAGAATGTCGGCGGATACAAATTGGACACCGAAACTGGCTCGCTCCCGATTTTCATTAAATATGAGGCGAGCCAGTATGGCGACCGGTTCCTTAATCCCGGCGAGATCGAATGGTTCAGCAAGAACAATCGTTCGCTTAAATCAAACGAATTCCGGTGGCTGCTGGACGGAACGGAACGTACTCCGGAATGGCAGAATCGCCATTTTGTGCCGATTTTCATCCGTCGTAAAGCCGAGGAGCAGGAGAAATCCTATTATTTCGTCGGCAGCGCGGTTGCATTGGATGATGTGCGCGAATCGGTGAACCGCAGCGAGGACGGCAGAGAGTCAAAGGTGGTCGTTTCCACGATCAAACTCATCAAGCCGGTCGATCCGGAGCTCTACCGCCATCTCACCGGCAAGTCCGCGCTGTAATCCGCGGTCGTTTTGTAATTCCTTTTGCCTATCTCGAGTCGGATACGCCAAGCACAAGTGAGTCGTCCATCATCGGCGCCCAAAACACGACTTATCAAAATCAGACGCATTCACACAGACCATAATCAACTACACATGTTCATATGAACACTAGAGCAACACGAATTTCCAAAATAAAAAGAACACGCTCAATGTTATATTTTTCCATTTCTTTTACCCCATGGCAGATTGCCTATATTGCAACGAATTAACGCACACAACCACAAATATGGCTTATTTTCAGCGATTCCAACGCCCATTAATCGTGATATCGTTATTCATGGACAGAAAAACTATCCACCACACATGTTCGCTTTTCATCTAAAGAGAACACGAAAACAAACATTACTCATGTTCACAAATACAAGGTAAAAGGACAAAGCCATGGCCGATAAGACCCCCATCATCACCGTAGATCTCAACATGTTCAGCCAAGACGCCGAGGCGAAGACCACTGAAGCCAATAAAGTCGCCAAGAGCCTCGGCATCAGCGACGAGGCACTCGCCAAAGTCGAAGACTTCAAACGAGCGCTTACCGAGCATAACGCTTGGGATCTGCCGTTCATGGGCTACGTGAACGAGGACGGCTACGGCTACGCCTACGTACCGGACGCGGCCATCACCATGAATCCCTATTGGGACGCGCATAAGGAATTCATGAATCTACCCGAAGACGTGCAGACCGCCTTCGCCATCCGCATGCTATTCACGCATCGTCCGGTCGATCGCTACGGCGCGGATATGTTCCTGCACTACCACCGTGGCTTCCAAGTGAACTTCATCGGCTCCGGCGCCAACAAGTACTGATCGGGATCGCCCGAATAGTTCTCGTGCACAAAACCATTCCGAAACAGACAACCCAAACGACAAGGTGGTTTGCACATATATCGAACCTATGCGCAAACCACCTTCATCGACTCATTTCGCGCCGCTACAGCTTACTGACCGTCCGCATAGGCACCCGCATCAAAACCGTCGACATCCAGACCATCTGAACCAGGACCAAATTCCCGTCCACCCGGTCCTCCGAGGAACTCACGAGCGGACATGCCATTCTCCTTCCGGGACGCATCCACAGCCTCCTGCAGCACCTGACGCACCTCGAAACCGTTAATCACGTTCTTCAGTGCCACCACGCCGTTGCCAGACGACTGGTCACGCGTATCCAGCACAAGCGTGCTCATACCGAAGATACGCTGCAGGAACGTACGCTCCACACTGATGTCAACGATACGAAACAGCTTGATCAGGTTGAATCTCTCATTCAAGATACCGGTTTTGACGCTCAATTCCCGATCGGTAAGCGTGTATACGGTGAATGTGAATGGCGTACGGCACCAATTACGCTTACGCTGCCGCCACAAGACATTGCCACTTGCAACCTTCATAGGTAATTCTCTTTCTTACCTGACCATAACGGGCCTTTATGGACCCGCCTAAGTCCACGGAATACGCCGCGACTACGTGACGTATGCAACAACAATCGTAATTCTACCGGCCAGGACACCCAACTTATCTCGAGTCACGGAGACAGTGGCAACGGCACGAATCGCAATCACGACCAAGAGCTCATAATAAGCGCGCAGAAGTGTTTCACAGAATGTTTCATGCATCGAAACTGGAACTTTCGGCACAAGCGCCATATCATGCTATAGGCTTGGGCGTCAGTAGCGAACTGATAAGACATATTCAACCAGCAACACCGCCTCACCTAGATGCGCAATGGAAAGGCATGCAATGGATTCTGGACAGGGCAGCTTCAATCGCAGGCAGGATGCCGACGATCTCACCGATTACGTCAACAACGGATGGCTCAGTTCCAACGAATTCGACGGACCGACCTTCCTGTGGAACCACATGATACGCGAAGCCAGTCGAGAAGGCTCCGACCAACGCAACGATGTGCCGGTCGCCAATCTTTCCGACGCGGACGTGGTCATCACCATGCCCATGCAATGGTATTTCGACGCCCTCGCCTCCATGGTGCCCACCGCGGAACGTACCGATACGGGCGTGGAGATTCCACGCATCGATATGCCGACGTTTTCGATCGATTCGCAGGCGCTGTCCGGCGTGGACGCGGTGGTCGGCAACGCGGTGATCAGCACGCGATGGCTTGACGCGGTCGGCAATCTCGCCAAAGCTGTGGAGATGACCGCAAGGTTCGTCGGCAATGTGGCTGACCGTGACAACGAGGGTTTCGACTACCTGAAAGATCTGATTCAGACCGTACGCGTGTACATGGATGCCGTGGCCTGCAACGCCGATCCGATGACGGGCGAGCAGGCGTTGCGCATGATCACGCAGGTGGCGTGCAATGAGGATTTCCGGCTCAACGCCATGCAGATGGTGGAGCTGCTGTCTTGCGGACTGTCGTTCGCGCAATGGGATGATACGCGCATGTTCGCCTATGACGCGTTGAACAAGGGCATTGCCGCGATGCGTGATTTCGCAGCGAAGTCCGGTAATGGCGATGCAAGCAGCACGACTGGCGACACTATGAACAGCGTCGGCAGTATCGACAGTGATGTTACGGGCGATACGGGTGCACGCGACGCCACCGCAACGCAATCGCATGACCTTCGTGATACGTCCTCTGACGCGGACAGTGCGCATAGCACGAATAGTACAGACGCTGCGGACGGCGCGGATACCGCGAACTCGATCACGCATTCCACGGGCGCTGCCGGCGATTCCACTACCGGCGGTTCGCCCACCCTCTCCCCCGAGGAACTGAACGATCTCGCCATGCTTGACCCATCATTCCTGTCCAAACAGCAGCTTGCGCAGACCGCGCAAAACCAGTTCGACCATGCCGTGCAGTTCCTGCGGCACGATCTGATGCGGATCAGTGGCGATGCCGAGGAGGCCGATCGTTTCCTGCGCGACAACCATACGTCCGAGCCGCTTGCCGACGCGTACGCGGCGCGGCTGATCGCTGCCGAACGGTGGCAGGATCTGCTGAATTTCGTCGATCTGGTGGAGCGTGACGCACCGAACCAGTGCACGGTCATGTTCCCCGAGGAAGTGGTGCCGTACGAATGGGAGTCGATTCGTGAGGCCGCTTTGGAGGCGTTGGGCCGCGGCGGAGAACTGGTCGCGATGTATCAGGAGCGGTTGGATGACACGTACGATCCCAACACCGAGCTCAATCGTATGAAGCTTCAGGCGTGGACTCAAGCCAAGGAATAGGCGGCGCACGGCTCAGCGCATCCGCCGCCAGTTCCTCATCTATCGCAGACTTCCACTCTCATTCCCATCAGTATTTCCACCATCGCTTCCACAACTGACGCGCAACGTGGCCAATTGGAACGGATGCAGGCTCAGCATCGCTCCTTGCGCCGTTCTTGCCACGGACGGATCACCGTCGGCAAAAGCCGCGGGCAATTCGGCATCCAGCCGCGCATCCTCCATAATGGAACACTCGCGTACCGTGGCCTTCCCCAAAGCGGCGTTGACGGCAAGTCTCGCATGGGCTTCGCCGCCGACCGCCTCATAGACGCGCAGTATCAGATCTCCGGAACCGTCATCGGCAAGCTTGACCCAGTCAAGCACCATGACGCCATCCACCGGGTTGAGCTGCGCCAGCGGATCGAACGCCGGCACGGCAGGCAGCACGGCCGCGTTGAGACGGTTCGCCTCGTCAAGCACAGCCGGCATACTGGCATCCGCCACAACGTTCCACGCGAACTCATGCACGCCCTTGTCAGTGTTCGGATCGGGGTATAGCGGAGACGACAGCAACGAAAGTCGAATCATCGTGCCACGCACCGGCCCGGAAGCCGTGTTCCGGTGAATCGGCGAAACGTCGGAACCGTAGGTGCTGGCGTTGACGACCGCAGCCGCATAGCCGGCATCGGCGACGCGTACGAACCGGTGCGTGCAGCTTTCGTATTTCGCCTCGTCGGAACGTGTGTTCTTCTGAATGGGCCGTTCCACCATGCCGTACTGGCATTCGTACTGCGCCCGGTCGGCCTGGATAGCTATGGGAATGTCGACTTTGAGGAATCGTTCGGATGCCCGCCAATCCACTTTGGTCCGGAATTCAAGGCTTTTCGACTTTGGCCGCAATGTAATGCAGGCATCGATGGACACCCCGTCGGCGGTGCTGGACACATGCACGGTGGCTCCGCCGCGTTTTGTCTCCGTCACTCGTTCCACATGCGAGTCATCGATGCCTTCGGCGCTGAGGAAGGCATCGCGCTGGATGTCCCATGCGTCCCACTCGTATGGCTCGTCGCGGAGAAGCTCGTAATGCCCGATTCCACTGCCATCGGGCACCAGTTCGTGTCCATTATCAAGGTCGATCAGTGAACGGACCGTACCGTCTGGTGCGATGATGGCACGTAGCAAACCGTTGTCAAGTATGATTCGACCGTCGTCGCATGTCGTTGCGATGGTGGATTCATCGGCGACCGCGTCGGTGCCGTTCGTGTCATCATCCTGCGTTCCCACTGCCGCGGTGCGAGCAATCCACGAATCGCCATTCTTTGCCGTATATGGGACGATGGCCGCGTTCGATCGCATGTCGGCATCATCCCGCGCCGATGCGATGGAAGCACCCGCTTCAGCGGCGATATCACGCAGTCTTGCGATGTCGCGCACGTAGTCCGCACGTGCCTGCCGATGCACCCATGCGATCGCCGATCCGGGAAGAATGTCGTGGAATTGGTTCAGCAGGAGCGTTTTCCAGATACCGTCAAGTTCCTCACGTGGATATCGGTATTTTGGGTTGAACACGCTGGCTGCGGCGCACAGATATTCCGTTGTTCTCAGCAGGTTTTCTTCCCGCCTGCATCCGCGTTTCATTTCCTGTTGCGATGTCAGTGTGGCGCGATGCAGTTCCAGATACAGTTCACCCTTGAAAACCGGGGTTTCGTCCGGAGCCTCATCGACGATATCGTGTCGGACGCGGTCGAACAGTTCGTCCGGAGTGCCGAAATCGATGCTCGGAGCGCCGGCAAGATCATGGTCCCTGCGGATACGTGCGACCATTTCGCGGGTGGGACCGCCGCCGCCATCGCTGTATCCGTACAGCAGTATGGCGTTGCGCGACAGGTCCTTGTCAAGGAAGTTGCGCTGGGAATACTGCAGTTCCTGCATGCTTACGGTCGAGCCGTACGTGTCCGACGGCGGGAAGTGCGTAAGGATTCGCGATCCGTCGATGCCTTCCCATTCGAAGGAATGGTGGGGGAATTTCGTGGTGTCGTTCCATGAGATCTTCTGTGTGAGGAACCATTCGAAACCGGCACGACGTGCGATTTGCGGCCATGCCCCGCAATAACCGAAACTGTCGGGAAGCCACAGTCCTTTTGGTTCCACGCCAAGATGCTCACGGAAGTAACGCATGCCGAACGTGATCTGGCGGATCAGCGACTCACCTGTGGGCAGCATGTTATCGGATTCGACCCACATTCCGCCGACGGGAATGAATCGTCCTTCCTTGATGCGCTGCAGCATGCGCGCGAACAGGTCTGGATGTTCCTGTTCCAGCCACGCATACTGTTGGGCGGAACTCATCGCGTACGTGAAATCCGGATCCTCGTCCATCAGGGCAAGCACGTTGGACACCGTGCGGGCCACTTTACGGTGGGTTTCGCGCACGGGCCACAGCCATGCGGAATCGATATGCGCATGGCCGACCGCGACATGATGGATGACGCTGGAATATGCGGGTTCGGATAATACCCCGGCAAGCTTTTCCTTGGCTGGCTCCAGAGTTCCGGCGATATCACGCTCGTCATATGTGTTGAGTGATCGTTGCAGCGCTTTGGCCAGCTGCCAATATCGAGGATCATCATCCTTGAGTTCCCTCATCAGCGAGGTGACGGTTTCCAAGTCCATCAGATAGTCGAACACGTTTTGGTTGAAAGCGCACACGTCCATTGTGGTGAGCACATAGTCGGATGGACGACCGTCGGCACGCTCCCCCAGATTCATCGGCGCGAATGGCAGGTCAGCTTCGACCAGTGGATTCGATGCGGCCTCGACATATACCGTGAAACGACCGGCATCGTCAAGCTCCACATTCGTCACGCCATTGGCATCGATAAGCGGAATCCAGCAATTGTCTGGATTCACCGCTTTGATGACGCTGCCGTCAGGGCGATAGCATAATCCTTCCGCTTGGAAGCCCGGGCCACGATGTCGTTTCCATCCCAGATCTACAACCAGTTCGACGGCTCTGCCTTTGACTGACTCACGGTCGATACGTCCACGAACCTCGAACCATGTGGTACCCCATATCGTGCCCCAGGCACCAGGAACCATGAAGTCGAGAAAATCCACTTTGTTTTCCTTGACACGGGCAAGAAAGTCGGCGCTCTGTTCGGGTTCGCCTTCATTGGCGAAAGCGCGTAACTGACAATGCGATAATGTTTCGTGCACATATGGCACAAGTCGTTGCCGCATCACTCGATCGACACGTCTGAGTTGCTGATCTGGAAGAAGAAACATAGCTATCCCCTTGGCACATGATTCCTATGGTGTATCCATGGTGCCACAACACAATCTCAAATCAAAAAATATCAAAGAGAAAAGTGGTTCTCAAAGCGGACATCCGGTGGAGACTCCGGATAAGGACCTTCGACGAGCCCGAAAGGCGTTGCCGGGAGGCCCGGGAGGTGATGAAAAAAATGGGGGTTCCCGGAGCGACGCCCGCCGGGAAGCCCGAAAAGAGAGGATAAAAAATGGGCCTCCCGGGAGCCAAAGGCTCGACCGGGAGGCCCGATACGTGTGAAGCGGCGGCGTGCTACTCTCCCACACCCTCTCGAGTGCAGTACCATCGCCGC
>OGPB01000946.1_pt1 | contig 17851 bp, 16 predicted proteins | sample 1552821 | NCBI WGS metagenome assembly OGPB01 (sample SAMEA2580192, study PRJEB22360) | human gut metagenome | biome: human gut; feature: human-associated habitat; material: faeces | place: Denmark | collected 2008/2010 | reverse complement strand
GCAGATGGAAGAGTTGATTTTCGTGAGCTTGTAAAGGATCTGGCATCGGTATTTCGTACTCGTATTGAACTTCGTCAGATTGGTGTGCGTGATGAGGCAAAGATTATTGGTGGAATTGGCAGCTGCGGAAGACCATTGTGCTGTAATTCATATTTATCAGAATTTGCGCCAGTTTCTATCAAGATGGCAAAGGAACAAAATTTGTCTTTAAATCCTGTGAAAATTTCCGGTGTCTGCGGACGATTGATGTGTTGTTTAAAGAACGAGGAGGAGACATACGAGTATTTAAACAGTAAGCTTCCAAGTGTAGGTGATTATGTGACGACAGATGACGGACTAAAGGGGGAGGTTTCCAGTGTAAGTGTGCTTCGCCAGGAAGTAAAAGTCATCGTTACCGTAAATAAGGATGAGAAGGAAATTCGTGAATACAAGGTTTCTCAGCTGAAATTCCGTCCTCATAAGAGAAGGGAAAAAACGCAGCTGTCCGATAAGGAATTAAAGGAGCTTGAAGATTTAGACAGGCTTGACAAGAGGGAAGGAAGGTCTAAGCTTAATGATAAGTGAGCTTAAGCCAGGTGAGAGATTAGACGATTTAGAGCGCAATGGGTTAATGCTGATTCAGCATCCGGGACGTTTCTGCTATGGCGTGGATGCAGTGCTCCTATCGTGGTTTGCAAAGGCTTCTGAGGGAGAGCGTGTGCTGGATTTTTGTACGGGGACAGGTGTGGTTCCTATTTTAATGACGGCAAAGACAGCGGCATCGCATTTTACTGGTCTAGAGATCCAAGAGGAAGTTGCAAAAATGGCATCTCGAAGTGTGGTGTTAAATCATCTAGGGGATAAGGTATCAATTATCTGTGGTGATTTGAAAAATACAAAGACTCTTTTTGGAAAAGGTGTTTTTAACGTAGTTACAGTCAACCCACCGTATATGGCAGGTGGAAGCGGCCTTGTAGGTGCTGATTACAGTAAGGCAGTATCGCGTCATGAAATTTTATGCAGCTTAGAGGATGTGATTCGTGAGAGTGCGAATGTATTGGTGGCCGGAGGACGTATGTATATGGTGCACCGACCATATCGTCTTGGAGATATCATATGTCTGATGAAGCAATATAAAATGTCACCTAGGCGCCTTTGTATGGTGCATCCAAAGGCATCGCAGGAGGCTAATCTGGTGTTGATAGAAGGAATCCGTGGAGGCAATACGCAGATTCGTGTCGAAGCGCCTCTTGTATTGTTTGATGAAGATGGACAAGAGAGCAAACAGATCAAAATGATTCACGGAAGGCTCTGAAAAGATACAAACATGAAAATGGAAGGAAGAAAGTTATGGCAGGAATGCTTTATCTGTGTGCAACTCCGATTGGAAATCTTGAGGATATCACATTTCGCGTGCTGCGCACGCTAAAGGAAGTAGATCTTATTGCAGCAGAGGATACAAGAAATAGTCAAAAGCTTCTGAATCATTTTGATATTCATACGCCAATGACAAGCTATCATGAATACAATAAATATGATAAGGCTGAATATCTGGTTGGTTTGATGCTGGATGGCAAAAATATTGCCTGCATTACAGATGCAGGAACGCCAGGCATTTCTGATCCAGGTGAGGTTCTGGTTCAAAAGTGTTATGAGGCAGGGATTAAGGTGACATCTCTTCCCGGCCCTGCTGCATGTATAACCGCACTTACTATGTCTGGTTTATCTACAAGAAGATTTGCATTTGAGGCATTTCTTCCAGCAGATAAAAAGCAGCGTGCGCAAATTCTTGAGGAATTACAGGATGAGACAAGAACTATTATTCTTTATGAAGCACCTCATCACCTCGTAAAGACGCTTGAGGAGCTTTTTAAGACACTCGGATCAAGAAAGGTTCGTATATGCAGAGAGCTTACTAAAAAACATGAGACTGTCTATGCAGATACGTTAGATGGTGCATTAGCTCATTATCGAGACATAGAGGAGCCGAGAGGTGAGTGCGTAATTATCATTGAGGGAGCTGACAGAGAAGATTTAAATAAGCAAAAACAGCAGTCATGGGAAGAAATGACAATTGAAGAGCACATGGCGCTGTATGAAGATATGAACCGCAAGGATGCGATGAAGCAGGTTGCGAAGGATCGCGGTGTCAGCAAAAGAGATATTTATCAGGCATTGTTAAAGTCAGAAAGTAACTAAGAGCCATCGGGGACAGTACATGTCCCCAGAGGCTCTTTTCTTTAATTATTCAATTTCACCGAGCAGATGGCGTGCAACATAGATGCCGCTTGCAGATGCATGGGACAGAGAGTGAGTAACACCGCTGCCGTCACCGATTACAAAGAGATTTTTGTGGCGAGTCTCAAGATGATTGTCGATCTGAACCTCCATGTTGTAAAATTTAACTTCGACACCATAGAGAAGTGTGTCATCGTTTGCAGTACCAGGAGCAATATTGTCAAGCGCATAAATCATCTCAATGATGCCATCGAGAATACGCTTTGGCATTACAAGGCTTAAATCGCCTGGCGTAGCATCAAGAGTTGGTGTAAGGAAAGACTCTGCGATACGCTTAGGGTTACTTCTCTGACCGCGGATCAAATCACCAAAGCGCTGAACCATAACGCCGCCTCCAAGCATGTTAGACAGACGAGCTATACTCTCACCGTATTCATTGCTGTCCTTAAACGGTTCAGTAAAGTGTTTGGAAACAAGCAGAGCAAAGTTTGTATTCTTTGTGTGAAGGGCAGGATTTTCATAGCTGTGCCCGTTTACTGTGATAATACCATTTGTATTTTCTGTAACTACAGCGCCCTTTGGATTCATGCAGAAGGTACGCACACGATCCTGATATTTTTCAGTCTGGTATACAATCTTACTTTCATAGAGCTCATCTGTGATCGGGGCAAATACCTCAGCAGGAAGCTCTACGCGAACACCAATGTCAACACGGCTTGAATTTGTTGGAATTTCAAGGTTATGGCAGATTTGCTCCATCCATTTGCTTCCACTTCGACCAACGGAGATAATACATTTCTCACATGTATATGTCTCGTTCTCTGTAATAATCTCATAGTCACCATTATCCATGATTGCAACATTCTGAACTGGTGTCATGAAATAGAAACTAACCTTGTCTTTTAACAAATTATAAAGGTTACTGAGAACTTCATAGTTTTTGTCTGTTCCGAGATGACGGACAGATGCCTCAAGAAGGTGAAGGTTGTTCTGCAGACAGACACGTTTAAAGCTGGAATTTGCAGAAGAGTATAGGCGTGTGCCCTCGCCACCGTAGGCCATATTGATTTCATCAACATATTCCATAAGTTCCGTTGCTTTGTTTTTTCCGATGTACTCGTAAAGTGTGCCGCCAAATTCATTCGTAATATTATATTTTCCATCAGAGAAAGCACCGGCACCGCCAAAGCCATTCATGATAGCACAGGTTTTGCAGTGTATACATTTTGTTACGCGCTTGCCGTCAATTGGGCACTTTCTTTTCTCAAGACGATTTCCAGCCTCAAATACAGCGATTTTTAAATCAGGGCGTTTGGTTGCCAGTTCGTATGCGGAGAAAATACCGCCAGGACCGGCGCCGATAATAATAATATCGTAATGTTTCATAAAAACCTCATTTCCGCGCAAATAAGACTTTTTTTCACAGGGGAAAAATGATATAATGAAAAATAGGGTGAAACTTTTTGCCCCATAGTGAAGTGTGCGCTTGTATTATAATTTATTATAAGACAAGCTTAAATTGCCTGTCAAGCACTGAAAAGAGTCATATTGTTAAGAATCTGGAAGAAAGTTATTGACAGAAAAGGCGATGCGTGATACTAATAAAAATGGAGATAGGTTACAATGGAGAGTCATTTGATGATTTTTCACAAAAAAAGTTTGGCAAAGCTGTCGAAAGGCAGTGACGCAAAGCTATAGGGACTGTAAAATGTCAGCCAGCTGCAGTTAAAAATTGCAGGGGAAACTCTGTGATTTTTTAGTATTAAGAAGTAATTGTCTAGAGATACAATAGAAAGAGGGAGTACTGGATGAGAAAAAATAAGGCATTATTGAAACGAGCCGCATCATTGTTTACTGCTTTGGTTATGTTGGCAGGATCGGCAACTTATGCACAAGAAGAACAGACATCGCAGGAAGTACTAAGTCAGGAAATGTTGTCAGAATCATCTTCTGAGTTATCAGAGGAACTAGTTAATGGTACTGATCCCGAAATATTAGAACTGACGTCAGAAACGATAACTGAAAGTATAGAAGAACAGACTCAGGAAGCAGAAAGCGAAAGTACACAAGAACAGACTCAGGAAGTAGAAAGCGAAAGTACACAAGAACAAACTCAGGAAACGGCAAGTGAAAGTATAGAAGAGCAGACTCAGGAAACAGTAAATGAGAATTTGCCAGAACTGGTACAGGAATCTAATAGTGAGGATGAGACAACTGAGTGCTCAACGGATGCATTTGTAGATTCAACTGATGAAGATATGGATTCTGATATTTATGAAATTGGAGATGAGTTTGTAAAGACATTTTCATTTGATATGATAGTAGACAGAAATCCAATTTATTTAGGAATGGCAGGAATCAGTTCAGCAACTGGAAACTATTATGATCAGCTTGATGCAACATCTAAGCGTATCTATAATGCGATTTACGAAGCAAATAAAAGTAGTGCCAGTACAGCAAAGATGAAGTTGAAGCTGACAAAAATTTTTGAAAATCAGAAGGTAACAAAGGGAGCCAATGGTAAGGCTGTATATTCAGAAGAAACAAAGCAGGCAATTTTTGCATGGCTTGGCAGTTATGTAACTCCAGCATATTTAGCATTGACATATGATCATCCAGAGTTAGTATGGCTTTCAGGTGCAAAATATACTATTGGTTATAGCGTATATACACCGCTGTTCGAGTCAGGTGAAATAAGTATTATAACAGATCTTGAGCTTGCAGGAAGTACATTTACCATAACACCTACTAAGGATACTGGGGTACTTACAGGAAGTAAAGTAAATCCATTGTTTGATGGAACAAAATCACAGATTGATGCTATGCTTCCAGCAAATGCAACTACATATGATAAAGTAAAGGCAGTTCATGACAAGATTTGCAGTATGGTCAGCTATGAAAATAATACGCAAAATATCGGAAATCAGTATTATCAGACGCCATATAGTCTATATTATGACGCAGATGGTGATGGAAAGATTGAAACTGTTTGTGCTGGATATGCAAAGATGATGAAGCTCCAGTGCAATAAATATGGTATTCCATGTGTGCTTGTTACTGGTGTAACAGACAGTGGAGAATATCATATGTGGAATTATGTTCAAATGGAAAATGGCGTATGGTACGCAGTGGATGCTACGTGGGATGATCAGTCTACCACTATGTACGACTTTTTCTTAGTAGGTTCAGAAACATACTCATCAGCAGCATTTGGAACAAAGAAATTTGGAAATACTCATATTCCAAGTGGAAAATGGACGACTAGTGCAGATTGTGTATTTAGCTATCCGATTTTAAGCACTACAGTATATAAATCAAATATTTCAGTTGTTCAGGAGGGTTTGGTACAAAATACAGACGGAAGTTGGTCTTATTATAAGAACAATCAAATTGATTCAAATTATACTGATTTGGTTCAATGCGGAAATGATCTTATTTATATCAAAAATGGTGTTCAGAATACTTCCTTTACGAATCTTTTAAATATTAAAAATAAATGGTATTATGTGGTGAAAGGAAAAGTTGATAAGTCTTATACTGGTCTGGTACTTTACTATGGAACTTGGTATTATATTAAGCAGGGTGTTCTTGACTGGAATTATACAGGACTTTGTTTGTATAGTGGAACCTGGTATTATGTAAAGAAGGGTGCGCTTGACTGGAATTATACAGGACTTTGTCTGTATGGAGGAACCTGGTATTATGTGAAGAAGGGTGCGCTTGATTGGAATTATACAGGTGTTTGTGACTACTATGGAACGACATATTATATAATAAATGGTGTGTTAAAGTGGAATTATAGCGGAAAGGTTATTTGTAATGGAAAAACCTATAATGTAGTAAATGGTGTTGCTAAGTTGTAGATGAAAAATAAGACATGCTGCCTATCGTAATAATGATGGGCAGCATGTCTTTTTCTTATTTATTTTTATTAAGTCCAATCTGCTCTTTTAAGGAATTAAGGGCATCGGCATATTTTTTTGAAGTAAGCATTGGGTTTCCTTTTAAAAGGATAATCTTACGAAAATCCATACGCTTTGAGATAGCATTTTTTAGTTCACCTAAATAGGCAAAGCGTTCTTTGAGTCGAATAACATCGGCTGTTTTTTCCTTTGGAACAAGAGAGTAAAGCTTTTCGAGGTATTCAGAAACAGAAGTCTGAAATTCCTCAATACGAGAACTCTCCGGCTTTTTTATAGTGCCAATCTTATCGCGAAGCGTCTCGCTTACGGAATCAGTAAGTACAATAAAGCGTTCACGAAGCTTTTCTGCATCTGATTTTAGATTAGTAATAGATTCAAGAATCTGACGCAGATCCATAGCAGCATGGAAGGAGGAAGCAAAGTCGATGGCAAATACTATCGTGATTACAACAAGAGCACTAAAGCATACGTTTTGAGGAATCTTTTCCAACAAAGCTGATATGCGTGGATGAACGACGCGTATCAAAAGAAGTGTAAAAACACCCCATGCAAGCGAGGAGCTTAGGCAGATATGTCCCTGTATATTAAACTTTTTGTCACTGTAATCCCAGTAACGCACCTGAAAAAGTGTTTCCATAACGACACCGGTAACGTATTCAAGTATTGTGGCAGCAATAAGTCCAAGCAGAAAAATACCAATGTCGGACGATTGCACCGGGTAGGTGGCACAGAGCATGACTACAGCGCCGCTTCCATAGATCGGAAGCATTGGACCAGTTAAAAAACCTCGGTTCGTCAGCCGTTTTGTGAGAATAGATACATAGCTGGATTCCCAAATCCAGCCGACAAAGCTGTAGAAAAAGAAATACAGTAACAGATGAGCATAAGCAGTCATAAAAACAATCCTCGTTTCTGAATAATAAAACATAGGGCAGGTGTAATGTGAACGCCTGACTTGTAATGCTTAAAGTGTAAATGATGTTTCTTTTTATTGCAAGCATTTATAGCAAACACACGAAAGATAGTCAGGAAAATCGCAAACTGTATGATGTTCGAGTTTCCAAAATGAACCATCATCAAGAGAGATGGTATTGCTTTTACTAAAATCGTATGAGGAAGCTTTTGCATCAATACCTGTGCCTATGGCTTTTAAGAAGGCTTCTTTTGCTGTCCACAGGCGAAGAAACTCATGGTTTTGTATATCTCCTGAAGGAAGATTAGAAAGTGCATCAAGCTCATTTGGATGAAAAACATGGTGTGAAAGGACAGTTTTATGAAGCTTTTCAATGTCACATCCAACAGGGGTGTCACTCACGGCAAGCATGACAAAATCATTGCTGTGTGAGAGATTAAAAAAAGGCGCATTTGCTACACTGGGCTTTCCGGATGCATTGTAAGAGACGGTGAAGTGCTCTGGGTGCTTATGATAAATATGTTTCCAAAGAAGAAGCCCGGCTGCTGCGCAGCGTTTTTGATCAGATTCCAAACGAAAAGAAAACAGCTGCTTTCTGCGCTGCGGCTGCAGCATGGAAAGCAGCTGTTCGTCAATTACGATGTCACGGATCAGTTGGTAATAGATCTGAACAGCCATAATCAATTATCTCCCAAAGTAAGCGTCAATACCGTTTGCAAGACCCTGTGCAATTACAGCCTGAAACTCAGGATTTGCCATCTTTTGGTCTTCCTCAGGGTTAGACATAAATCCCATTTCTACGATTGTGACAGGAATAGTACACCAGTTGATACCTGTCATATTATCATCCTGAAGAACTCCTTTGTTTGCAAGACCTGTTGTGGAGCAATAAAAAGAAAGCATCGTAGAAGCAAGTGTGTTGCTTGCAGATATTACATCAGCAGACAGATAAGAATTTGCTGATGATGGAGCATAGAACATAGCGCCATTTACAGAAGGATCATTGGAGCTGTTTGCATGGATGCGGACAAAGATTTCAGCACCGCTTTCATTTGCGTATACAGCACGCTCAGCATTGCTCATAGCGCAGTCATTTGTTGTACGAATCATCACAACCTGATAGCCACGGTTTAAAAGCTCCTGTTGAAGCATTTGAGAGACATCTAAGTTTAATTGATACTCGGCAAGACCAGTAGCTACGCCGCTCGTTCCAGTAGTAAGCTTAGCCTTCATTACAGAAGAGCCTGGACCGTTTGGTTCCTGTTCGCTGATGCCTGCCTGCTGATGACCTGCATCAATGCACACAATATGTCCGTTTGAAGAAGATGTGTTTGCATTTGATGTTTCGTTTGAGGCTGGCGCAGCAGATGCAGCGGCATCTGCCGCTGCACCATCTACCTGATCTGGAGAAGATACAAGAAAATCTGCTTTTACATAGCCGTCCATTGTTGCACTGTGAATCTGAACCCATCCATTTTCTGCAAGAGCAAGGATTCGAACTTCCTCACCGCGATAAAGCTCCCCAATTTTATTGCCTTCAGTAGAAGGGTAATCGCGGATATTAAGGGAATCGGTATTTACATACCAAATGTCACCTACAGCAAGTTCTTTGGAAACAACATGGGCAGCAGTGGATTCTTCAGTGGAAGCTTCGGTGCTTTCTTCAGTAGAAGCCTCAGTGGATGCCTCAGTAGATTCTTCTGTAGAAGCTTGTGTGGAATGTTCTGTTTGCAGTTCAGTTTGTGTTTCTGTCACAGATGAGGTCTGTGCGTTTGGATTATAATATTCAGTTTCTTTTTTACATCCTGCAAGTCCAGATAAAAGTGCTGCAGAAAGTAAAAAAGCAGGAATGAAATGAGATTTTTTCATAATAAGTCCTCCTGATGCATAAGTTAATTTTATTGTACTTTGTTTCTTAAAAAAAAGCAAGAAAAAACACGGATTCATAAGGATTGAAAGGTTTTCTTAAGAATACTTGTAACAGCAGATAAAATGATGTAAAATAAAGTTGCAAAGAGCAAGAGACTTAGAGAACAGAAAGGTGTGTGGCTGAATATGGCAAGAGAGGATTATCAGAAGGCGCTGAAAAAGGGTGAGAGAAGCTATGCAAGATATCTGTCGGAAGGAAAATATCCGTATTTGCAGGTGCTTGAGGAGCTTTTGTCTCATACGGATGTGGTGGCAGAGGAAGATCTGGGAATTTGTTCCATTCCATCGGAAATGATTGTGGGAACATTTACGGCAGGAAGACGTACTGCATTTGCACCGAACTTTATGCCGCTGCTCGATGATGAATCGGAGTTTGCAGCCAAGTGGCAGACTCTTTATAATGCCCATTTGGAAGAGGGAATACATGATCCGATTAAGTGTTATGAGTTTATGAACCGCTACTATGTATTAGAGGGTAATAAGCGTGTCAGTGTATTAAAGTTTTGCGGTGCACCTAGTGTGCAGGGTAATGTAACTCGTATTATTCCAAAGAGGACAGATGAGCCAGAGAACCGCCTGTACTTTGAGTTTCTGGCATTTTATAAGTGCTCTAAGGTTAATTACATTGTGTTAAGTAAGCTTGGAAGTTATAGGACTTTATTGGAAAAGCTTGGATTTGAAGTAGATTATAAATGGACAGATGATGACCGTATGGAGGTTCGTTCTTTGTATGTGCGCTTTGAAAAGGTGTATAAGGAAAAGGGAGGAGAACGACCGCCGATTCCGACAGCAGATGCCTTTTTGATGTATTTGGAGCTATATCCATGTGATCCTCATCAGGAGGAAAAGCTCCCATCTCAGATCAAATCAGAGCTTGTAAAGATGTGGGATGAGATTTTGCTTCAGGCAAAGGGAAATCCTTCTGAGATTAAGACAGAGCCACAGGAGGCACCAAAGAAAAATCTGTTTGATTATCTGTTGTCTCCAGGAACAAAGTATTTAAAGATTGCATTTGTACATGATAAAAATCCACAGGATTCTGCATGGATATATGGTCATGAACTTGGAAGAATGTATCTTGAGGAACAATTTAAGGGAAAGGTTGAAACAATCTCTTATAATGATGTTTCACAGGGAGCAGAACTTGAAAATACACTTGATGATGCAATTGAAAAAAAATGCAACATTATATTTACAACAACGCCGCAGTTTCTTGAAGGCAGTATAAAGACAGCGATAAAAAATCCATCTGTCAAGATTTTAAATTGTTCTGTTGACACGAATCATCAGTGTATTCGTACCTACTATGCGCGCTTGTTTGAGGCAAAATTTTTATCAGGACTTGTAGCAGGAGCATTGTGTAAAAATGGAAAGATTGGCTATATGGCTGATTATCCGATCTGTGGAATGATTGCTAATATCAATGCATTTGCGATTGGCGTGAAGATGGTTAATCCAAATGCAACGATTCAGCTGGAGTGGACGACAGTGCGCAGCAAACAGGAAATTCTTGAAGACTTTAAGGCAAATGAAGTAAATCTTGTATCATGTCTTGAGATGATTGTACCTAATTCACCGTCACGCTATTTTGGACTGGTCAATATAGAAAAGGATGAGCCGGAAAATCTGACAGCTGTGATATGGAACTGGGGTGCGCTTTATAAAAAGCTTGTCGAGACTGTGCAAAATGGTGCATGGGACAGTGCAGGCTCAGACGGTGTTGCACTTAATTACTGGTGGGGAATGTCAGCAGGTGTTGTTGATTTCATCTGCTCACCGAAGGTTCCGGTAAAAACAAGGCAGTTGGTTGAGTTTATGCAGCATCAAATTATGGAAGGTGGCTTTAGTCCGTTTTCAGGAGAGCTGTATTCACAGGATGGTATTGTACAAAGCGATGACAATCGTTCACTGACACCAGAGGAAATTATTAACATGAGATGGCTGGCCGATAATGTGAATGGCAGTCTGCCGCATTGGAACAAACTAAATGAGGATGCAAAGGCTGTAGTTGAGGTTCAGGGTGTAGATAATATAGAAGAGTAGAAAAAGCGGTTATGAAGGCGCAGCGAAGTATAGCTGCGCTGGATTATGGCAGAGGTAGAGGTAGGAATGAGAATACTGGTAATTGCAGATATCGAGTCGAAGGCGCTGTGGGACTATTTTGATAAGTCGATGCTTGAAAATGTGGATCTGATTGTTTCGTGCGGAGACTTAAATCCAAAATATCTGTCCTTTCTGGCAACATTTACAAAGGCACCTGTGATTTATGTGAGGGGAAATCATGATGCAAACTATGAGATGACACCTCCTGATGGCTGTATCTGCATTGAAGACGATATTTTTGAGTTTCATGGTGTACGTTTGCTTGGTCTTGGGGGATCAATGCGCTACAAAGAGGGAAGTAACATGTTCACGGAAAATGAGATGAAAAAGCGTGTGAATAAGATGCGTTTTAAGCTGCGAAAGAAAGATGGCTTTGACATTCTTGTTACGCATGCACCGGCATATCAGTTAAATGACGGTGATGACATTCCACACAAGGGATTTCAGGTATTCAGGGACTTAATGGACTGTTATAAGCCACTTTTGTTTGTACATGGTCATGTGCATGCCAATTACGGAGGACGTTATAAAAGAGAGTGTAAGTATAATGAAACACGTGTAGTGAATGCGTATGAGCGTTATTATATTGATATTGATGATGAAGTGATTGCGGAAAATCGAAAAAAAAGAGGTCCGAAGACCCCTTTAATCGGAAATTTATTTCCTAAATGATTTATCGTCGTCATCTGGTGACGAAGAATTTTTCTTTGCAAAAAACTGAAGAAGATAGATAACGATTGGGATAAAGAATGTACAGAATAAAGCACTGCATAAAAATCCCTGTGAAGTCGGGCTGTTAAAGAACGAAGCGATAAGCGCTGCGAGATAAAGTCCGACTAAAAGTATGATGCCTAAAATGGCAAGAACACGTTGTTTTTTTGTATATTTTGATTTCATCAAAAAGCTCCTAGTTTTATTCAAAGGTGATATTTGTCAGTTCAGGTGACTGAACACCATACACGATCATTCCAAAGGTGATATAAGAGCCTGCCGGGATGGTCGTGTTATAGTCTACGGGAATGAAAAGACGATTATTTCCAGAGCCGCCGATTTCACATGACCAGTATTCCTTTGGTGAAATTTCCTCATTCCAGGTGATGCGAAAACGCCAGTTTGTTACATCAGAAGAAGATGTATTTGAAACAGTTACATCATAAGAGGCATACTGCATGGATGTATCAGCCCAGGTATCAGTAAGGCTTACAGAAACATTGCAGCCATTGCTAAAGCTCCAATAATCATCACTTGCGTAAAGTGTAGTAGGAGTGTCGACAGCCGCTGTTGGAGCGGCGGCTGCTTTGTCATAAATTGAAGCATTATTTTGCTGATTCTGTAAAAACCATTGTCCGGCAGGCGAGTAATCATCAAAAGTCCAGTCGGATAATGATGTGCACGAGGAACGAAGAAGGGCACAGGCTTCGTCTTTGTTTGAAAGATTCCAGTAAATGTAGCCAATGCCGTTTTCATTTAACAGTTTCATCCAGGTATCAGCGCTTGTGGTATCAACGATTCCGCTTCCGGAAGCCTCAGTAATGCCAAATTCTGATACAAAGACAGGAAGACCATTTGTGAGTGCAGTCTGCAGCTTGCTTTGCAGATCTTCCTTGTGGGTTGCCGCATAAAAATGAAGACTATAAAGGAGATTGGTGCGCTCAATTGGAGATGAAGAAGCAATATCCACATCCTGACTCCAGGTTGGGGTACCAACAATTACAATGCTTTGCGGTGCATACATACGAATGCGGTCAATCACGTCAACAGAGTAGCTTTTGATTTCGTCCCATGAGGTGTCACCGTTTGGCTCATTGCAGATCTCATACAAAATATTTGGTTTGTCACCATAAGTGGAAGCAATCCTTTCGAAGAAAGAAAGGGCAGTTTCCTTGTAGAGATTTGGATTGGAATCTGAAAGAATATGCCAGTCTACGATCACATACATATCCAACTGTATGGCAGCTTCAATACCAGAAGTCAGACAGGCAAGCATTTGCTGTCTTGCAGTGTCATCACTGACGCAATAGCCGCCATCTTCTGCTGTGTACATGGCAAGGCGGATTGTGTTGATATTGAACTCATCACGAAGTTTGCGAAATGTATCGACATTTACATACTCCGGATACCAAGCCAAATTGTGTGTACTTATACCCTGAATTTGGAAGACAGATTGATTTTTGTCCACTACAAATCCAGATGATGAGACACTTAACTGACCATGTTCGCTGACAATACCAGCTGCCTCAATAGCAGAAGCGTCTGTAGTTTCCGCCTGCAGCGTAGCTTCGGCTTCTGCTGCAAAAGAGGGACGCACAGAGCAAAGGATCATAAGACAAAGCACAAACATAAAAACCCCACGAGATCGGAAGGTGTTAAAAATAAAATGTGCATCAAAATACATGATAGCACCTCCATGATAAATTATAATGGGTAAGTGGTAATAAAGTAAAATCATTACAATCAATTCTATCATATAGCTTTTTGGGAGAAACACAACTGCTTTTTGGGAATTGTAAGAAAAAGTTAAATATGGAGACAAAAAAATGGAAGAAAATAAGCATTTTACAATAGACTGGACTAATTGCAGGCTGTGTCCGCGTGAGTGTGGTGCTGACCGTACGCGTGGTTTTGGCGCCTGTAAAGTTGGAAACACAATAACGGCAGCAAGAGCTGCCCTTCATATGTGGGAGGAGCCATGCATCTCTGGTGATGAGGGATCAGGAGCTGTATTTTTTTCAGGCTGTAATTTAGGCTGTGTATATTGTCAGAATAGAGAAATTGCGCTTGGTCATTCTGGCAGGACAATTACACAAGATAGGCTTTGCGAGATTTACATGGAGCTTCAGGAAAAAAAGGCAAATAATATCAATCTCGTGACGGCAGGCCATTATCTGCCAATTGTCGTTGAGAGCATAAAGCGAGCAAGGAAGAGTGGGTTGACAATTCCAATTGTCTATAACTCGAGCGGATATGAAAAGGTTGAGGCAATTGAGGCACTTGATGGAATTGTGGATATTTTTTTGCCAGATTTTAAGTATATAAGCAGTGAGATGGCTGCGCGCTATTCTAATGCACCAGATTATCCAGAGGTAGCAAAGCGTGCTCTTGCACAGATGGTAAAGCAAACTGGAGATGCAAAATTTGATGAGAGAGATATGATGAAGCGAGGTGTGATTGTGCGTCATTTGATTTTGCCAGGCCATATAAAAGAGTCAAAAGAAGCCATTCGTTATCTATATGAGACATACGGTGATCAGATCTATATAAGTATTATGAACCAATACACACCGATGCCGGGAATTGAGAAGCGCTTTAAAAATCTTGGCCGCACGATCACGCAGAAGGAATATGATGAGGTTGTGGACTATGCAATTGATTTGGGTGTGGAAAATGGATTTATACAAGAAGGTGAGACTGCAAAGGAAAGCTTTATTCCACAGTTTGATGATACAGGATTGTGATGCTCCCGGCGCACGTTCTCACGAACGGGCGGGGCTTCTTGAGACATGGTGGAACGCCTCAAAGGACCTTCACAAGCCCTCTACACCCTGTTACGGGTTTACCTTTAAGCCGTCTTTTGGGCGGCTTTTTGTTTTGACTCCTCGATATACCTGGTCTTATCCCTGGCACTGCTTGCTTTGAATAGCTCAAAATAGACAAGCTTCTGTTCCTGTCTGCGATGATGCAGCCATCGGTTCATACCACTTTTTCTTCGTGGTCTGGCGTGCTTTTCTTTGTGTTTTACAAGGCAGAGTGCTTCTCTGGTGACCCGGATGACCGTCTTATTCGTGTAGGAGAAATCTTTTACTTCATCAAATGCATTCGGATAGATCTTGCGAATGATATTTCCTGCACCGTTGACATCTGCATTTAAAATCGTACCGTTCTTTGACTCGTATTGTCCACGTGAGATTCGTTTCCCGGAAAACCGATACTCTGCATCTTTTCCTTTGCCATCTCAATACCGATACGTACGGTCTCCAGAACCTCATTCTCATTGGCGGTGCGTGTATCCGGAGCTTTTTTCAGTCCGGTACGCAGGTTACGAATGATAAAGTTTGCTGCGTTTCGCAAATTTTTTGCAAGGTGAGTCTGGCACTCGAAATACGATGCAGGCTTTGGCATCCGGTTTTTATCCACAAATATTGATATGGTATGCATACAGAACCCTCCTTTAAAAAAAACGTGAGAATATGGTTGACTACAGATATATTATACGATAAAATACATGTAAAATCAAGCTATACACAAAGTTTTAAATCATTTTAGCTATAAATGAGAGAGGTATTATTATGAAACGTATATCCGGAAATGCTGATGATATCAAAGACAAAAAAGACAGGGTAAAGAAAGATGGATACAACCGGGGGCAGCATTGTATCTATTGCCTTACCTATCATATGATTTTCGTCACGCATTATCGAAAACCGGTAATTAATGAAGAAATGAGTTCTGCCATGAAGGAGTTTTCAAATCATATGGCGGAGCAATTCCGCGGAAAAATCCTGTCAGCAGAGACAGACAGAGATCATATCCATCTGCTGGTATCACTGCCACCGAATACAAACGTATCCGTCTTTGTCAGAAGTATCAAGACTCAGTTGTCAAGAGAGATGCGTAAGCGATTCCCTGAACAGATCAAACAGTACATCTATGGGGATGATACCTCATTCTGGAGCCGCAGCTACTTTATCGCCACTACCGGAAGCGTTTCTCTTGAAACAGTAAAGCAGTACATTGAATCTCAGCGCTCGGAAGAACATCAGGCCAAAATAGGTTCCAAATTCCAGAAGAAAAATCTGTTGGAATGATGTCTGGTTTGTATACAATCGGCGCATTCATCCCGCGTACGTTCTTGCGAACGGCCGGGGTTTTCTGCGCTGAAACATTATAATAGTTGAAAAATACACACAAAACAGCTATAATAGATCAATATAAACAAAACACGATTGCTGTTTTGTATTCAAATGTGGATAATGTTGGAGGAAGTGATTATGGAAAAAATACGAATTGATCTGGTAAGATTAAAGACAGAGGAGGATGCGCTGAAGCGTTTCGGACGTCTTAAAGGAATGCCGGCAGATTATAATAGTGAGCTTGAGGAGCTTCATGGTATTTTACAAGCATGGGACAAGCCATTAAAAATAGAGATCGTTATAGGCGGAAATATCGGCCCATTTACAAAGCTGATGGAGATGCTAGAGAATGTAAGAACAACAAATAATAATTTATTGTTTGTTGTTATCATGTATATGGCGTAAGTCTTATCTTTCTAAAAGGGGAAAATTTGGGGGAGGGATATAATCATGACACAGACAGAAATTGAAAAGTTAGTCAAAAAGCAGCGGGACTTTTTTAATTCTGGTGAGACTTTGAATGTATCGTTTCGTATAAGCGCACTAGAAAAACTGAGAGCATGCATTATAAAATATGAAAAAAAGATCAATCAGGCAATTTGTGCAGATTTAGGAAAATCCGCTTTTGAGAGCTATATGTGTGAAACAGGACTTGTTTTAAGTGAGCTGACATATATGATAAAGCATACGCGCAAATTTGCAAAAGAGCGGACAGTACATACACCGCTTGCACAGTTTCATTCAAGAAGCTATCAAAAGCCATCTCCATATGGTGTGGTGCTGATTATGAGTCCTTGGAATTATCCTCTTATGCTGACGTTTGAACCATTAGTTGATGCGCTAGCAGCAGGCAATACGGCTATAGTAAAACCGAGTGCTTATTCTGCAAATACAAGTGAGCTTATCAGCCACATGTTAAGAGAATGCTTTGATGAAAAATATGTGGCAGTTGTCACAGGCGGACGGGAAGAAAATACATGTCTGTTAAATGAGAATTTTGATTATATTTTCTTTACAGGCAGTCAGTCTGTCGGAAAAGAAGTAATGCGCTGCGCTTCAGCTCATCTAACGCCAATTACACTTGAGCTTGGCGGAAAGAGTCCATGTATCGTTCATAAATCAGCCAACATCAAGCTTGCAGCGAAACGAATTGTATTTGGAAAATTTTTAAATTGCGGACAGACATGTGTTGCACCAGATTATATTTACTGTGACAGTGCAGTAAAAGATGAGCTGGTGAATGAATTAAAAAAACAGATACAAAAGCAATATGGAAGGCAGCCATTAAAGCGAAAACAATATGGAAAGATCATTAACGAGAAACATTTTGACAGGCTTCTTGGACTGATTGATTACAAAAAGGTTGTTGTTGGCGGAACTGCAAATCGAAGTACTTTGCAAATTGAGCCGACCATAATGGATAATGTAACATTTTCAGATTTAGTTATGCAGGAAGAAATCTTTGGACCGATTCTTCCAGTTTTGACATATGACTTTATTGATGAGGCAGTTGATACAATTCGCAGTATGGCACACCCACTGGCACTTTATATTTTTACACAGGATAAGTGCGCAGCCAAAAGTGTAATAGAAAAAATCGGATTTGGCGGCGGCTGTATAAATGACACGCTGATTCATCTGGCAACAAGTGAGATGCCGTTTGGCGGCTTTGGTGAGAGTGGTATGGGAAGCTATCATGGAAAAACAGGCTTTGACACCTTTACTCATTACAAAAGTATTGTAGACAAGAAAACGTGGATAGATCTGCCGATTAGATATCGTCCATATCACAATTGGAAGAGGAAGCTGCTTTGCTTATTTTTAAAATAGTTACGTGAAAGCCATTGTACCTTCGGGCTTTCGTAACATGACGTGTGAACTGTAGCTTTATTTATGAAAGAAATGTTAACTATAAA
>OGPB01000934.1_pt1 | contig 18016 bp, 10 predicted proteins | sample 1552821 | NCBI WGS metagenome assembly OGPB01 (sample SAMEA2580192, study PRJEB22360) | human gut metagenome | biome: human gut; feature: human-associated habitat; material: faeces | place: Denmark | collected 2008/2010 | reverse complement strand
AGGTTGTATATTACACTTAATCACTATTTTTTATATATATTTTTATCTATTTTTAATCAAGGGGGATTATAAATAATGACTAAAAATAATTCAAAGGATCTCACTGTAGGTTCTCCTACCGGGCTCATTCTGGGCTTTTCCCTTCCGTTGCTTCTCGGAATGCTTTTCCAGCAGGTTTACAGCCTTATGGATACAATAATCGTCGGTCGTTTTCTAAGTGTTTCGGCCTTAGCCGCAGTCGGCTCTACCGGAAGCATCTGCTTTCTCATCATCGGCTTCTGCCAGGGTGTGTGTGCCGGCTTTTCACTTCCAATAGCCCAGCGCTTTGGTGCCAAGGATGAAAAAGGACTTAAAAAATATGTAGGAAATGCAGGGATTGTGTCTGTAATTATCGCAATAATCATGACGGCACTCACTGTGCTTCTCTGCGGTCACATTCTGACCTGGATGAATACACCAGGCGACATTTACGACCTCGCCTACCAGTATCTGATTGTCATATTTGCAGGCATTCCTGCCACAATACTGTACAATCTGCTGTCAGGATATCTGAGATCTCTCGGCAACTCGGTCATACCTGTTATTTTCCTTATAATCGCGGCTGTTCTAAATATCGGTCTTGATTTACTTTTCATTCTGGTATTTAACATGGGCGTGTTTGGAGCGGCTTTTGCAACCGTACTGTCACAGGGTGTATCAGGAGTGCTGTGCATCATTTACATAGCAAAAAATGTACCTCTGCTGCATGTAAGCAGAAATGATTTGGAGCTTGACTCTTCATATGTCAGAAATCTGATGGTCATGGGACTTCCTATGGGCTTTCAGTATTCGATAACCGCTATAGGCAGCGTCATACTGCAGACTGCCGTAAACGGCTTAGGCTCCATCGCAGTTGCCTCAATGACCGCTGCAAGCCGTATTTCAATGTTTATGGTGTGTCCATTTGACGCACTCGGCTCCACAATGGCCACCTACAGTGGACAAAATGTCGGCGCAGCCAAATTTGAACGTGTAAAGAAGGGGCTTATTTCAGCCTCAGTTATAGGATCGGTCTATTCGGTTTTGATTTTTGTGGCACTGCTGTTTATAGCCAACTATCTGATTTACCTGTTTGTATCACCAAGCGAAACAGAGGTTGTCGCACAAGCTCATCAGTTTCTGCTGATAAATGCATTTTTCTACATCCCGCTCGTTCTGGTAAACACAATCCGTTTCACCATACAGGGTATGGGTTTTTCCGGCTTTGCGATGTTTGCAGGAGTAGCAGAAATGATTGCGCGTTCGCTCATCGGACTTGTATTTGTACCGATATTCGGCTTTTCTGCCGCCTGCTTTGCAAGCCCACTCGCATGGATTCTCGCAGATGCCTTCCTGGTGCCTGCATTCATCCACTGCCTGCATGAGCTACAAAAACGATAAATTCATCCTAATGACACATCTTTAGTAAAAAGTCATTAACAATAATGGCTTTAACAAGTCCTTTAAAAATCAGTTTATCTCACAGCCGAGGAAAGCACCGGCGAATCATACTATATATTGAGCTTTACGAAGCAGCTTATAAGCAGTTAGAATTATGTCCATATACAACAATGCCCCAGCATGGACGCTGGGGCAAGGCGTTATGCGCCATGGACGGCGCATAAAAGCCGTTTTCGTCAAGCATCGAAAACCAAAAGGCATCAATCCTCCTCGATGATGTGCATCTCGAGAAAATCAAAGTCGATATCCTCCACAAAATTATCCTTCGTAAAGCGGGTCTTTCCATGCCTCTTGAAATCACTTACGTTGCTGTCAAGCCAGATGGGCTTTCCCAGGTCAAATGCAAGGCAGGCATCCTCAAGAGCCTTAAAAATCTTGTGTGTACGTGTGTCGTCACTGTCATTTTCTATTGTAATATCACGCATCAGGTGCGTGTCAGTATAAATCTTAAACCAAATACGCATATTATTCTCCCAAAAGCCTTCTCTGACGATTGCACTCATACATAAGCAAAGTGGCTGATATTGCGGCATTAAGCGACTCCACAGCTCCCTCCATAGGGATGCGGATATATGTGTCCGCCATGTCAGCTATCTCATCTGATAATCCATTGCCCTCATTTCCTATCATAAAGCCACAGGCTCCAGTGTAGTCCGGTCTGTCATAAGAGCACTTACCCTTTAAATGAGCTGCGTAGAGAGAAACTCCCTTTGACTTTGCATACTCTATAGTCTCCGGAAGGTCATCTGTGATGTAAAACGGCACACGGTAGAGTGAGCCCATGGTTGAGCGCACAGTCTTTGGATTAAAAATGTCCACTGTTGTGCGATTCATTATAATACCGCTTACACCTGCGCCCTCACCGGTACGGATCATAGTGCCTAAGTTCCCCGGATCCTGTATACTCTCAAGCACAAGAAGCTCTGTCTTGTCGCCCTTAAAAAGTTCATCTATCTCATAGTGCGGCATCTTTACTATAGCAAGCACACCCTGCGGAGTCTGCGTGTCAGACATGCTCTTAAACACCGAGTCACTCACTATTTCTGTTTTGTCAAGGAAACGCTTCTTCTCTTCCTTAAACCTGTCATCATTAAAAAATGACTCAGACATATATACGGCACTTACCCAGTCATATGGCGCCTCAAAGCTCATCTTTGGACCCTCAACCACGAATACGCCCTGCTTTTTCCGCTCCTTTGCCTTGCTTAAAAGAGCCTGCACATTTTTTATGCTTTTGTTTGATGCACTTGTAATCATTTTCTTCTCTTTCTATATTGATGATATGAGTGTCAAAAAGTATTTTGCCCCTCATTTATGATTAACATTCGTCTTTCTCCGAATGCATAAATGCCCCTGCACCGGCACATGCACGCAACTACCTGCATTTGATGTGCCGGATACAAGGGCATTATATTTATCGTAACTATATTAGGTACTAAACCAGAGATTTAGAGATATCGTACATGTACTCGTCTACACTCTTCTTCATAGCAAGTGCCTCGTCGATATCGAAATCTACGAAATTGCCATCCTTGTGGGCAATAACTCTGTTTGACTTGCCCTCGCAGAGTAAATCAACTGCCATAGCGCCCATGATTGTAGCGTATACACGGTCCTTGCATGAAGGGCTTCCACCTCTTTGCATATGTCCAAGGATAGTTGCTCGAGTCTCGATGCCTGTAGCAGCCTCAATTTCCTTAGCCATCTCCTGTGAATGTCCTACGCCCTCAGCATTGATGATGATGTAATGCTGCTTGCCGAGCTCTCTTGCGTGAGCTACTCTCTCGATGAGTGCCTCAAGGTTGTTGTCATACTTCTCAGGAAGTAATACTTCCTCAGCGCCGTTTGCAAGACCACACCATAATGCAATATATCCTGCTCCACGTCCCATAACCTCAATGATTGAGCATCTCTCGTGTGATGTAGATGTATCACGTACCTTGTCAATAGCCTCCATAGCTGTGTTGCAGGCTGTATCAAAACCGATTGTGTAATCTGTACATGCGATATCAAGGTCGATTGTGCCTGGAAGACCGATTGTATTGATGCCAAGTGCAGCAAGCTTCTGCGCACCCTGGAAAGATCCGTCACCACCGATAACTACGATAGCATCGATACCATGCTTCTTACAGATTTCAGCGCCCTTCTGCTGTCCCTCTGCTGTAACGAACTCCTTACATCTGGCTGTCTGTAAGATTGTACCACCGCGTGAGATTGTGTCTGAAACGCTCTTTGAATCCATATCCACGATTTCTTCATTTAACAGACCTGCGTATCCTCTCTTGATTCCTTTAACCTTCTTGCCCTTTGAGAGAGCCTGACGAACAACGGCACGAATCGCTGCGTTCATTCCCGGTGCGTCGCCACCACTTGTAAGTACACCTATTGTGTTAATCTCTTTTGCCATTGGTATAACCTCCATATGTTAAAAAATTATCATTTATTCTAATCCCAATCTATTGTACTTGTTTTAGCACATTTTTTCAATATTCTTTTCAACAATTTTCGCATTTTCTTTGTCTAAAAATTCCAAAAGCTGCTCCATGAGCTCATTATTTGCATTTACGGAATAATTTCTGCCAAGTTTTTTCATCTGCTTTGTATCTGCGATGTAAATTATGACCTCATCTCCTCCGTCGGATTCACGGATTGTCTCAAGAAGCCTGCTCTCGTTTTTCTTATAGTCATCCATCGTATCAAACCTAAGCCATAGTTGCTTCGGAAGCTCATCAAACGGTATGATTCTCTCGCAGATTATCTTGCCGTTCTGCTCATCCTCGACTGTCGCATGTCCGATAACAAATATTTTAGCATCGTCCTGTAAATATCTCTGGTAGCGCTCGTAATCTCTCGGAAAAATAATTACCTCAACAGTTCCTGTCAGGTCCTCTATCGTGATAAAAGCCATGGCCTGATTGTACTTGGTAAACTTAATCGTCTTTGTGGCTATCATGCCTCCGATTACCACGTGCGCATTGTCCTTTATCTTTACGGAACCGCTCTCCTCTTCAAGCACAAAATCTATCGCATTTGCTGTGATGTTTTTCTTTAGGGCAGCTGCATATTTTTCCAGAGGGTGTCCGCTTAAATAGATGCCAAGCACCTCTTTTTCATAGGCCAGGGCTTCCTCTGCGTCATATTCACCAACATTTGGATACTTAAGCTCAAATGACTGCCTATCCTCATCTGAGACCAGGTCAAACAGGCTCATCTGCCCTGCCATTGTTGACTTTTTGTCATGCTGCACCCTGTCCACAATCGATGCATACACCATTGCCATCTGCTTTCTCGTGCCGTCGAGTGAATCGCAGGCTCCCGCCTTTATCAGATTCTCAATCGCACGCTTGTTGATAAGCTCCTTCTGGCAGGTTCTCTCGATAAAATCAGAGAGTGTACGGTATCTGCCGCCACTTTCCCGCTCCTCGATTATCTGGTCTATGACCGGCCTGCCTAGAGATTTGATGGCGTACATGCCATATCTGACATGGTCACCCTCTGCGGTAAACTCGCCCTGTCCACAGTTGATATCCGGCGGAAGCACCTTAATACCCATATCACGACAGCTGTAAAGATACTGCGCCGCCTTGGCTGAATTGTCTATAACAGAAGTCATGAGCGCTGCCATAAATTCGACCGGATAGTAGTTTTTAAGCCATGCAGTCTGAACACTGATTTTCGCATACGCGGCTGCATGTGATTTGTTGAACGCATACTTAGCAAAATCAACCATCGAATCGTATATGCTGTTGGCAGCCTTTTCATCTATGCCGTTTGCCACACAGCCCTTTATACCGCGCTCCTTGTCTCCGTACACAAAGCTCTGGCGCTCTGCGTCAATGACATACTGCTTCTTCTTACTCATGGCACGGCGGATGTTGTCCGCCTGACCCATTGTATAGCCTGCGAGCTTCTGCACTATCTGCATGACCTGTTCCTGATATACTATACAGCCGTAGGTCGGCTCTAAAATACTCTCAAGCTCAGGTGTCACATAGCTTATCTCCTTTGGATTGTTCTTGCCCTTTATATAGTTGGGAATGAAATCCATAGGACCCGGACGGTATAGCGAAATACCGGCCACGATGTCCTCAAAGCTCTGTGGACTGAGTTCCTTCATGAAGCTTTGCATACCGGCAGACTCTAGCTGGAATACCCCTTCCGTCTTTCCTGTTCCGATAAAGTCAAGTGTACCCTTATCGTTGAAATCAATATGGTCGATATCCACATCAATCCCCCTTGATGCCTTGATATTCTTCACAGAATCCTTTAGCACCGTGAGTGTACGAAGCCCCAGAAAATCCATCTTTAAAAGGCCAAGCTCCTCGAGCTGTACCATGTTGTACTCTGCGGTAGGGCTTCCGTCGTTTGCCCTTCCAAGAGGCACATAATCGCTCGCCACACCCGGATAGATTACCACACCTGCTGCATGCACGGACGTGTGGTTTGGCAGTCCCTCAAGCCTTTTTGCCATATCTATCATTTCATGCACTCTCGCATCACTGTCGTAAATGCCCTTAAACTCCGGGTTCATCTGAAGAGCCTTGTCAATCGTGATATTAAGCTCCTGAGGCACCATCTTTGCAAGCCTGTCAGTCTCTGCATATGGGAAATCCAGCGCCTTTCCGACTGATTTTATGACACCTCTTGCTGCCATCGTACCAAAGGTGACTATCTGTGTTACAGAATCGTGTCCGTACTTCTGCTGAACATACTCTATGGCGCGATATCTCTCCGCATACTCGAAATCCACATCGATATCAGGCATGGAAACTCGCTCAGGGTTAAGAAATCTTTCAAAAAGCAGATTGTATTTAACCGGATCAATATCCGTGATTCCGGTACAATAACACACCCTGCTTCCCGCCGCTGAGCCTCGTCCCGGGCCTACCCAGCAGTCGTGCGTGCGGCACCAGTTGATATAATCCCACACGATAAGGATATACTCTATAAAGCCCATGGTCTTTATGATACCAAGCTCATAGTCCATATCTGCATGTATCTTTTTAAGCTCCTTTGCACTGTACTCGCCACAGCCTATGTATTTCTCCCTAAAGCCCTTCTCGCAAAGCTCTGTAAGGAAGGCTTCGGCACTATCATAGCCTTCTGGCACCTCATACTTTGGAATCTTGTAATTGCCAAACTCAAGCGTCACATTGCATCTGTCGGCAATTTTCTGCGTATTCTCAATAGCCTCTGTGGCATATGGGAAAAGCGCTCTCATCTGCTCTTCGCTTTTTACGAAAAACTGTCCGCCATCATAGCGCATCCTGTCCTCGTCAGACACCTTCTTCCCGGTCTGGATGCACAAAAGCACATCATGTGCCTCCGCATCGGACTCGTAGGTGTAGTGCACATCATTAGTACACACTAACCCTATTTCAAGCTCCTTGCTCATCCTAAGAAGCTGCTGATTCACAAGCTTCTGGTCATCAATGCCATGGTCCTGCAGCTCAAGGAAGAAGTTGTCTTTTCCAAAGCAGTCCTGATACTTCCTTGCAATCTCCTTCGCCTCGTCATAAAAGCCTCTTACGATGTATCTGGGGATTTCTCCTGCCAGACAGGCAGACAGGCATATAAGCCCCTCGTGATATCTCTCAAGCGTCTCAAAATCCACTCTCGGCCTGTAATAATAGCCCTCTGTGAACCCTATTGACACTATCTTCATGAGATTGGCATAGCCTGTATTATTTTCAGCAAGCAGAATCAGATGATAATACCTGTCATCACCGTGGCTTGTCTCCCTGTCAAAGCGCGAATTTGGTGCCACATATACCTCGCAGCCTATGACCGGATTGATATCATTTGCCTTTGCCGTCTTGTAAAACTCCACCACACCGTACATATTGCCATGGTCTGTGATTGCGGCAGAGTTCATGCCAAGCTCCTTGACGCGCTTTACATATTCTTTTATCTTGTTTGACCCATCGAGCAGGCTGTACTCGGTATGGGTGTGAAGATGACAAAATGACATTTGGATTCCTCTTTCTTTATTTTTGTATCGCCCCCGCCCTTCATGGGTTATGCCACCCGGCGGGTACTTTGGCAGAACAATTCGTAAGAATTGCGTTAATTTGTCGGTGTCGTTTTCGGCTCAAGGTTTGTGTACATTCGCCAGCTGCACACTTTCGACGCGGCGTACGTCTGTCACTCTGTTAGGTGTGAACAGCAGCCATAGCAAGCCTGCATATCAGATACAGTACAAAAAGATGCACCGGGTAAAAGGCGTAAAAGACATATTTTAGTGAAATGCCTCTTTTTCCATTGTAATAGCGAAGCGGTATAAGCATAAACAGTGCAAAAAACTCTATGGTACCTGAGAAAAGTCCAAGCAGTATGACTGCCACGGCAAATGCAACATCCCGGTTTGAAGAAAGCAGGTACATCATGACAATGCACCCTACACCCGCCGCACCATAATCACAGCAAAGCACAAACTCTGCAATAATCATCATAACAAGCACTACTGATACCATTACTATACACCTGATCAGTGTGACAAAAAACCACTTGACTGCAGAGGATGCCTTTTCTATTTTATCGACCGACTTAAGCCAATCAAGCACTGTGATGGCAAGCAGGCCTAAAAGTAATGTAAAAAACACATTGTTGCTCTTAAATTCGAGCACTGTATTGTTTATTGCAAGGTCAAACGGTATCTCAGAGATAAGCGCGAATATAAACATCCTCGCAGCATATTTTTCCCTGCTGTGTGTATATTTGAACCCCTCCACAAGCAGGAAACAGAAAACAGGAAAGGCCATGCGCCCTATAGAACGCATGACCCAGTAGATATCAATAAGCGTTTGTCCACCTATCCCGTTATTTATCATCTGAAGAATAACCGTTGCCGCAATATGGTCTATGAGCATGGTAAAAATGGCTATAAGCTTAAGTGTGCTTCCACTGATACCAGACTTTACGATAACTTTTTCCAAAATCCTATACTCCTGCCATATTTACGGTAATCCTGTCAAGATGCCAGATATCGTCCACATATTCCTGGATTGTTCTGTCTGAAGAGAACTTTCCTACATGTGCGATATTGAGCAGTGCACTCTTTCTCCATGCGCTCTTGTTCTTGTAATAATCATTAATCTTCTGCTGTGCATTTGCATATGAGCGGAAGTCTGCGAGGATAAAGTAGCGGTCAGCCACCTGTCCCTGCTGTGAATTGAGCAGTGAGTTGTAAAGCTCCCTGAAAAGCTCATGGTCATTTGGTGAGTATGTGCCGTCTACGAGCTGGTTTACTACCTTTCTTAGCTCGGCATCGTTATTATATACATCAACAGGATTGTAGTCATGTCTGTTCTCGTGTGAGATGACCTCATCAGAGCTCATTCCAAAGATAAACATGTTGTCAGCCCCTACCTCATCGAACATCTCGACATTGGCACCATCCATAGTTCCGATAGTGAGCGCTCCATTGAGCATAAACTTCATGTTTCCTGTTCCGGATGCCTCCTTGCTTGCTGTGGAAATCTGCTCGCTGACATCTGCTGCCGCAAAAATAATCTCGGCATTGGATACCTTGTAATCCTCGATAAATACTACCTTGAGCTTGCCGCCAATAGAAGCATCGTTATTTATCACATCAGCCACACTGTTGATGAGCTTTATTGTTTTCTTTGCATTTCTGTAGCCTGCTGCTGCCTTTGCTCCAAAAATGAATGTTCTAGGATAGAAATCCATAGACGGATTTTCCTTAATCTTGTTGTACAGATACATCACATGAAGGATGTTCATGAGCTGTCTCTTGTACTCGTGAAGTCTCTTAACCTGCACATCAAAGATAGAATCCGGATTTACATCAATACCATTGTGCTCCTTGATATACTTTGCTAAACGCACCTTGTTTGCTCTCTTAATCTCAGCAAACTCCTGCTGTGCAACAGGGCTGTCCGCATAAGCCTTGAGCTTTGAAAGCATTGTAAGATCTGTAATCCAGCCGGCTCCTACCTTTTTTGTTGCCCAGTCTGCAAGGAGTGGATTTGCATGTGCTAAGAATCTACGCTGTGTGATTCCGTTTGTCTTGTTATTGAACTTCTCAGGGAACATCTCATAGAAATCATGAAGCTCCTGATTCTTAAGTATCTCTGTGTGAAGCTTTGCAACACCGTTTACAGAATAGCCTGCAACGATAGCCATATTTGCCATCTTGACCTGTCCGTCATAGAGGATAGCCATCTTTCTTACCTTGTCCTCATTGCCAGGATATCTCTCATTAATCTGCATCACAAATCTTCTGTTTATCTCGTCAACAATCTGGTATACACGAGGAAGCAGTCTCTGGAATATCTCAATTGGCCACTTCTCAAGCGCCTCAGCCATGATTGTATGGTTAGTGTAGGCTACACATCTTGTAGTGATATCCCATGCATCATCCCATGACAGATGCTCCTCGTCCACAAGGATTCTCATAAGCTCTGCGACTGCAACTGTAGGGTGAGTATCGTTCATCTGGAAAACGACCTTATTCGGAAGATCTTTTAAATCGCTGTGATGCTTTTTAAACCTTGCAAGTGCACGCTGGATGCTTGCTGATACAAAGAAATACTGCTGCTTTAAGCGAAGCTCCTTGCCCTTTACATGGTTATCGTTTGGATAGAGCACCTCAACAAGGTTTCTTGCAAGATTTTCCTGCTCCACTGCCTTGTCGTAGTCACCCTGGTCAAAGGACTCGAGCGAGAAGCCGTTTTTTGGCTCTGCATCCCATATCATGAGAGAATTGACCACATTGTTGTCATAACCGACTATAGGCATATCATAAGGCACTGCAAGCACCGACTGATAGTCCTTCTGCTCGAAATGAAGCTCTCCGTTTTCATCTGTGCTCTCCTGCACATATCCTCCAAACTTGACCTCATAGCAGTACTCCGGACGACGAAGCTCGAATGGATATCCGTCCTTGAGCCAGTTGTCAGGCACCTCAATCTGGAAGCCGTCTGAAATCTGCTGCTTGAACATACCATATCTGTATCTGATTCCACAGCCGTATGCAGGATATCCAAGTGTGGCAAGTGAATCCATGAAACACGCTGCCAGTCTTCCGAGTCCACCGTTTCCAAGTGCCGGATCAGGCTCCTGGTCCTCAATAGCATTGATATCCACACCAATCTCATTGAGAGCCTCCTTGACCTCCTTGTATGCTGAGAGGTTTATAAGGTTGTTGCCGAGAGCTCTTCCCATCAAAAACTCCATGGACATATAGTAAACAACCTTTGGATCGTCCTTGTCCATCACTCTCTGTGTGGCAATCCACTCATCCATGATGACATCCTTTACGGCCTCTGATACAGCCTGATAAAGTTCCTGCTGTGTGGCATCATCTATAGTCTTACGATATTTATTTTTTAAATTGTCTGATACAGTCTTAATAAACACCTTTTTGCTAAACGTATTATCTCTCATCATATTCCTCCTTATGGCACTAAAAGGGAGCAAATTAATGCTCCCTCTCGTGCAGAGATTATTGTTTTTCAACTGCAAGCTTAACAGCCTCACCATTAATCTTCCAATCCTTTTCATAGCCCTTAAGTTCGCCTGATTTAATTGATACGGCAAGAACCTCGGTCTTGATTTCATCACCAAACTTTTCAAATACATTTGAAAGCTTCTCATCTGCCTCGTATGTCACAGCGATGTGGTCCATAACCTCAAAGCCTGCGTCCTTACGCATTGTCTGGATCTTACTGATGATTTCTCTTACGAAACCTTCCTCGATAAGCTCAGGAGTGAGGTTGGTGTCAAGAACAACGGTTATATTGTTGTCAGACTGTGTCACATAGCCCTCCATCTGAGTCATCTCGATAAGTAAATCCTCTTTAGATAATACAACTTCATCGCTAATGCTGTCAAGCTTGAGAGAGCCGGTGCTGTTAAGCTCCTCCATGGCCTTATGACCATCAAGCTCAGCTAAAACTGCCTTAATCTGGCCAAGGTATTTACCATACTTAGGACCCACTGTTCTAAGCTGTGGCTTGAATTTGTAGGTGGTGTAGTGTGATACATCATCAGTGAACTCAACCTCTTTTACGTTGAGCTCGTCTGCGATGATATCCACATAAAATTCATCCAGTTTTTCCGGAGCCTTTACAAACATTTTTCCGATTGGCTGACGGTTTTTGATATTTGCCTCGTTACGGCATGCACGTCCGAGTACTACAACCTTTAGTACCTCATCCATATCAGCTTCGAGCTTTTTGTCAATCAGCTTCTCATCAACTACAGGATAGTCGCACAGATGAATTGACTCCGGTGCGCTCTTGTCGATAGAGCAGACAAGATTTCTGTAGATATCCTCTGTCATGAAAGGAATCATAGGTGCTGCCGCCTTTGATATGGTGACAAGTGCTGTATAAAGTGTCATGTATGCGTTTATCTTGTCCTGCTCCATGCCCTTTGCCCAGAAACGCTCACGGCTGCGGCGTACATACCAGTTACTCAAGTCGTCTACGAACTCCTGAAGGTACTTTGCCGCCTCCGGAATCTTGTAGTTTGACAGGCACTCATCCACGCCTGCCACTGCTGAGTTGAGCTTTGAAAGAATCCACTTGTCCATTACTGCAAGCTTATCATACTCAAGGCTGTATTTTGTAGCATCAAAATTGTCGATATTTGCATAAAGAACGAAGAATGCGTATGTGTTCCAGAGTGTTCCCATAAACTTACGCTGTCCCTCAAGCACGAGCTTTCCTGAAAACTTCTTTGGAATCCATGGAGCTGATGCTGTGTAGAAATACCATCTGATGGCATCTGCACCGTATGTCTCAAGTGCATCAAACGGATCTACCGCGTTGCCCTTTGACTTGGACATCTTCTGTCCGTTCTCATCCTGTACGTGTCCAAGCACGATGACATTCTCATAAGGGGCCTTGTTGAAAAGGAGTGTAGACTCAGCCATGAGTGAATGGAACCATCCACGTGTCTGGTCAACTGCCTCTGAGATAAACTTGGCCGGGAACTGCTTCTCAAATACTTCCTTGTTCTCGAATGGATAGTGGTGCTGTGCAAATGGCATGGCTCCTGAATCAAACCAGCAGTCAAGTACCTCAGGTACACGGTGCATATCCTTGCCACACTCAGGACACTTGATTGTCACAGCGTCGATGTATGGTCTGTGAAGCTCTACCTCTGCAGCCTTTGGATCTCCTGCTTTTTCGGCGAGCTCTGCACGGCTTCCGATACACTCTCTGTGTCCGCATTCACACTCCCAGATATTGAGTGGTGTGCCCCAGTAACGGTTACGTGAAATAGCCCAATCCTGTATATTCTCAAGCCAGTTTCCGAAACGTCCTGAACCGATAGACTCAGGAATCCAGTTTACTGTATTGTTGTTTCTGATAAGATCATCCTTTACTGCTGTCTCCTTGATGTACCATGACTCTCTTGCATAGTAGATAAGAGGCTTGTCACATCTCCAGCAGTGTGGATACTCATGCTCAAATTTCGGAGCATCGAAGAGCTGCTTTCTGCCGCTTAAGTCCTTTAATACCTCAGGATCTGCATCCTTTACCCACATACCGGCAAACGGAGTCTCGGCTGTAAGCTCTCCCTTGTCGTTTACAAACTGTACAAATGGAAGGTCATAATTTCTTCCGACATTGGCATCATCCTCACCAAATGCAGGAGCGATATGAACGATTCCTGTACCATCTGACATAGTAACATATGTGTCACATGTCACGAAAAAGCCCTTCTTGCCCTGCTTATCGGCAACCTGCTTAGCACAGTCATAAAGCGGCTCATACTCCTTGTACTCAAGATCCTTTCCTTTGTATGTCTCAAGCACCTCATATGCCTTCTTGCCTGCCTCTGCGTCCTCTTTTGAAAGAAGCTGTGAGAGCACCTTGTCTGCAAGTGCCTCTGCCATATAATATGTGTAGCCATCAACAGCCTTTACCTTTACATATGTGTCATTAGGGTTCACACAGAGTGCCACGTTGCTTGGAAGTGTCCATGGAGTTGTGGTCCATGCGAGGAAATATGCATCCTCTCCTACTACCTTAAAACGTACTACTGCTGATTTTTCTTTAACTGTCTTGTAGCCCTGTGCCACCTCCTGTGCGGAAAGCGGTGTTCCACAACGAGGACAGTAAGGAACAATCTTGAAGCCCTTGTAAAGAAGTCCCTTGTTCCAGATTTCCTTGAGAGCCCACCACTCTGACTCAATGAAATTGTCGTCATATGTGACGTATGGATTGTCCATATCAGCCCAGAAACCTACTGTGTTGGAGAAATCCTCCCACATACCCTTGTATTTCCATACAGACTCTTTACACTTCTTGATGAATGGCTCAAGTCCGTAGTTCTCAATCTGATCCTTGCCGTCAAGGCCGAGAAGCTTCTCCACCTCGATCTCAACAGGAAGTCCGTGTGTATCCCAGCCTGCTTTACGTGGCACATATTTGCCCTTCATGGTCTGGAATCTTGGAATCATATCCTTTATGGTACGTGTCTCAACATGTCCGATGTGAGGCTTTCCGTTTGCTGTAGGAGGTCCATCATAGAATGTGTATGTCTCTCCTTCTTTTCTGTTTTCCATAGATTTTCTGAAGATATTGTTCTCTCTCCAGAACTGCTCTGTCTTCTTCTCGCGTTCAACGAAGTTCATATTGGTGTCAACTTTGTTGTACATGACTATCTCTCCTTATTCTATATTGTTCGTGAACATCCCAACATGCACCTCAAATTCGACTCTTACGAGGCTTCCTTGTGGCTTACTCCACTAGAATTTTCGGTTTATGGAATATTCACAAAAAAAGGCACACATTCCTGTAATTAGGAACGCGTGCCTGATACGTCTATACCACCTATTACAATGTACTTAAGGGAAATACCCTTGCATACCCGCCCCTGTAACGTAGGGAATACGTCAGAACCTACTCTCGCAACGCTGTATGGCGATTTTAGCCTGCGGCTCAGAAGTGATTTTCAAAACGGCTCTACTCATACCGGCTCTCACCTGCCCCGGCTCTCTTTGACTTTCCTGCCATCTCTACTGTCTTCGTCACTGCCTTTTACTAACTGTGTTTAAGTATATAACTGAAAAGCCACTGTTGTCAAGATGTAATTGATTCTGTAATAATTTGATAATAATTAACTCTAATAAATGCCATCATAATCAAAATTCTGATAATCAAAATCATCATAATCATAAGAATCATAATCATAATCGTAATCCTCATAGGAATCGTCATCATTATAATACTCATAGCCCTCATCAAAGCCCCTCATGAACTCCTTTTCTAAATCTGTGCTTACATTTGCGCCTGCCACAACCCAGAATATGATGCTGACTATAACTGAGATGGCTGCTGTTGCTATACCAACTATACCAAACACCTTGTTGTTGCCCTTTATGATATGTATAATACCAAAAATGATAGCAAGCAGAGCTGTCACATAATTGATGCATGTACAAAACAGTACAATAGATGCGATTCCAAGTACCAGAGAAGCTATACCAAAGCCATTGCTGTTCTTTGGCGGCTGGTTGTATGGATTAGCTCCATACTGTGGCTGATTGTATGCTGTCTGTCCGTATGCGGTCTGATTGTAGCCACCCTGTCCGTTTGGCTGCTGGCCATACTGCGTCTGTCCGTAAGCTGACTGATTAAATGAGCCCTGAGCATATGTGTTCTGGTTGTATGTGCCCTGGGCATTTGGATTCTGGTTGTATGTACCCTGGGCATTTGGATTCTGATTGTATGTACCCTGATTTGCATAACCATATGCACTGCCCGGATTATTGACATATCCGTCTGTGCTGCCTGTCTGGTCTGATGACTGTCCATATGCATTCCCACTTTCCTGCTGGGATACAGACTGATTATATGTGTCTGTCGGCTGATTGTATGTGTCCTGCGGCTGGCTGTATGTGTCTGAGCCATTTGCTGTTCCTGAAGACTGACCGAATACACCTGTATTGTCCGGTGTGCCTGACGACCGGTTGTCATTGTTCATATAATTGTTATCGTCCATAACTTCCTCCATATATCCTATTGTTTATTTAGCCATTGTGTTTCGTATTAGAAATATTTTATCATATATTACAATAATGTAAATATTTTTATCATAAAAAATATGTAAAAATGGCAGGAGCAAATGCGCTCCTGCCGTAAAAAACATATTACTGCTCTTAGAAATCAAATTTCTGACTAAGCTCTTCCTCATTCTCCTCAACAGAGTTTTTGAGGTCATCCGCAAGCATATAGATATTTTCCAGTACCTTCTTGCACTTTGCCATGCTCTCGACTGTGGTATCAGCCATGCGAAGTCCCTCCGTTGAAGAAGCTGCAACCTCTTCTCCGGTAGCTGAAAGGTGTGTGATATTGTCTGATATGACTGTTGTTGAATCAAGAATCTTTTTGATACTCTCCTCAGCCACATTGATATCCTTCATCAACAGCTCAACGGCCTCTCCCATGGCATTAAACTTGTCTCTTGTATCGTCGATAAGCTCATTCTGCTTCTCTACCGATGATACTGAGTTCTCGATACTCTCGTTGGCGCGCCTTGTGTCCTCATTGAGCTTGTTTATAATCTCTGTAATATTGGCTGATGCATCCTTTGTCTGCTCTGAGAGCTGTCTGATTTCATCTGCTACTACCGCAAAGCCCTTTCCTGCTTCACCTGCCCTGGCCGCCTCAATTGAAGCATTGAGAGCAAGCAGATTTGTCTGGTTAGAAATATTGATAATCGACTCAACAAAGCTCTTTACTTCCTCTACCTTAGCTGTAAGACTCTGGATAACTGACACTGTAACATTGCTTGCCTCTGCCACGTTGTGTGCCTGCTCCTTGAGTTCTTCCACAACATCAGCTCCCCGCTTTACGGTCTCATCAGTCTGGCGTGAGGCATCTATCATAGCCTTGATTCCACTTTCTGCATTGTCTGTATTTCCCTGAATATCAACACACATAGCTGCCTGCTTCTGGATAGCCTCCGCAGTGCTCTCTGTGCTGTCTGCTATCTCCTGGATTGAACTATGGCTCACCGCAACAGACTCATCGAGATCATTTAACATGGTCATAGCCTCGTCAAAGTGCTTTGAAATATTCTCCGCAACCATTACCATCTTCTTATTGCTGTCCACCTGTGCCATAGCAGATTCTTTGATTTCTTCCATATTTTCATCGAAGAAATGGGTAAGAAGAATCGTGATGCTGTCTGACGCATATCCCACAAGTACAAGTACAAAAACTGCTATCACATCATTCTGAAGAACTGTACCCCCTATTCCAAGCTGCATTACAAGCCTGATGACGCTGGATATGATTATTACTGCGTTCATCACCATCATCATCTTTATATCCAGATATATCATCGCTGCAATAACAAGCGGCAGGGCATATGTCCATGTACCGATTGTTGAATTGATCAGTGCGATAATAAAATATCCTGCTGTCATGGCGCTTACAAGTATAAGCGCACCTGTTCTGCTGTCTCTTTTTGTAATAAATGCAATTACAGCTATTACTATTACTGCTATTGCCGCAACAAGCTGTATACTTATCCTGGTAATATCAGCATCTTTTGTCCCAACTGCTGCAAATAACGTAAATGCTATATATGCAAATACTATGATTACCGCCAGGAATACACGTTTGTTGGCTCTGTTATACTGTTGACTATTCATAAAATCCCCCTTCTTTTGTTTGAGTTTTTAGAGTAGCTTTATTATACAACATTTTTTTATAATAATCCACTACTATTTAGTGCCAACGTACCATTTTTCTCATTTTGCTCCTGATTTGAAGAAAATTCTCCTTTCAAATAAACATTTACACAAAAACACCCGGCAGTTATCCTGCCGGGCATCCTGTAAAAAAATATTTATTCTTTAACTCCACCAAGTGTAAGTCCTGTAACAAAGTATTTCTGTAAAAACGGGTAAATACATATGATCGGAAGCATTGTTATAATTGTTGCTGCGGCACGAACTGAGGTAGGTGTAACTGCGCCTACAGCATTTTTCAATGTTTCTGCTGATCCTCCCTGATTTGTTACAGCTGAAAGAAGCTTCATAAGCTCATACTGTAATGTAGTAAGCTTTGTACTCATACGGTTATAAAGCATTGCATCAAACCATGAGTTCCACTGTCCTACTGCTACGAATAAAGCTACTGTCGCATATACCGGTTTGCAGAGAGGGGAATAAATCTTCAGAAAAATGGTGGTATATCCTGCACCGTCAAGCTGCGCTGATTCCTCTAAGCTGTCAGGGATTCCATTCATATAGGTCCTGATAACGAGCATATTAAACGCACTGACCATTCCAGGGACTACATAAACCCAAAAACTATTGGTAAGCCCAAGTCCCTTGTACAGGAGGAAGGTAGGGATTAATCCACCATTGACATACATTGTGATAACCCAAAACAGGGATAAACCTCTTTTGAACAAAAATCTTTTTCTGCTGACTATAAAAGCAAGGATTGCATTTGCCACCAGTGCTAAGACTGTTCCAATTATTGTTCTGGCAACAGTAATATATGCTCCTGTTATAAGATTATCTTTTTGCAAAACCGTTATATAA
>OGPB01000931.1_pt1 | contig 18023 bp, 9 predicted proteins | sample 1552821 | NCBI WGS metagenome assembly OGPB01 (sample SAMEA2580192, study PRJEB22360) | human gut metagenome | biome: human gut; feature: human-associated habitat; material: faeces | place: Denmark | collected 2008/2010 | reverse complement strand
GCACCGTAAGATCACGGTGGGCGACAAGCTCTCCGGCCGCCACGGCAACAAGGGCGATGAAGCGGCTGCGACGGCCATCAACATGGTCAAGTTGCAGATCGACATGGAAGCCGCTTCCCCCGACCATGAACCCGACCGGCGGAACATCAACTGACGAACTTTGATACAGACATTTAAGGGAGCCCTCGCACGGCTCCCTTTTTTGCGGCTTTTCCGGTGGTGCGTATCGCTATCGTTTGCGCCCGTGAGCCGTGAACTGCAAATCATGAACTGTGCGCTGTGAATTGTAGACTGTGCGCCGTGTGCTGAGAGACGGTGAGCCTCGTACCGTGAACCGCGTGTGTCCAGCGCCGTACGCTGTGCGCGTTGAACTCGTGTGCCCGCGAGTTGTGTGCCCGTTTCCGTGTCCGTGCACCCCTTCCTGCTGCCCGATATGCCCCGGGTTGCCGCGCACGGCATGGACGGATGGGGATGCGCTTTGGGCCTGATGGGCCCGGCCTTCGGCAATGGGCGCCCGGGGCCGGAATAAAAGGACAGGGAGGCCAGAAGGCCTCCCTGTACCCTGTGGAGATTGCCCGGTGTTATTCGACAACCTGAATGACCGGACTGTCGTTGTACCCGTTATCGGCGGAACTTGCCCAGCGGATCGTACCGCCGTTGGGTTCCGTGCCGCCCGTGGTATTGGCTTCGCAATAGAACCGGATCTTGACGCTGCCGTCGCTAATGCCGCGTGCGAAGGTCATCGTCACGTCGATCTGCATGTTGGCCGTCGGTACCAGATGCGTGTAGGTGATCTGTTCCCCGTTGACGGTTGCGGTCTGCGTGTCGGTCGCCGGTTTCCAGCTCGTACCGTCCATATATTGCAGGCTCCAGTACTTCTGTCCGGTGCCGGAGATACGTGTGAGACCCGTAAAACGAACCTTCGTTCCCGACTTGAAGTTCTTGACCGGAACTTCGAATAACCAGTAGTCGCCCTTCCATGCTCCCGTGACGTAGGGTTGTCCCGTGCCGCCGATCATGCGCGTGCTGTTGGGGTGCAGGCTGCCGTCGGAGTTGAAGGTGTGGAAGTAGGAGATATAACCTACGCCCGACGAGGCCATGAGCTTGTTGTTCTGCTCGAACTGCTCTTTCGGAACCGTGTAGTCCGTGCCCGAGGCACCGTTGAAGAACCACTTTACCGGAGCGTCCAGACCTTCCAGCGGCCCGCCTTCCGCCAGGCTTTCCTGTGTCACGAAGATCTCCTTGACGGCTTTGGTGCCGAGCACCTCGTCCGAGATGATTGAGAACGAAGCGGAGCGTTCGTCGAGCGAAAGGTTGCTGGTCGCTTTCACCGTCATGACATACTCCTTGTCCGCTTCGCCGGCCGAGGGCGTGACCTCGATCCATGCGTTCTCGGCAACCGAAATCGTCCAGTCCCAGTTGGATTTCACCTTGAAGGTGAATGCATTGGGCTGGTAGGCCGGGAACGGGGGCAGTGCCAGGTCGTCGCCGATGTCCTCGCTCGTAATCTCGATCTGCGGCGTGATGTCCTGCAGGATGTTCAGGTCGGCTCTGATGTCCTTGTACTGGCCGCTGCCCTTGAAGGCGATGCTGAAATCACGGCTCAGGGATGCCGGCTGCTCGGGATACTCCTCGATGTCGAGCGTGAAAGTCCCGTTGCCCGTCTCGGTGAAGGTTGCCCATTCGGCTTTTTCGGGTTCGTAGAACGGCGTCACGTTCGACGCGACCTTGATGTCGTAATGGGCGGCATAACGTCCCGCTACGATCTCGTTCGTCTCGATGTTGTTGACGACGAACCTGATGTAAGGTTCGTTGGCGCTCTGGTTGACGACGAGGGTCGTTTCGGTCTGCCTGCCGTCCGCATAGCGGAATACGACCGTCGCCGAACGCGGGGTGTTGGCATCGTTGTCCTCCAGGCAGAAGCGTACCTTGCCGTCGCCCTGGCCTGTCTTGGGGTAGAATTTGATCCAGTCTCCGTCCGTGGAGTTGCATTCGACACTCCAGTTGCAGTTCGAACGGATGTCGTAACGGATCAGTTCGAGCGTGGCGTCGCCGATGATGGCCTCGGCGTCGAAACCCAGGTCGGAGGAGGCGGTCACCAGCTTGCTCGATACGACGGTATTCTCCAGCCGGAAGTAGGGGCTGCCGCCCTCCGTGTCGTCGTCGCTGCACGAGACGAAGGCCGCCGGGATCAGGAGCAGCGCCGACATGGCCAGGCCCCTCATGTTGCGGATTATGTTTTTCGCGTTCATAGTGCGTTCGTTTTTAGATTATAGGTTCTCTTCGGCGATGACATTCTTGCGGAACGAGTGTTCCCACGGCTGCCCGGCATCCTTGGCGACGGCCTGGCCGCTCCACCATATCGGGAAGACCATGGTGTTGTCGTTGATGGTACCGCCCTGTGCCTCGAATGCGGCCGTATAGTTCGCACGGTTGTTGGCGATAGCGATCGACGGATAGGGATAGCGGGCGATGAACTTTCCGCCCGTGGCGTTCAGCTCGATCGTTCCCATACCGGTCTTGCACTCGGGATACCCCGTGCGGCGCATTTCGTGGTACATCTGGAAGCCGATGACCCAGAACAGCGAGAGCCATTTCTGCTCGGCGAGGCGCTGCTGGGTATTGTTCCATTTTACCTGGTCGCTCGCCAGCAGTGCGGCGATGTTCTTCTGCGTGATGGCTACGGTCTTGAGTTCGATCTTGTTCGACGCGTTGAGTTCGGGATAGGAAGCGTAAATGCCGTATTCGCCCCATTTCTGGCACGACGCGGTGATCGCCGCTTCGTAATACTCCTTGGCGGAGCCCGATATCCAGCCGTTCATCGCTGCTTCGGCCTTGATGAAGAGCAGCTCGTCGTAGTCGAGCATGTGGTTGGGGCGCGTGTCGCCCACCAGCGTTTCGTAATGCAGGTAGGGTTCGCGTTCGCTGATGGAGGTGATGCCGTTGTAGTTGATCGTACAGCCCGAGACGGCGCCGATCATTTCGCGGATCACGTCGGGCTCGGTCGCACTGGGATACTGGATGTAGCGGGGCTTGATCCAGATGCGCAGGCGCGGGTCGACGAAGCCGTCCGAAGCGTCGTAGAGCAGGTCGAGCAGCTGTGCGGCGATGTGGTGGTCGCTCGACAGGCTCTTGTCGTCGGGGAACGAACTGGAGTTGAAATAGGTCTTGTAATACTCCGCGCTGCCGGAGAACTTCACGGTGGCGTTGTCGTCGTTCGACTCGAAGACGGGGTATTTGCCCGGGTTGGAGATGATCTGGTTGATCTGCTCGCCGACCGTGGGGGTGAAGGCGTTGTTACGGCCGCTCACGCGCATCAGCAGGCGCAGGCGCAGCGTGTTGGTGAATTTCTGCCACTTGGCGATGTCGCCGCCGTAGATGCCGTCCTTGGTCGGGTCGTCCAGCCCCAGGCTGGCGTTGTAGAGCGAGTTGGCCAGCTCGAGTTCCTCCAGCATGGCCGTATAGACCTCCTGCTGCGAGTCGATATGCGGGGTGTTGATGCCCTCGCCGCCCTTGAGAGCCTCGCGGTAGGCGATCGAACCGAACATGTCGGTGAGGATCGACATGTTATAGACCTTCAGCGTCAGGCCGATGGCCTGGAAGTTGGGCTGGCCCTGCGCCACGGCCAGGTCGTACATGTGCTTGGCATTGCCGGCCCATTTGTACCCGAGGTTCCAGATGGCTTTGAAATTGCCGTCGGCAAGGTTGTAGCAGTGTTCGCGGCGAGGTGTCGACTTGGCCACGGTGACCTGCGAAATCTCGTTGGCGATGCTCAGCATGTAGGACGAATAGCTGTTCGTGGAGCTGTAAATCAGCGGTTCGAGCAGCGCGATGGGGGCTACCGACCCTTCCGATTGCTTGTTCGGATTGGTGTTGTAATCCTCGAAATCGTTCGTACATGCGCCCGATGCGGCGAGCAGCGCGAGTATCAGGATATATTTTGCGTATTTCATGGCGTTCGCAGTTTTAGAACTGAAGTTTGATGTTGATACCGTAGGTACGCGTCATCGGGAAGGTGACGGTTTCGATACCGGGGTAAATGTTCGTACCGTTGACCAGACCTGCCGCCTCGGGGTCGAACTGCGGCCAGTCGGTGATGCAGAAGAGGTTGGTGGCGAAGAACCCGATCGATGCGCCCTGCAGGAAACGGGTCTTGGCCAACAGGTGTTTGGGCAGCTGGTAGTCGATGCGCAGCTCCTTGAACTTGAGGAAGTCGGTGCTGAACGTGTTTTCGCGGCCGTTGTCGCGCACCCATTTGTAGGACTGGTAGTAGGTGTAGATGTTCTCCGTGACGGAGGTGTTCCTCTGGTAGGAAACCGTGCCGTCGCCGTTGTCCACGGCGTTGACGCCGCGCAGAACCAGGCCGTCGTCACGTCCGGGGAGCGAGTTCTTCAGCTTGCCCTGGTACGAGAGTGCGAAGTTGGTCACCGAGTAGGCCACGCCTCCGACCTGCGCCGTGAACTGCGCGCTCAGCGAGAGGTTCTTGTAGCGGAACGTCGTGCCGAAGCCCGCCTTCCAGTCGGGCAGTACGCTGCCCAGGTGCTCGAACTTCTTGGAGTCGGTCTCCTTGGTCAGCAGCGGGTAGCCGGTCTTGGCGTTGATGATCTGCATGCCCGAGCAGTCGACCTGGTTACCGTTTTCGTCCGTGTAGGTCGAACCCTCCGGCGCGTACTCGTAGTGGCTGGCCGAATAGAGCTGGTGCATGGACTTACCCACGTACGAGTAGACGAATATACGGCTGCCGATGGTCGTCGAGGTCGAGGTCTGCAACGGCGTTGCGGGATCCCATCCGTTCTGCAGCTCGTTGAGTTTGTTCTTGTTGAGCGACCAGTTGCCGTTGATCTCCCAGTTGATGTCCTTCGTGCGGACGGGAACCATGCGGAATGTGACCTCGACACCCTTGTTGGTAATCAGGCCGGCGTTCATCTTGCGGGACGTACTGCCGGTTTCGGCGCTCGTTTCGGCGCTGATGATCTGGTTGCGGGTGCTGGTCTTGTAGAGCGCCACGTCGACATTGAGCCGGTTGCCCAGGAACTTGGTTTCCAGGCCGACTTCCCAGCTGCTGGTCTTTTCCGGGAGGATGTACGGGTAGTTGCTGGCCGTAGGCAGCGTGACGCCGCCCGGATAGTCCGTGGTCGAGTAGTCGTCGTAGAGCGAGAAGACCGAAGTGTCGTTACCCACCTGTGCCCACGAACCGCGCAGCTTGATCATGTTGACATGAGGGGAGTTGATCTTGAACGCCTTGTCGAGCAGGATACTGGCCGATACCGACGGGTAGAAATAGCTCCAGTTGGAGGGAGCCAGCGTCGACGACCAGTCGTTGCGGGCCGTGACGTCGAGGAAGTAGGTGTCGTCCCACGACAGGTTGACGAAGCCGTAAAGGCTGTTGGTCTGCCGGTTGCTGCGGTAGGGCGACGTGTCGAGGGCTACCGCGGCGTTGGCGAACGAATACATGCCGGGGCCTTCGCTGCTCAGCTGCGAGGCGGTGATGGTGGTCGAGTAGTATTTGTTGCGCAGGACGCTGCCGCCGAATGCCGCCGTGACGCCGAAGCGATCCCACAGCTTGTTGTACTGGAGCAGGAAGTCCGAGTTGTAGTCGTAGCGGCGGATGGTCTTCTCGCGGTACATGCCGTAGCGGTTGTCGAGCGACATGAAGGGTTTCTGCTGCGAACGCCATTCGATATTGGCGTCGAAGCCGCCGCGCAGCGTGAAGGTCAGCTCGGGCAGGATCGTGAAGTCGATGCTCACGTTGCCGAAGAAACGGTCACGATCCAGTTTGTTCAGCTCCTCGTACAGCGTGCGGTAGGGGTTGTGGCCCTCGAGGCTGTTGTAGATAAGCCCCGAAGTGGTGTTGTATTTGTCCTCGCCGCTGCCTGCCAGGTAGTTGGCATAGGTATAACGGCCCTGCATGTACTCGTCGCGGTAAGCCGAGATGGGGTTGGTGTTGTAGCCCCAGATCAGGCCGTACATGGGCGAACCCTGGCTGTAACCCGACATGGGCATGTTGTCGCTGTTCTTGCGGATGTAGTTGACCTTTGCCGCCAGTTTGATGGCCTTGCTGATCTTCTGGTTCAGGGCCAGTGCGAAGGTCTGCTGTTCGTAGCCCGAGTTGGGCGTGATCCAGTCGTTGCGCAGGTCGGTGAACGAGAAGCGCGTGCTCGTACCCTTGCCCGTCGAACCGTCGATGGTCACCGAGTTGCTCCACGTAACGCCCGTTTCGAAGAGGCCGGTGAACCAGTCGTCGGCGTATACCCACGGCAGGGGGGTGAACTCCCCGGTTTCCCAGTTCTTCGACATGTAGAGATAGCGCAGCTTGCTGGAGTCGAAATGCTCGCCGTACGTGTAGCGCGAGATCTGCTGGCGGACGGGCTGCCCGTCGTAGGTCATCGTGCCGGGAAGGCCCCATGCCGATGCGACGCGGTTGGTGAGCGACGTGGTGACGGCCGAGGGGCCGTATTCCTCCTGAAATTCGGGCCAGAAGCCTGCGGTCTCGAAGGTCACCGAACCGTTGTAGGTAACGCCGATACCACGCTGTTCGCGGCCCGACTTGGTGGTGATGAGCACCACGCCGTTCTGGCCCATCGAACCGTAAAGCGCGGCTGCGGCGGGCCCCTTGAGGACGGAGACGTTCTCGATGTCGTCGGGGTTGAGGTCGGAGATCGGGTTACCGAAGTCCACCGGGGCGTTGCTGTTGGCATAGTTGGCGCCCGAACCGGAGGCTACCGTGCCGTTGCTCATCGGGATACCGTCGATGACGAACAGCGCTTCGTTGGCGCCGTAGTTGAGCGACGTGTCGCCGCGCAGCGTCACACGTACCGTACCGCCGGGGCCGGTGCCCGCCGAGGACATCGACATACCGGCGACCTTGCCGTTGAGCCCCGTCACCCAGTTGCTCGATATGGATTTGGTGAGTTCGTCGCCCGAGACTTTCGAAACGGCATAGCCGACCGATTTCTCCGAGCGGGTCAGGCCGAGTGCCGTGACGACCACTTCGTCGATCTTCTGCGCCGATTCTTTCAGCGTGACGTTGATCGTGGTGCGGCTTCCGACCGTGACCTCCTGCGGGTCATAACCCAGCGACTGGAAGACCAGCACGTCGTTGTCGCTGCCGACATGGATAGTATAGGTTCCGTCTGCGTTCGAAATCGTGCCCGTCGCACTCCCCTTCAGGATGACGGTGGCCCCGACGAGCGGGCTTTTGCCGTCCGTATCGAACACGATGCCCGTGATGTTGCGGCTCTGGGCCCAGGCGGCCGAAGCGACCAGCAACATTACCGCGGTTGCCAAAGCATTCCGTATGTATGTTTTAAGCTTCATATTGTTGATTTTTTTATTCGGGTTTCTTGTCGAACGGCTGCGGTCGTCCTGCGGGCGGCCGCAGCCGTTTTCCTGTCAGCGTTGTACTTCTGTGACAGAGATGGCATCACAGATGCCCTCTTTGGTTTTCATGCGGGTTGTGCCGCCGTTTGCGGGGACGATGTTTTTGGCCTTGTTGCCGGCCATGGCATCGCACACCCTCAGTCGCAGGTAGATGTTGCCGTCGGCGACAGCGGTCGGGATGGTGATGTCGTCATCGACGATCACATCGCCGTTGGCCGGCGTGTCGGGCATCATGTGCGTGTAAACGATCGTGCGCAGCGCGGTATCTTTGGCCGATTTGTCCTCGATGCTCGTGGTGTTGACGGACGTCCAGCTGGCTTGTCCGTCGGCCGAGTATTCGAGGATGTAGAATTTTGGACCCGATGCTGAGGAGGAGATCAGCGCCCGGAGGTTGAGGGTCGTATTGGCCTTGAAATTTTTGACCGGCAGCGTGAAGAGCCAGTAATCGTCCAGTGCGAATCCGTACATCAGGATTCTGCCGATTTCGTTGTCGTATCCAAGCGAATAGGACATGTCGGGATTCGATGGATTGTCCACGGCACGTACGGCGTCAATCCGGGCTTTCCCGTCATCGCTTTTATACCAGCGTTCTGTACGGCTTACCATGTTGTTTTCCTCAGCGGTTGCGGGGAATGACCACTCGAAATGAAGGGCTGAAGCCGAAGGTGCTTGCGACAGGAGAATCGTCTCCGTATTCGTTCCCGACTGGATGGTGAACGAACCGTCGCGTGCGCCGCCGGTATTGGGCGTCGGCGTTACGGTTACCGTGACGTCGGTATTGGCTGCGCCGGAGAGCGGCGTTACCGAATACCAGGTCTCTGCCGCCGGAACCTCAATTGTCCAGTCGGTATCTGCACGGACGGTAAAAGTCGTTTCTGCGGTCGCATCAGCGGCGAATTCAGGGATTTGGTTTTCCGTGAGTCCCGTGATGACGATTCCGGTAACAGACGTTCCTTCCGCTGCCTGCGTGACAGCAACCTTCTCGATCTCTGCGCCTTCCGACTTGATGATGATATGGCCCGTGCGGCTTTCGCCTCCGGAGTTCCTGCCTACTTCGACCTTGGTGGTGACGTAGGGCAGCCCCGTGGCCTTGACGGTCGCCACACCGTTCGAGAGCGATGCGCCGTTGTTGGCGCCCGTTACCGTCGACGGGTCTGCGTCGCCGCAGCGTACGGTGGTGATCGTCAGCCAGTCGCAGTCGGTCTCCGCCGTCCAGGCCTTGTTGACGCGCACCGAGCAGGTCAGCGTGCCGCCTTCGGCGACCACCATCTTGTTGGCATCGAAGAGGCCCGCATCGGAGGTATTGACGATCTCCTTGTCGAGCGGGGTTACGAGTGCCTCCGGAGCCGGGGCTTCGGGGTTCTCGTCCTTGGCGCGCGTCACGGTGATGTTGTCCAGGTAGAGGCGGCACTTCACTTCGCGCTCGCTGCCGAAGGTGATGCGGGTTTCGTTCGTAGCGCCGTAGACGATCAGCGAGTAGCGTGTCCACTCCCAGACGTTCTTCACTTCGACCAGCGCGGAGGTTTCCACCAGGTCGCCGATCGTGCCGGGGCCTTCGATCGTGACGTCCATGTGGTCGTCGCCGTTGTCCACCGTGCCGCCTGCCGACGAATAGGCGGCTGCGTCGAACTGCACGAGCAGCGTCGCGGCCTTGCCGGCGTCGATGCCCGTGAGCGCGGGAATCGTGATGGCGCCCATGTTGGCGGTCTTACCCAGCTTGACATGGCCTTCGTAACGGGCATATACCGAGGGCGTGTAGGTGTAACCCTTGGCCGCTACGGCCTCTTTCATCCCGTCGGTCGAAAGGGCGAACTCGTTGCCGTTCGTGCCGTCGATCGATACGCTCGGCCAGCCGTACTTGGTGTAGGGGCTCACCCAGTTGTCGGGAATCCACTGGAAGTCGTCGCTGAAGAAGACGTATCCCTCGGCATGCGTGTCCTTGGGCATGTAGGGCGCCTGAACCAGCTCGATGATCTCTTCGGCGGTGTTCTCGCCGAATTCGGCGTCGCCGGCCGTGATCGTGATTTTCGACTCGCGGCGTTCGTCGGTGGTGTTGGCCTTGGGCGTGATGGTGACTTGGGCCGCAGAGCCGGCCTTGCCGCTCTTGGGCGCTACCGTCAGCCAGGTCTCGTTCTCCACCGTGAGCGTCCAGTCGTAGGATGCTTCGACGGTGAAGACCACCGGATCCGTATCTTCGGCTTCGAATGCCAGCAGGCGTTCGTCGAGCCCCGTTATCACGATGCCGGCCGCCAGGTAGGCGTCCTGCGAAAGCGGGATGCTCTTCTCCGTCAGGCAGGGATGGAGGTTGTTGCCGCTGTTGGCGCGGATGGTGAATTCGCCGTCGCGCGCCTCGCCCTGGTTCAGGGCCGGGGTGACGGTGACCTGGATATTCTGGCCCGCCTCGCCCTTGTTCGGGGTGACGACGAACCAGCCTGCGGTCTTGGTGATCTCCCAGGGCGCGTCGACGTTCATGGTGAATGTATGCGGGGTCAGTGCCGAATAGAGGAACTTCAGTCCTGCATCGGGCAGGTTTTCGGTGGAGAGTGCCGGGGGAATGGGGTTCCCCGAATCCCCTTCGGTGTCGTCGTCGCTGCACGCCGCGGCTCCCAGGAGCGTGACGCATAATAACGACCACAACCATTTGTTCATTATACGCTTCATTGTCTTAAGGTTTTTTGAGGGTTATTTGGTCACGTCGGTCGTGAGCGCCTTGGGCCGGGTCATCGACTCCGTGCTAACGTTGCCGAAGCGGTCGGTAACCGATATCTCCAGCGTGGAAGACGCCGAGGAGGCCGTAACCTCGAACATATGCATGCAGGAGGTCGAGGGGAAGGTGAGCGTGCCGTTGTTGGCCGCGCCGCGCGGGATGTCGTACGAAATGCTGTGCAGCGGGTCTTTCTTGCTCCAGACCTGTTTCACGTCGAGCGGGGTTCCGTTCTCCGTCACGGTGACCGTCCAGCCCGGCTCATAGGCCCAGACGTTGATGTAGACGGCATTTTCGCCCACCGTCGAATAATCCTTGTCGCGGTTTCGGAGGTCGTTGCCTGCGGCGAAGGCCTTGAGTGCCGTGGCGTCGGTGGCCCAGTACTCCTTGACCTCGTTCATGTCGTAGGTGATGAACTGCTTTTCGATGGGAAGCCCCGTGGCTTTGTACTGCCATTTGAGGTCGGTTCCGTCGACCGTGAAGATCTTGTAACCCGCGGGCGAACCGTCGGTGCAGACGTTGTTGTTGCCGTACTGCTGCGTCCACCACCAGGTGCCGCAGACCGCCGCGATGTTCTGCTCGTAGACGTTCGCATAGGTCGGCGATTGGATATTGCGGTTCACGTGCGTGTGCCCCGTGAGGAAAGTCACGTTGCTGAAGCCGGCGAAGCAACTCAGGATTTTGTCGATGTCGGCCTGGGTCTGGAGCGCTACGCTCACGCCGCCGCTTCCGCTGTACGAGTAAAGCGGGCAGTGGCATCCCACGACGATCGGGGTCGATTTGTCGACATGGGTGAGTTCCTCCTTGAGCCATGCCAGCTGCCGGTCGTCGAAGCGGCGGTTGTAGTTGCGCGAACCGACCGTACCCTGCGAGCCGCCCGTGTTGAGGTACTCGGTGTTGTCGAGCATGATGTAGTGTATCCGGCCGATGTTCATGGCGTAGTAAACCGGGCCCATGTGTTGGCGGTAGGGGCCTTCGGCGCCGAAATCGGAGGCTACATAGGGGTCGTTGTCGTGGTTGCCCATCACCGACCACATCTGGAAGTTGAAGTCCTCGACGCTCTGCTTGCATTCGGGCAGCGCCCACTTGTTGTCGTACCAGTAGCCGTCCCACGAGAAGTCGCCCAGGTTGAGGCAGTATACCTTTCCGGGTGCGGCGGAGTTGTAGGCCGATGTCAGCTCCTTGACGAAGCCGTCGGCGAACTGGACGTAATCTTTCGGGGAGTTGCGGTTGGCCAGGTGCATGTCCGTGGCCACGAGCATGGTGTGGGAGTCGTTGTCGGCCCTGAGCAGCTGGAAGTCGAGTTGTTCGACGGTGTTTGCGTCGAGCGTGCAGGGCTGCCAGAACTGGGGCATCGCCTTGACGGTGGGGACGTCATAGCCCGCAGGCAGGATGACGAAGGCGAGTTCGTTGCGTTTTTCGGAATTGAGCCAATAGAAACCGTTGGCGTCGGTCTTGGTGATCAGGTCGCCGTCCGAGACAAGGACGTCGGCGATGCCTTGTCCTGCCAGGTGGACGATACCCTTGATCGTCGCGCCCTCCTTGTCCGGTACGGTGACGCCGCCCAGGGAGAGGTTGAGTTTGGCGGAGCCCAGTGCCTGCTCTTCTGCGCCGCGCTGCAGGGTGAATTCGCAGTCGCCGTCGGCGGCGTTCTGGGGAATGGTGAAGGTCAGCGAAGAATCGTCAGCACCCTTGACCGGCGCTTCGAACTTCCCCCCCCCTTGCTCCAATAGGAGTTTGTCCGTAGCCATGAAACCGCGGCCGCGGATCACGGCGTCGCCGCCCCAGTTGCCCGAGATGGTCTTGCCCAGGTCGACGTCGATGGCCAGTTGTACGGTCATCTTGCTCGATCCGAGCACCTGGTAGTCCTGTGCCCGGTTGAGCACGACCTTATAGACGGTCTGGTCTGCCGCGCCGTCGGGTATGACAAACGTCAGCAGTTTTTCCGATGCTACCGTGGTCGCTGCCGGGAGATCCTCGCCGGCGCGTAACGCGATGGCGTCGCCTTGGGCGAAGCCGTAGCCGGAAACGGAAACCTCCATCCCGCGGTAGACGGTCATCGAGGTCGGAATAACTACATCGGTGACCAGCCGGCCATCGTTGTAGATCTCCTTGTCGCTGTCGTCACAACCGGCCAGTCCGACCGGCAGGGCGACGAGCAGCAACCCGGCGATTAAAGTAATCAGTTTTTTCATAGGCTATTGATGATTTTGGTGTTGGTGTCCTGTATGTCAGTCGGTGTGCCCGAGTGCGATGCGCTCCGAGTAGCGGCGGCCGAATCGGTCGGTGGCGACCACCTCCACCTCGCGGGCCGATGCCGAGGGGCGTGCCGTGAAATAGAAGTTCGTCGGGCGTGGGCGCTGGACTTTGGAGATTTTCCTCCCGGCGGCCTTCAGCGAGTCGATGTGTGCGGTATAATCGGGGTCGTCGAGCGTCGTACGCTGCATGGCGCCGCGGTAACGGCCGTCCTCATACCATACGACCGTCCAGTACGAATCCCAGTTCCACACCTTTGCCACGACGCTGGCCGGGTGCTTGGCCACCTGGCCGGGGTGCCATACGCGGATCTGCCGTGCCGGGGACTCGCCCAGGCTCCGGTATTCCCACGAGAATTCCCCGCCGCATTCGCGGAACAGCTGGAAGCCCTTGGGCGTACCGTCCCAGTTGATCGGATCCCACCAGAGGTTGCCGCAGACCTGCGCTACGTTGTGCTCCGTGACCCCCTCGCGGATGTCGTAATTCGAGTTGAGGTGCGTATGCCCGGTGATGAAGTGCAGTTCGTGCCCGGCGAAGGCGTCCATCAGCCTCTCGGCCGACTCCATGACGCGGTTCCCGAGCCACGATTTCATGGCCGGGGCATGCATCGCGATGCAGACGCGCGACCCTGCAGGCAGGCGTTCCGCATAGGCGGCGGCCCAGCGCAGTTGCATTGTGTCGATCTGCTCCTCGTATTTCTTCGCGCCGTGGTAAACGATGTCGTCGAGTACGATATAGTGCGTGCGCCCCATGTCGAAGGCATAATAGGTGGGGCCGAAATGGCGGCGGTAGTTCTCCGTCGCCTCGCGGTCGGTGTATTTGTTCAGGTCGTGGTCGTGGTTGCCGATCACGCCGTATACGGGTACCCCGAGCCCGGCGAACTCCGCTTTCACGCCTGCGAAGAGTTCCGGGGAGTCCCATACGATGTCCCCGAGCACGATCGCGGCCTGGTTCGAGCCCCGCGTCCTCCCGTTATCGGTTGCCGCCTGCAATGCGGGCATGACCTCGCTCCGCAACCGCCGGAAATGCTCTTCGGTCTTGGGCTGCGGATCGGCGATCGCCAGCAGTTCGTAGCATTCGCCCGAGCCGGGCCACGGTTGCAATTCGAAGTCGTAGCGTTTGGCCGCCGGGTCGTATGTGCGGTAGAATTGCGGGATGCCCCCTTCGAGCGGAGCCAGGTAGCCGGACGGGGTCACCAGGCTGATGAACAGCGCCTGGTCGTCGGCATCGAGCGTGAATATGCCCTGCTCGTCGCTTTGCGCGAACGTATAACCGTCGGTTACGGTCACGCCGCCCATCGGCTTTCCGCCGCATTTGACCGATCCCCGTATCGGGCGGGCGGAGGCTGCGGCACAGAGGCAGCAGGCCAGCAGGAAAAGTAACAGGTTTTTCATGGTCGGGTTTGTGCTGATGGTTTCTTGGTGTTTCTGTCTTTTTATTAATAGGTGGGAGCCTGTGTCGCTCCGGCTGCAAAAATATTTTAATAATTGGCTTCGTGCGTCGTTGTCACCGGAATGTAATCCTTTTTTCATACCCTGGCAGTCGGCTGTCGCTGCGAAAGCTTGTCTCTGAGGACGGATACAGGCCGCGGGTGCTGCCCGCGGTTTGCCTTTTACGGCCCGGGAATGAGTCTCGTGCCGTTTTAGGGGGTTTCTTGTTTTGTCAGTTTTGTCCGTGTTTTAATTGTGATGTGTAATATTTTTAATTTCATTATGAAACAAAAATAAATCTTTAATTTTATTTTCCAAAATAAAACACAAAAAAATTGGACGAAATATCTGCTTTTTTGTGAAAGAATGGTTTTGAATCGAAATGTATGGCCTCCCTCCGGCCCCGGCCCCGGAAATAAAAAATCCCCGGACTTGGGAAAGTCCGGGGCCGGGGAAACGCTTGTCGCCTCTTGTCAGAATACCCCGAGGTTGTCGAGGAAGATCAGCAGCAGCACTGCCGGGCAGACGTAGCGCAGCAGGAAGCTGAATAGCCCGTAGATACGGAACTTCAACTCTCCGTTGTTGGTGATCTGCGCCTTGAGGATGTGGTGGTCGAGCTTCCAGCCCACGAAGATGCAGGTGAAAAGCCCGCCTGCCGGCAGCAGGATGTTGGCCGTCAGGAAGTCGAGCGAGTCGAAGAGCGAAAGCCCGCAGACCTTCCAGCTGCCCAGCACCCCGAGCGACAGCGATGCCAGCGATGCCAAGGCGGCCGTGGCGGCGGTCGTGAGCCATGCAGCGGCCTTGCGGCTCAGGTGCCACTCCTCGTGCAGGTAGACCGTGACCACTTCGTGCAGCGAGATGGTCGAGGTCAGGGCTGCGACGGCCAGCAGCAGGAAGAAGATCGACGACCAGACCATGCTCAGCGGCATACTGTTGAAGATGCTCGGCAGGGTGATGAAGACCAGTGCCCGGCCCGATGTGGGTTCGATACCGGCGCTGAACACGGCCGGGAAGATCACCACGCCGGCCAGTACGGCCACCAGCGTGTCGAGGATCGTGACGTTGAGCGCCGTGTGGCGCAGGTTCGTGTCGGGTTTGAAATACGAGGCGTAGGTCACCATCGTGCCGATGCCGATCGAGAGCGAGAAGAAGGCCTGCCCCAGTGCGACGAGCACCGTCGACGGGGTTACCTTCGAGAAATCCGGGGCGAAGAGGAACTTCAGCCCGGCCTCCCCGCCCGGCATCAGCAGCGAGTGGATCGACAGCACGATCAGGATGAGCAGCAGCGGCATGAGGATCTTGGCCGAGCGTTCGATGCCTTTCTGTACGCCCAAGGCGATTACGAAATGGGTGGCCAGCACGAAGAGGCAGGTATACAATACGGGTCGCCAGGGGTTGCTGATGAACGTTTCGAAAATATCCTTGTACTCCCCGGCGGCCGAGACGCGGGCGAAGCTGCCCGTCACCGAGTGTATCATGTATTCCGCCGTCCAGCCCGAAACCACGAAGTAGAAACCCAGAATCAGGAATGCCGCCAGCACGCCGTTGTATCCCAGGAAGCTCCACCGCGGGTTCAGCGCCCGGTAGGCACCCACGGCGTTGCGGTGCGAGGCACGCCCCACGGTGAATTCCGCGATCATGAGCGGCAATCCCAGCAGCAGGACACAAAGGACATAGATTATCAGAAATGCCCCGCCGCCGTTCTCCCCGGCTACATAAGGGAAGCGCCAGATGTTGCCCAGCCCGACGGAACTGCCCGCGGCGACCAGCACGGCGCTCAATTTGCCACCCAAGGTGGCGCGACTCTCCTTGTGATGCATAACCTAACCTGTTTATTATCGCAAACGGGTGTGCGCATGCGTGCGCACACCCGTCCTATTTCTCCAGCACGACGCTCACCTTCTCGAGCTTCCCGCCCAGCGGCGGCGCCAGTTTCGAGACGGTGCATTTTACGTGCCGCACCTGCGGGAAGGTGGCATAAACCGCCTCGATGATGTTCGTCGCCACCCGCTCGATGGTGTGCTGCGTGATGCGCATCTGCATCTCAACGACTTCGTAGGCCGTCAGGTAGTTGACCGTCTTGCGCACGTCGTCGTCCGTGGCCGCATGGCCCAGTTCGGCCGTCAGTTCCAGATCGACCGTGAAGCGGTTGCCCACCTTGCGTTCCAGCTCGTAGCAGCCGTGCAGCGCGTGGAATTCCATGCGCGTCAGAACGATGCGGTATTCCATGCTACTCGGCGATTACGAGGTAGTAATTCTTCTTCCCCTTCTGTACGAGCAGGTATTTGCCGGCGATCAGGTCGGCCTCGCCCACCGTACGTGCCGGGTCGGCGACCTTCTCCTTGTTGAGCGACACGCCGCCGCCCTGCACCATCTTGCGGCATTCGCCCTTCGAGGGGAACACCTGTGTCTTCTCGGCGCACAGATCGACGAACGGCAGTCCCAGCTCGGCGCGGGCGATACGGAACTGCGGCACGCCTTCGAACACCTGCAACAGGGTTCCTTCGTCTATTTTGCGCAGCGCCTCCGACGTCGAGCCGCCGAAGAGGATCGCCGAGGCTTCGACCGCCTTTTCGTACTCCTCCCTGGAGTGGATCATCGTGGTGATCTCCTGTGCCAGCCGCTTCTGCAGGATGCGCAGGTGGGGTGCGGCTTCGTGTTCGGCGGTCAGTGCCTCGACGGTTTCACGGTCTAACAGCGTGAAGATGCGGATGTAACGCTTGGCATCCTCGTCGCTGACGTTGAGCCAGAACTGGTAGAACTTGTAGGGCGAGGTATAGCGCGGGTCGAGCCATACGTTGCCGCTCTCGGTCTTGCCGAATTTCGTGCCGTCGGCCTTGGTGATAAGCGGGCAGGTGATGGCGAACGCTTCGGCCTCGTTGCCCAGCTTGCGGCGGATCAGCTCCGTGCCGGTGGTGATGTTGCCCCACTGGTCGGCGCCGCCCAGCTGCACCTTGCAGTTCATCGTCTGGTAGAGGTGCAGGAAGTCGAAGCCCTGTACCAGCTGGTAGGTGAACTCGGTGAACGACATGCCGTCGCCCTCGCCGCTGAACCGTTTCTTGACCGAGTCTTTGGCCATCATGTAGTTGACGGTGATGCACTTGCCGATGTCGCGGATGAATTCCAGGAACGAGATGTCCTTCATCCAGTCGTAGTTGTTCACCAGCACGGCCGCATTCGGGGCGTCCGACTCGAAGTCGAGCAGTTTGGCCAGCTGGCGCTTGATCGCCTCCTGGTTGTGGCGCAGCGTGGGCTCGTCGAGCAGGTTGCGCTCCTGCGACTTGCCCGAAGGGTCGCCGATCATGCCCGTCGCACCGCCGATGAGTGCCAGCGGACGGTGCCCGCACATCTGGAAATGCTTGAGGATCATTACGCCCACCAGGTGGCCGATATGCAGCGAGTCGGCCGTGGGGTCGATGCCCAGGTAGGCCGTCGTCATCTCTTTTTCGAGTTGTTCCTTCGCGCCGGGCATGATCGTGTGGATCATCCCGCGCCATTCGAGTTCTTCGATGAAATTCTTTGTTGCCATTTTTATTGTTCGTTCTTTTTATTCTACTTCCAAGTCCAATGCTTTGCGGAGCTCCGCGACGAGCGGGTTCTTCTCCGTGATGTAACGGACGCGGTCTTCGAGCTTGATCGGGCGTGCCGCCCGGATCTCTTCGTTCACTGCGACCTCCAGTTCGATCATACCCTCGATGCCCGCCAGTTCGGCGATGCGCATCAGCATCCCGGTCTTGCTGCGCAGGATCTCCTCGCGCAGCTCCGTCGTCGGTACGCTCACCGAGATCGTGTTGTCGCGGAAGGTCATCAACTCGAAGGCCGGCACGAAGCGCGGTCGTTTCTCCTTGATGAGGTTCAGTATCCTGCTGCGGGCATGCTCCAGCTTTTCGGCGCACTCCGGATCGACGGTTACGACTTCGGCTTCGTCGGGCGTTTCGCCGTCCGAAAGCTCTTCGTCGGGATCGCTGCCCGCCGAGGCGAGCAGTTCCGAGAGGGAGGTTCCCGAGATCAGCGGTCTCCGCACGGGCTGGGGCGCGGGTTTCGGCGCTTCGGGCCGTGCGGCCGGAGCGGGAGCGGGTCCCGGGGCGGCTGCGGGCTGCACCGGCGTTTCCGGCCGGGGTGCGGCCGGCTGTGGAGCCGGGGCGGGAACCGGTTGTGCGGCCGGTCCGGGCTGAACCGCTACGGGTTGCTGCGGAGCCGCCGGAACGGGACTCGGAACGGGTCGGGTCGCCGGGTTGGACGGCGGTTGTGCC
>OGPB01000922.1_pt1 | contig 18181 bp, 17 predicted proteins | sample 1552821 | NCBI WGS metagenome assembly OGPB01 (sample SAMEA2580192, study PRJEB22360) | human gut metagenome | biome: human gut; feature: human-associated habitat; material: faeces | place: Denmark | collected 2008/2010 | reverse complement strand
CGCTGGATTTTGCCGAGCTGACGGGCGACGAGCGCCTATGCGACGTGTATTGCGGCGCGGGCACGATTACGCTGATGATGGCGCGCCATTGCCGCGAGGCGCTGGGCATCGAGATTGTTCCGCAGGCGATTGAAAACGCGAAGGAGAACGCCGTCCGCAACGGCATCGGGAACGTGAATTTCCGCTGCGGCGCGGCGGAAGCACTGCTGCCGAAGCTGGTGGCAGAGGGCTTGCGCCCGGACGTGATTGTGATTGACCCGCCGCGCAAGGGCGTTGAACCCGCCGTGATTGACGCGATTGCGCAAGCCGCCCCGAAGCGCGTGGTCTATGTGAGCTGCAACGTCGCGACGCAGGCACGCGACGCGGCGCTGTTTGTGGAGAAGGGGTACAAGGTGCAGAAGGTGCAGAGCGTCGATATGTTCTGCTGGACGAGCGGGGTGGAAACTGTTATGTCATTGGTCCAACAAAATCCGGATGATATCGTCAAGGTCGGCATCGACGCGGACGAGTTGGCCGTCACCAAGGCCGAAAGCAAAGCGACCTACGGCGAGATTCAGGCGCGCGTGAAGGAACAGACCGGCCTGAACGTCACGCCGCTGTACATCGCGCAGGTGAAAAGAAAGCATGGGATTATCGAGCGCGAATGCTACAACAAAGCAAAGTCCGAGAGCGCAAAGATGCTGATCTGCCCGACAGATAAGGAAAAGGCGATTGAAGATGCGCTGAGGTTCTTTGGGATGATCGCGTAAAGATTTCAAACCGGATCGGTCGGGGAATACTACCCGCTCGATCCGGTTTAATAAATTGAACAGATGTAAATCTGAGCCAGAAACGAATCCGATGGATTGATAGGACGTCGCTCTATGTCATTTTTTCATCGTGACAAATTTCTTGTTGACAAAATGGAGATTTCATGTTATACTGCCATCAGCGAAAAGGATTTTAAAGGTCCATACCTGTTATTTATCGTCCATGACAAATAGAGGTGAACCCATGAAGTTAGGCGAACTGGCAACCGTCCGAAGCGGGCTGGTTTTATCCAGAAAACAGGCGTGCAAAGGCGCCCCCGTCAAGATGCGGTATCCCCTACTGAGCTTTCGCGCCATCCACTCAAACGGATACATCGGCATGGAACAGCTGGATGGTTTTGACGCCGCGGAGCAGTTATCGCCGGAGTACATGACACAGGTAGGCGACGTCATCATCCGCCTGACCTCGCCGTACACCGCTGTTCTCATCGACGAAGCATCCGCCGGCATGGTCGTTTCATCAAACTTCGTCATCATCCGTGTTGATCGAAACAGGCTCCTGCCCGGATATCTGGTCTGGCTGATCAACACGCCGAAGATCAGGAAAGCCATTTATGAAAACACCAGCAGCAACATGCTGGGCGCCATCAACGCCAAATTCTTCTCCGAATTTGAAATTCCCCCGCTGTCCATCCTCCAGCAGCAGAAAATCGCCGAACTATATCTGCTGGCGAAAAAGGAGACGGCGCTGCTTCGCCAGTTGTCGGCAGAGAAGGAGCGCTACTACGATCTGCTGATCCGCAATGTACATTCGACCATGAAATGAGGTATGCACCATGACGACCCGCAACGATATCGAACGCGTTCTCTGGAAGGCCTGCGACAGCTTCCGGGGAAAAATCGACAGTTCCCGCTACAAGGACTACATCCTTTCCATGCTGTTCGTGAAATACCTGAGCGACGTCACCCTCGAAAGACGCGCCCTGTACATGGAGCAGTACGACGGTGACGAACGGCGCGTCGAGCGCGCCATGAGCCGGGAGCGGTTCTCCCTCGACAGGGAATCCACCTTCGATTATCTGTACGAAAACCGCACGGATACAGAGATCGGCCAGAAGATCAACGTCGCCCTTTCCCACATCGAGGATCACAACAGTGGAAAGCTGCGCAACGTGTTCCGCGCCATCGACTTCAACTCTCAGGTTGACTTCGGTGACGTCAAGGAAAAGAACGCGACACTCCGCAACCTGCTGGAAGACTTCCACGACCTCGATCTTCGTCCCGGTCAGCTCGGCTCCGCAGACATCATCGGCGACGCTTATGAGTACATGATCGCCAACTTTGCCTCCGACGCAGGCAAAAAGGGCGGCGAGTTCTTCACGCCAAGCCAGGTTTCCGAGCTGGTGGCCTCGCTCGTCAAGCCGCGGGAAAATGACCGCATTTACGACCCCACCTGCGGAAGCGGCGGCCTGCTGCTCAAAGCTTACAAAAAGGTGCCCAGCGGCAAGGTTGCCGTCTATGGTCAGGAGCTGAACGCCCAGACCTGGGCGCTCTGCACGATGAACATGTTCCTCCACGGCGTGGATGACGCCCGCATTTGGCAGGGCGACACGCTCTCCAATCCGCAGAACCTCGAGGACGACAAGCTCATGAAGTTCCAGGTGGTGGTCGCCAATCCCCCCTTCAGTCTGGACAAATGGGACAGCGGCTTCCTCGCCAAGGCTAGTCTGGATGAAAAAGGAAAGAAGCAGGAAAAAATGTCCGCTTCTCTGGACGAGCACCATCGGTTTGACTGGGGCGTTCCGCCCTCCTCCAAGGGCGACTATGCCTTTGTGCTCCACATGCTTAACAGTCTGGATGCGGAGAACGGGCGCATGGCCGTCGTCCTGCCCCACGGCGTGCTGTTCCGCGGCGCCAGCGAGGGAAAAATCCGCCAGCAGACCGTCGAGGAGAACCTCGTCGAGGCCATCATCGGACTCCCGGCCAACCTCTTCTACGGAACGGGCATCCCGGCCGCCATCGCCATCTTCAACAAGGCCAAGACGACGACCGACGTGCTCTTTATCGACGCCAGCCGCGAATTTGAGAACGGCAAGAACCAGAACCGGCTGCGCGACGAGGATCTCGACCACATCGTCACGACCTACCGCCGCTTTGCGCAGGGCGAACTCAAGCCGGGCATCGTCGAGGAACGCTACGCCTATGTGGCCCGGCGCGAGGAGATTGCCGACAACGACTACAACCTCAACATCCCGCGCTATGTGGACACCTTCGAGGAGGAGCCCGAAATCGACATTGCGGCCGTGCAGCAGGAGATTGATGCCCTGGAAAAGGAGCTTTCCGAGGTGCATATCCGGATGGATGGTTATCTGAAGGAGTTGGGATATTAAAAACAAGAGCTATGAAAGAGAACTATTCGTACAAAATCAAGCTCCGTTGCATTGTATGCGGCAGCGAAGATCATTTTGACAGCAACGAAGACAGATCGTACATCAAATGCACCAACTGCGGGAAAGAATATTTCGGAGGATACGATGAACTCGTTTCGTGCAATCAGGAGCAAATTGCGGAGGTAAAAGAGCTTGCAACCGAAGAAGTTACTAAAGACTTGCAGAAAGAGTTGGATCGAATGCTCAAAAACGCCTTTAGAGGCAATAAATATATCAAAATCAAGTAGCTATGGAAGTTTGGGGCTTAATTATATCAATATTGGCGCTTGCGGCCAGCGCTTTTACCTATTTTAAACACGATAAAAAGCTAAAAGACCAGGAGCGCAAGATCAACGAGTATCAATTAAAACAGATTGAGAAAGAGGATTTAGAGAGTAAAAAGGCGGCTATTCGAGGTAATATTGTCAAAGGCCTCAAGGGTAAGAGGACGCTTAAGGTTTACAATAGCGGTCGTGCGATTGCCCGTAATATTAGAATTGCAGGTCTGGACGTAAAGGGTATACTTCATAGAGCGGATGAATTCTTTCCTTACGAATTGATGAATCCTCAGGACTATACAGAAATGACTATCCATCTTGTCATGGGTTGTCCCGCAACAATTAAATTAAAGTACATTTGGGACGATGAATCCGGCAAGAACAATGAGTTCGAACAGGTTTTAACCTTATAACGACAAAAATGAGCAGTAAAATAGATAATTACAATCGAATGGTCGATTTTATCGGGAATGTTATTAAAGCAACAAGCGATCCCAATGACCAGGAAGATGTCGATAAGGCATTAGACATTGCTCGTACCGTTGGCAATGCATTAGAAACTGCTACAGATAACAATAATGCGGCTCACCGACATGGCAACAAACACTGACATACCACAAGGCTATAAGGCGACGGCGCTGGGGATTATTCCGCAGGAATGGGAGGTGAAAACATTAGGGAATATTGCAGAAATAAACCCTAGCAAAGGAAAGATTACCTCTAAGGTTGTAACTTTTCTGGCAATGTCGGACATCTCAGAACAAGGTGGAGTCATAAATGAAAATATCTTACCTATAGATTCTATCAAACCAGGACTTACACCTTTTAGAAAAGGCGATGTAATTATTGCGAAAATTACCCCGTGTTTTGAAAATGGCAAAGGAGCCTTATTAGATAAAATAACGGAGGATGATGGCTTTGGAAGTACAGAGTTCCACGTAATTAGATGCCAGCAGGATAATAAATTTGTATATTATCACACACAAAGCTACGCATTTAGGAAACGCCTTGAGTCACAAATGACAGGAAGTGCTGGACAAAAAAGAGTTCCCGCGGATTCTGTTGCTGCATATAAAATAGCTGTTCCGCCGCTGGCGGAGCAGCGGAAGATTGCGGAGGTGTTGGGCGTGTGGGATGAGGCGATTGAAAAGCAGGCGCGGCTGATTGAAAAACTCGCCCTGCGCAAACGCGGTTTGATGCAGCGACTCCTCTCCGCCAAACTCCGTCTCCCCGGTTTCTCCGGCCCCTGGAAAGAGCTAAAAATAAATAAAATAACAATAATAAGGAAAGGCGAACAAGTCAATAAAGACGTATTGTTCTCTAACGCAAAATATCCTGTCATAAATGGAGGAATTACTCCTTCCGGGTATTTAGATATATACAATACGAAGGCAAATACTATCACAATAAGCGAAGGCGGCAATTCGTGTGGTTATGTCAACTTTATGACTACACCCTTTTGGAGTGGAGGACATTGTTATACGATTGAAGCAAAGGATGGAATAAATAATCTATTTATCTATCAATTACTCAAAAACAATGAGAAATATATCATGTCTTTACGAGTAGGATCAGGATTACCCAATATTCAAATTAAAGATCTTGGAAATCTTAAATTCATGATTCCCACCTATCAAGAGCAAACCGCCATTGCGGAGGTATTGACCGCGTCCGACCGCGAGATTGAGCTGGCCAAAGAGAAGCTCGAACGCCTCCGCCGTCAGAAACGCGGCCTGATGCAACAACTCCTAACCGGCAAAAAACGGGTGAAATATTAACTAAATTTTTTACGACTATGACAAAACGTAAAGAAATTCATGTAGTTCCAAACTCTGACAGGGGTGGCTGGGACGCAAAAAACAACAATGCAGAACGAGCCTCCAAGCATTTTGAGAGAAAACAAGATGCAATGGACTGGGCGAGACAAAAGGCACGTAATGATGGCGCCGAACTAATTCCTCACGGAAGAGATGGTCGAATCCAAAATCCGGACAGCCACGGCAACGATCCGTGCCCTCCTAAAGACAAAAAATAATAATTCTAAAATTTATATTATGGCTGAAAAAATAGAAATCAGTTTGACAGACTTCGTTGGTTTTGTCAACAAAATGGGAACCGCTAAACAGAATCACGTAAAGACGATTAAGGAACGCCCCGAATATGAACCTTATATGGATTTTTATAAGGCGATTCGAACTGCAATTATCAATCTGCACAAGAAAAAACAGAGCAAAGACATCCTTGATAAAGTCCTTGAGGATTTAACAGATGAAAAGAAGAAAAAGTGCTACCCTGAAATTGTTGCAGGATATAAAAAATTTTTAGGCAGGAAACAGTTCGAATGGATTAAACCTCCTAAAAAAGATTGGAAGATAGGGAACATCGTCATTACCATCAATCCAGAGATTGGTCTGGAAGAGAAGAAAAAGGACGGGACTTCAAACTTCTACATCGTAAAGTTGTATTTTAAGGATGATGCTTTGAAAAAAGCCCAAGCAGATCAAATACTCACCTTGATGGAAATGCAATTAAGAAGCAAAATGAAAGAACCTGAAATTAAATTTGCCATCTTGGATGTTCGCAGAAATAAATTCCATGTAAAAAAAGACCACGACTTAAAAGAACTTCCCTTGTTACAAGGTGAAGCACATAGTTTCGCAACTATCTGGGATAGTTTATAATCTTAATTATGTCCATCTCCTTCAAAGAAGACCATATCAGCCAGATCCCCGCGCTGCTGATGCTCGAAAAGTTCGGGTACACATACCTCACACCCGATGAGGCGCTGGCCCTGCGCGGCGGGAATCTCGCCAACGTGCTGCTCGAACCCGTGCTGCGCAAACAGCTCGCCGCCATCAACGTCGTGCAAGTCAGCTCGATGCGAACTACCGTATTCTCCGAGCAGAACATCACCGCCGGAATCGACGCCCTGCGCAACATCCCGATGGACGAGGGGTTCATGGAGGCTTCGCAGACGGTCTACGACCTGCTCACCTCGGGCAAAACCCTCGAACAGATTGTCGACGGCGACCGCAAGAGCTTCGTGATGCAGTACATCGACTGGAAGAATCCGCGCAACAACGTCTTCCACGTCACGGAGGAGTTTGCCGTCAGCCGCACGGGGATGACCGACACCTACCGGCCCGACATCGTCCTCTTCGTGAACGGCATTCCGCTATGCGTCATCGAGTGCAAGCGTCCCGACGTGAAGGACTCCATCGAGCAGGCCATTTCGCAGCACCTCCGCAACCAGAAGGCCGACGGTATCCGTTCGTTGTACCTCTACTCGACGCTGCTGCTGGCCATCAACCGCCAGGAGGGCAGTTACGCTACGACGGCCACGCCCGAAAAGTTCTGGGCGCGGTGGCGCGAGCAGTTTACCGACCGCGAGGAGGAGGCCCGTTACCGGCAGGAGCTGGAACGGGTGGTCAACGAGCCGCTGTTGGACGACAAGCTCTTTGGAGAGCGGTTCGACTATGTGCACCGCAATTTTGAGGACCTTTACAAACAGCCGGTCACCCCGTCGGTGCAGGACGAATACCTCTACAGCCTCTGCCGGCCCGAACGGCTGTTGCAGCTGATGTACGGTTTCACGCTCTACGACGACGGCATCAAGAAGGTGGCACGTTACCAGCAGTATTTTGCCGTGCGGCAGACGATGCAACGCATCCGCCACATCGAGGGCGGGCGGCGGCGCGGCGGCGTCATCTGGCACACGCAGGGGAGCGGCAAGTCGCTGACGATGGTGATGCTGGCGCAGGCCATCATCCTCGACAAGGAGATTCGCAACCCGAAAATCATCCTCGTAACCGACCGCACGGACCTCGACCGACAGATTACGGGGACGTTCCGCAAGTGTCAGATTCGCGTCGAGAACGCCACGACGGGGAGCAAGCTCGTCGAACTGCTCAACAGCAAGAGCGATGCCGTCATCACGACGATTATCAACAAGTTCGAGACGGCCGTGCGCGGCATCCGCACCCCGTTGACCGACCCCAACATCTTTGTGCTGATCGACGAGGGGCACCGCAGCCAGTACGGCGAGATGGGCATCAAGATGGAGAAGACGCTCCCGAATGCCTGCTTCATCGCCATGACCGGCACGCCGCTGATGAAGAAGGAGAAGAACACGGCCCGGAAGTTCGGCGGCATCATCCAGCCGGTCTACACGGTGGATCAGGCCGTGGCGGACAAGGCCGTCGTACCGCTGTTGTATGAGGGTCGCATGGTGCCGCAGGTGGTACACGAGGAGACGATTGACCGCTATTTCGACAAGATCTGCGGATGGATGAGCGACGCCCAGCGGGCCGACATGAAGAAGAAGTTCAGCCGTGCGGACCAGCTCAACCAGACGCAGCAGCGCATCTACGCCATTGCGTGGGACATTTCGCAACATTTCCGGGAGAACTGGCAGGGGTCGAAGTTCAAGGGCCAACTGGTGGCTCCGCGCAAGCGCATCGCGATTCTCTACAAGCAGTATCTCGACGAAATCGGCATCGTCTCGTCGGAGGTACTCATCACCTCGCCCGACACCCGGGAAGGGGAAGACGAGGCATTCGGCGAGACCTCGAACGTAGAGGTGGCCTTCTGGAAACGCATGATGGACGTGCACGGCACGGCCAAGAAGTATGAGGCGAACATCATCAACCGCTTCAAGAACAGCGATAAGCCGGAGATTGTCATTGTGGTGGACAAACTCCTGACGGGATTTGACGAACCCCGCAACACGGTGCTCTATCTCGACCGAAAGCTGAAGGACCACACGCTGCTGCAGGCCATTGCCCGCGTCAACCGCGTCTGCGAAGACAAGGAGTTCGGGTATATCATCGACTATTACGGCGTATTGGGGTCGCTTAATTCGGCGCTGGAGCTCTACACCGATTTCGACAAGGAGGATCTGGAGGGAACCTATACGGACATTTCGGAGGAGGTGGCCAAGCTGCCCCAGAAGCATGCCGAGTTGTGGGACCTCTTCAAGGAGGTACGCAACACGACCGACTTCGAGGCCTTCGGCAATGTCCTGCGCGAAGAGGACCAGCGCTCGCTCTTCTACGAAAAGCTGCGGGCCTTTGCCCGGACGCTGAAGGTGGCGCTTTCGTCCATCGTATTCCATCAAAATACGCCTCAAGAAGAGGTCGAACGGTACAAGCACGATCTGGCCTTCTTCATGAAGCTCCGGAATGCCGTGCAGGAGCGTTACTCCGACATGGTGGACTACAAGCAATACGAAGGGCAGATTCAGAAGCTAATCGACACACATATCGAGAGCGGCGAGGTGCAGGTCATCACCGACCTGGTGAACATCTTCGACAAGGAGCGGTTTGCCGAAGAGGTGGAGAAGATCTCCGGGAAAGCAGCCAAGGCGGACACAATTGCCTCGCGAACGGCCAAGTACATCACCGAGAACATGGATACCGACCCGGCCTTCTACAAGAAGTTCTCGCAGATGCTCAAGGAGACCATCTCCCAGTACGAACAGGGGCGAATCGACGAGGCAGAGTATCTGACCCAGGCTACGGACCTGATGAACAAGGTGCTGAATCATACCGACAGCGAGATTCCCGACGTGCTGAAGGACAACAATGCCGCGCGGGCCTACTTCGGATTAAGTCTGGAGGTCTACAAAGCGGTCATAAGGCCCGAACAGGGGCTCGACCTGACGCAAATCGCACTCGACACGGCCAACCGGATCGACGCCATCATTCGTCAGCACATCTTCGAGAAGGGGACGCTCATTGTCGACTGGCCGCTCAAGGACCGGCTGGTCGGCATGATGAAGCTCGACATCGAGGACTATCTGATTGACGAGGTCAAACGAAAGTATGACCTGTCGATGACCTTCGACGACATGGATGCCATCATCGACCGGGCGGTCGACGTGGCTCAAAAATGGTTCCGGTGATGCAGCAGATATTCGTCTACGGAAAAGAGACGATTCCCTACAGCGTGCTCTTTTCCGCCCGCCGGACACTCGGAATCAAGGTATATCCATCCGGCGAGGTCGTTCTGCTGGCTCCGGAAGGGACGCCGGAAGAGGTTATCGAGCAGAAACTCCACAAACGGGCGCCGTGGATTCTTCGGCAGCAGGCCTATTTCAAGGATTTCGGGATTCGGAGTCCGGAAAAACGGTATGTCAGCGGAGAGTCGCACTACTATCTGGGAAAGCAGTTCCTGCTCCGGGTCTCGGAAGGCAAAACCAACAGCGTCCGCTACAAGGGTCGCTGCTTTGAAGTGATATGCACCTCTCCGGACAAGGCCCGGGAGTTGATGAAATCCTGGTACCGCGAACACGCAAAACTCAAGTTTGCCGAGTATGCGGAGCCTATTATTTCCCGATTTGCACGGTACGGGGTTGCTCCGACTTCACTCTATGTTCAGGAGATGGAAAACCGTTGGGGCAGTTGCACCCCCAAGGGGAAAATCATTCTGAATACGGAACTCATCAAGGCGCCGCGCCCCTGCATTGAGTATGTTATTACACATGAGATGTGTCATCTGCTGCATCCCGACCATACAGCAGCCTTCTTTTCCCTGCTCGAAACCGAGATGCCCGACTGGCGGCGTTGGAAAGACAAGTTGGAGCGATTCATGGTGTAGGTGCAAACAACTTCAAAAGCATCATCCGCCCGCCTCGTATGACAAATGTATGACAAATGTATGACAAAACAAAATGAAAACCGCGTTGTAGACATCTACAACGCGGTTTCTGTGAGGTCTGAAGCGGATTCGAACCGCTGTACAAGGTTTTGCAGACCTTTGCCTAGCCACTCGGCCATCAGACCATATGTTTCCCGACAGGTTCCTGTTCAGCTTTCATTCCGTAACTACAAGTCCGTTGCTTCCGGATTGCATGCCGCGCCGGAAACATCCGGTTTATTTTCAGGCGCATCGGGAGTGCAAATATACAAACATTTCTAAAATCTGCAAAACTTCGACCCAACTTTGCGCTATTTCCCAAAAATATTTACCTTTACAAGATAATAAACGACATTTTGCGGTTATGACCATCGAGGATATCGCCTTGCAGATGACCCCGGGCATCGGTGTGAAAGGCGCCGTGCACCTGCTCGGAATATTCGGCGACGCACGGGGCATTTTCACGGCGGCACCCGAGGAGCTGGCTATGAAAGCCGCCTTGCGGGAAGACATTATCCGGAATATCGTCCACCGCAAAGGCTTCGGCGCCGCAGAAAAGGAACTCGGCTACTGCCGCCGCAATTCGATCTCCGCGATCGCTTCGACCGACCCCGAATTCCCGGCATTGCTGCGGGAAATACCCGATTATCCCCATGTACTATACCTGAAAGGCAACGCCGCCGCCCTCTCGGCACGCTGCGTCGCGATGGTCGGCACCCGCCGGGCAACGCCCTACGGGCAGACGATGTGCAACAGGCTGGTGGAGGGGCTCGCAGCACAGGTTCCGGGGCTCTGCATCGTGAGCGGGCTGGCGTTCGGCATCGACGTCGCGGCACACCGGGCAGCCCTGACCGCAGGGGTACGAACCGTCGCGGTACTGGCGAACCCGCTCCCCGGCGTCATGCCGGCACAACACACGGCCGTGGCGCGCGACATCCTCGACCACGGCGGGGCACTGGTCACGGAGCTCCACTCGCAGACGCGGCAGAACGGCACGGCATACCTGGCCCGCAACCGGATCATCGCAGGGTTGGGTGCCGGCTGCGTGGTCGTAGAGTCGCCCGACAGCGGCGGGTCGCTCGCCACGGCGCATTGCGCCGACGGCTACGACCGTTCGGTAATGGCCGTACCGGGACGCGCCACGGACGGCATGTCGTCGGGGACGAACCACCTGATCCGCAACCGCAAAGCGCAACTCGTGATGACCGCCGACGATATTGTCCGCGAACTGATGTGGGATCTCGGCCCGGAACCGGCAGCATTCCGGGAAAAACCGTCCACACCGGAGCTTACGCCCGACGAAGCTGGGTTGCTGGGCTGTTTCCGCACGGACGACCCGCTGGCGGTGGAAACCCTCGCGGAGCTGAGCGGACTGGAACCGGGTGAACTGGCTGCCCTGCTCGTAGGGCTGGAACTGGCAGGAGCCGTACGGCAACTGCCCGGCAACCGATATATGAAAACACGATGAAACTGACGGATACACATTCACACCTGTACGATACGGCGTTCGACGCCGACCGCGAAGAGGCACTGGCCCGCGCCGCGGCGGCGGGCGTGGAGCACCTGCTGCTCCCGGGCATAGACTCCGAAAGCCACGGAGCGCTGTTCGACCTCTGCCGCCGCCACCCGGGGCAATGCGTCCCGATGATGGGACTGCACCCCACCTCGGTGAACGACAACCCGCACTGGCGCGAGGAGCTGGCGCTCGCCGAACGTTACCTCACAGCCCCGCCCGAGGGCATCGCACGTTTCTGCGCCGTGGGCGAGATCGGGCTAGACTACTACTGGAGCGGCGAGTTCGTCGCCGAACAGGTCGAGGCTTTCGTTTCGCAATGCCGCCTGGCCGCACGGCTCGGCCTTCCGGTGGCGATCCACACCCGTGCGGCATGGGACGACATGTGCCGGATCATCGGGGAGGAAGCGACGGCCGCGGCGGAGGCCGGGCGGAGGCTGCGGGGCGTGTTCCACGCCTTTTCGGAGGATGCCGGCACCTACCGGAAACTGAAAGCCTGCGGCGATTTCGCCTTCGGAATCGGCGGCGTGGTGACTTTCAGGAAGAGCAAGCTGGCCGATACGGTGCGTGAAATGGAACTGGACGACATCGTACTCGAAACCGACTGCCCGTACCTGACACCCGCGCCCCACCGCGGCGAGCGCAACGAGTCGGCCTATGTGCGGTTCGTGTGCGAGAAAGTCGCGGAACTGAAGGGGCTGCCCCCCGGCGAAGTGGCGGCCGCAACGACGGCGAACGCCAAACGTATTTTCGGAATATAACACCATAAGACCATACGATGAAATCTTCGATCCTGATCATCTATACGGGCGGTACCATCGGCATGAAGAACGATGCCGAAACCGGCGCCCTGGTGCCTTTCGACTTCAGCGGCATCTATGATGAATTCCCTTCGCTCAAGCGGCTCAACGTGGACATCGACGTGCTGACGATGGATCCCGTGATCGACTCGTCGAACGTCACCCCGGCAAACTGGGCGGCGCTGGCCGAGCTGATCCGCGACAACTACACCCGCTACGACGGGTTCGTCGTACTGCACGGCACGGACACCATGTCCTACACCGCATCGGCATTGAGTTTCATGCTCGAAAACCTGGCCAAGCCCGTGGTTTTCACCGGCAGCCAGATCCCGATCGGCGTGCTGCGCACGGACGGCCGCGAAAACCTCATCACGGCCATCGAGATCGCGGGGGCGCACATCGGCGGACGCCCCGAGGTACCCGAAGTGTCGCTCTATTTCCAGAACCGGCTGTTCCGTGCCAACCGTACCACCAAGCGCAGCGCCGAGGCGCTGAGCGCCTTCCGTTCCTACAACTACCCGCCCCTGGCCGAGGTGGGGGTCAACATCGCCTATAACCTCGCGGCGATCCTCCACCCGACGGAAATCTCGCCGGAACTGCGCATCGCCACCCGCCTGGCCGACGGAATCGAAGTCATCAAGCTTTTCCCGGGGCTGGGCGAAAATATCCTGCGGGCGATGCTCTCGGCACCGGGGCTGCGGGCCGTGGTGCTGGAGACATTCGGCGCGGGCAACGCCCCGACCAACGAATGGTTCATCCGCGTACTGAAAGAGGCGATCGACCGCGGGGTCATCATCCTCAACATCACGCAGTGCGGCGGGGGCAAGGTTTCGATGGAACTTTACGAAACCGGGCTGAGGCTGCAGAAGATCGGCGTCCTGTGCGGCCACGACATGACCACCGAGGCGGCCGTCACAAAGCTGATGTACGTGCTCGGACTGGGGCTTTCCGACGAACAGACCCGCGCATTGTTGCGGCGCCCTCTGCGAGGCGAATTTACAACCTAAGACGTTGCACGGAACGATTTTTTTTTCTATATTTCGCACTGCTAACGTACCTTATCGGGTCGTCCATTGGGGGCGGCACGAGGGGGAATAGGAGGACAACCCACTGGAAAACAAACGATTGGACTGATTCAGAATGAAATTTCCGGAATTCGCCCATACGTGCGGAACCGGCAGGGGAAAGCCATGGATCGGGGTAAAAAGACACCGTGAGTATCCGGAAAGGATAAAAAAAATATTTTTTTAGGATTTTTTTAATCCCGGGAGAATTGACGAAATACGATGGAAAGCGGAAGAACGTATTGTGAAATACCTAAAAACACAACAATAAAAAACAACTAACAAATTTAATTTTATCTAATCACAACTATGAAAAAACTTTTTTTGATTCTGTCAGTGGCCCTGTTCGCATTGGGTACTGTTAACGCTTTCGCGCAGGAGGCTGCCGCAGCTGCCGAAACCCAACTCGCCGGCGATAGCCTGCACCACGTGATGATGCAGAAGTTCCTCGAGGGTGGTTGGGCATGGATGCTCCCGATCCTTATCTTCCTGATTATCGGTCTGGCCGTTGCCATCGAGCGTATCCTCTATCTCTCGCTGTCGACGATCAACTCGAAGAAACTCATCACCAAGGTTGAAGAAGCCCTGAAGAACGGCGGCATCGAAGCTGCCAAGGAAGTTTGCCGCAACACGCGCGGCCCGATCGCTTCGATCTACTACCAGGGTCTCGACCGTTACGATCAGGGTCTGGATTCGGTCGAGAAGGCTGTCGTTTCCTACGGTTCGGTTCAGACCGGCCAGATGGAGTCGGGCCTGACGTGGATCGGCCTGTTCATCGCCCTTTCGCCCATGTTGGGCTTCATGGGTACCGTTGTCGGCATGATCGCGGCGTTCGACGCCATCCAGGCTGCCGGCGATATCAGCCCGACCCTCGTTGCAGGCGGTATCAAGGTCGCCCTTCTGACGACCCTCATGGGTCTTATCGCTGCGGTTATTCTTCAGCTGTTCTACAACTATATCGTTTCGAAGATCGACTCGCTGGTAAACGATATGGAGGATTCGTCCATCACGCTGATGGATATCCTGACGGCTTACAGCAAGAAATAATCCCAACGATTTAAAAAGAGTTAAAGGCAATTATGAAAAAGATTTTAAATATCATATTGGGTATTCTGCTGGCCGTGATGGCGGTACTGGGAATATACGCAATTGCTACGGGTGGCTCCGAGGCGGCTATCAGCCTGAACCTCATCTGGTGCTATTTCCTGCTGGCTCTTGCGGTGTTCACAGCTATCTTCTGCGCGGTCTTCGGCATGATCCAGAACCCAGCGGGAATCAAGGGCACGATTATTTCGCTCGCGCTGATCATCGTGATCGTGGGCGTGGCTTACTTCGTGGCTTCGGGACATGACATCCAGATCCCCGACCTCGCCAACGGCGGGTTTTTCTCCCAAGGTGAAACCGTCCTGACCGACACCAGCATCCTGGTAACGTACGTTGCCCTGGTCGCTGCGTTCGTGACGGCTATCGCAACCGAAATTTACGGCGCTTTCAAATAACAACGAACAATGGCAGGAAATAAAAGACAAATACAGGAGATCAACGCCGGCTCAATGGCCGACATCGCCTTCCTGCTGCTGATTTTCTTCCTTGTGGCCACAACGATGAATGTCGACACCGGTCTGGTGCGTATGCTTCCGCCGATGCCCCCCGAGAACCAAAAGCAGGAGGACATCAAGGTCAAGGAGCGCAATCTCTTCCTGGTGCTCATCTCGGGCAGCGGCAACATCATGGCCGGGCCCTCGGGCAAACAGGAGATCATCGACCTGAGACAACTCAAGGACAAGACGAAGGAATTCATCCTCAACCCGATGGACGACGAGAACCTCCCGGAGAAAACCGAAAAGGAAATCGAGTTGGCCGACGGCAGCAAGTGGGTATATCCCGAAAGCCAGGGCGTTGTTTCGTTACAGACCACCCGTGATACGGGCTATCAGTCCTACATCATGGTGCAGAACGAACTCACACGCGCTTTCAACGAGGTACGTGACGAAGTCGCCATGAAGAAATTCGGAGCAAAATTCTCGGAGCTTTCCGAGGATCAGCGCAATGCAGTATCCAAAGCAGTACCTCTGAAGATTTCGGAGGCCGAACCGCGTAATATAAAGAAGTAAGTTATGGCAGTAATGAAAAAGAAGGGCAATAAAGGTTTGCCCCCTATCTCGACAGCATCGCTTCCTGACGTGATCTTCATGATCCTCTTCTTCTTCATGGTGTCGACCACCATGCGCGATCAGGAACTGCTCGTGAGGTACAAACTCCCCGAGGCAACCGAAGTGCAAAAGCTCGAGAAGAAATCGCTCGTAAGCTACATCCACATCGGACAGCCTTCGCTGGTGATGCAGGCCAAATTCGGCACTGCACCCCGTATCCAGCTGAACGACTCGTACAAAACGACCAAGGATATTTTGGATTTCGTAGCCGCAGAGCGCGATAAGCTCAGCGAGGCCGACCGTGCCTCGATGACGATCTGCCTCAAGGCCGACCAGACAACCAAGATGGGTATCGTAACCGACGTGAAGCAGGAACTTCGCCGTGCCAATGCACTGAAGGTCTCCTACGCCGCTTCCAAGTCGCTGGGATACTAAATCCCGAGTCATATCGAAAAAGGGCTGAAGTAGGACTTCAGCCCTTTTTTTATGTGCCATACCGATAGTTATACGGCCTCCAGCATCTTCAAACGTATGCCCGCCACTGCAAGGCGGCAGGGTAAATTCGGGCCGGGGATTTATGCGCGGGAGATAATCGTATCCGATCACCACGGGATTTCCCGGCAACACGCGGAAAGACAATCCCCGCTCAGAATTGCAACTCCAACTGGCCGATCCCGTGGCTGAACGACAGGCGGTGATGGGGCGTAAGTCCGTATTCACGGATTGCGAGCCGATGCTCACGGGTCGGGTACCCCTTGTTCTTTTTCCAGCCATACTGCGGGTATTCCTCCGCGAGGCGCAACATGTACTCGTCCCGATGGGTTTTGGCCAGCACCGAAGCTGCGGCGATGTCAGCATATTTGCCGTCGCCCTTGACCACGCAACGGTAGGGTAATTCAAGACGTGTCCGGAAACGGTTGCCGTCGATCGCAAGGAATTCGGGCGGCGGATCGAGGCGGGCGACAGCCAGCGACATTCCCTCGAACGAAGCGTTCAGGATATTGATCTCGTCGATCCGGGCTGCGGAAACGGCCTCGACGGCCCAGGCCACGGCTTCACGCTCGATGATCAGGCGGAGCCTGTCCCGGTTCCGCTCGGTCATCTGCTTCGAATCGTTGAGCGACGGGTCGTGAAAATCGGGCGGAAGGATCACCGCAGCGGCGAACACCGGCCCGGCCAGACACCCCCGGCCGGCCTCGTCGCAACCGGCCTCCCGAAACTCGTATTGGTATTGGTTTTCTAACATCGTACCACAAAGTTAGGTAATATTCCGGCTTTTTTCGCTAATTTTGCCCGAGGAAAAAAGCCTTCCGACATGAAATTCGACATCGCCCGGCAGCCGCTCGTACCGGCCTTCATGACCCTCTTCGCACTCGCCGTCGCGGCCATGTGTGCAGGAATCCCCGTGCCCGATACCAGTGGAGCGGTGCGCGAAGCGCTCCCGCTTCTAGGCGGCCAACTCGCCCGGTTTCAGGCGGCATATCCGGTATGGTCGAAGTTTGCCGCCGGGTTCATGCTGCTCTTCGCCGGAATGTGTACGGGACGGATTTCGATCCGCTACAACCTCTATACGGTGGGCACCTGCCTCCCGATTCCCCTCTATGCCATCGTCGCCTGCGGGATCGCAACAGGCGGGAATTATCTCGCAGGGTTCGCAGCGTCGATGCTGCTCGCGCTGGCAACGAAAAATTACTGCCGCGCCTTCTGCAACGGGTACGGGTTCGACGCCATCTTCCGTGCCTCGCTCTACCTGGGGCTGATGCCGCTCGTTTATGCCCCCGCACTGCCGCTGTTGCTGCTCCTGCCGTTGGCCGTACTGCTTTTCCGGCGTACCTTCCGGGAGGTCGTGGTAGCAACGGCCGGACTGCTGCTGCCGATCTTCACGGCCTGCTATGTCAGCTGGGGCAGCGGGGCGGAATTTACGGCTCCACTGGTCACAGTAGGGCAGTCGGCCATCGAAGGTATGCCGCTGCAACTCTTCCTGGATATTCCCCTCCCCGCACTCGTCATGGCAGGCGGGATCGTACTGCTCGACCTGACGGCGCTTTTCTTTTTCCTGGCCGACATCTATGCCGCCGGCACCAAACCCCGCTTTATCCTCTTTTATAACATAGGTATACTGGTATTGGCCTTGACATTGCTATGCAGCCCCGCCGCAACACCCGAAGCATTCGCCCTGCTCGCTGTCCCGTCGGCCATACTGATCCCGGTATTTTTCGTCCGCATCCACAGGGGAATGGCATTGCCCGTATACCTGATTTTTCTGGCGGCAGCCTTCGCCGGAATATTTTTACAATATTATATTTAGTCATTATTATAGCATCTTTAGGCTTATTTGCCTTATTGTGCCTTTTTAGACTATTCATTATTTTATAAAATAAATATTAAATTGTATTTTTGAAATGAGCAATCGGTGACGCAACTCGTTGTTCAAAAAAACTTAAAATACGATTTGGTATGAAGAATTCATTAAATTCGTCGGCCCAGCAGCCGATGATTGTGAAGTACGTTGAGGCCCTTCACAACGGAATCCAGTCTCAGGCGCTCTCGCGCTATGCA
>OGPB01000917.1_pt1 | contig 18231 bp, 17 predicted proteins | sample 1552821 | NCBI WGS metagenome assembly OGPB01 (sample SAMEA2580192, study PRJEB22360) | human gut metagenome | biome: human gut; feature: human-associated habitat; material: faeces | place: Denmark | collected 2008/2010 | reverse complement strand
GGCCGTCACCGAGGATTTGGAAAAGGCCAAAGAGCTTATTACAGAATTCTGCGCTGAAGAATATGACAGCGAGCCGGATTTCTCCGATCTACGGAAAGTCGATATTGCCTACACCACCATCACGGATGAAGAAGTCCCCGTTCAGGTCAGCGTTGACCTGATGGATTTCAAACTGGATCGGTACATTGACGGCATTATCGTGGATTCCCGAAAGTACAGTTCTCTGAAAGAGCTGACGGAACAGGAACTTACTGACCCAGACTTTGACGAGCTGACAGCTTTTTCGGAGGAACAGCTTGCCAAGGTTGCCCTCCACGGCATCCAAAATAAGGTCGTTCAGAGATTGACGGATAACGGTGAGGAAATTCAGATACAGCTCCATGTCAACGGCTTTTATTACAACCATTATGGCATGACGGATGGGACCGCCAGATATATTGACGGCCCCTTTGACACTCTGGAAGATGCCGCGGAAGAAGTTCATAACTACCATCCCCATGCGGCCCAAGTCGTTGATTCCGCACCGGATATGGAAGAAGACACCTTCGATGACGTCGATCCCCAGCAGGTTCGGGAAGAACTGGCAAAGTATACGTACCCCGGAGATCAGATTCAGGTGGTACATGCAGAAGAGGTGATAGAGACTGCAGAGCCGCCGGTGAATGCAATCCGCAGGAAGAAGCGGTCATCCATTGTCATTGGAATGAATATGGTAAAGCAGAAGGAAGCAGACGCATTTGTGTCAGCGGGAAGTTCCGGTGCGATCTTAGTCGGCGGACAGGTGATTGTCGGCCGCATCAAAGGCATTGAGAGACCGCCGCTTGCACCTTTGATTCCGACGGAGAAGGGAGTCTCTCTTCTGATTGACTGTGGAGCGAATGTGGATGCGAGAGCTTCGCATCTGGTGCAGTTTGCGAAGATGGGTTCCATTTATATGGAGAATGTTCTCGGAGTGAAGAAGCCGAGAGTGGCGATTGTCAATATCGGCGCAGAGGAGGAGAAGGGCAATGCCCTTGTGAAGGAGACATTTCCTCTGCTGAAGGCGTGTGAAGACATCAATTTTGTGGGAAGCATTGAGGCGAGAGAGATTCCAAAGGGAGAGGCGGACGTGATTGTCTGCGAGGCTTTCGTTGGAAATGTCATCTTAAAGCTGTACGAAGGACTCAGCAGTACGTTAATCGGTGCCATCAAGAAAGGCATGATGAGCACGTTGAAGAGTAAAATTGGTGCAGCACTTGCATTGCCGGCATTAAAGTCTACGTTAAAGACTTTCGATGCAACACAGTACGGCGGTGCGCCGCTTCTGGGACTGAATGGTCTTGTGGTCAAGACGCACGGAAGTGCAAAAGCAAAAGAGATTACGAATTCTATTTTCCAGTGTGTGACGTTCAAGGAAGAGGACATCAATGGAAAGATCAGGAAAAATATAGTAAGTTCTGCGGAACAGGAAGGAATGTAGGTTATGGAATTTGAAAAGCTGAAAAAAATCATTGCAGAGGTTTTGAATGTGGATGAAGAGGAGATTACGATGGAGACCACATTCGTAGATGATCTCGGAGCAGATTCCCTCGATATTTTTCAGATCATTATGGGGATTGAAGAGGAATTTGACATTGAGATTGCAAATGAAGATGCAGAACATATTGTGACCGTATCAGATGCAGTAGAAGAGATCAAGAATGCTTTAAACTCATAAGAGACAATTTGATGATGCGTCATAAAGCCCTTGTCCGGAAAGCAAGGGCTTTTGTTGATAAGAGGAACCCGTACGGCGGCGTTGCCGCGGGGCACAGAGATTTTGAGGCTTTTTCTTACTCTATACAAGGGCTGTAGGGCAAGAAAAGACCTCCGAAAGAGACGAGGAGGATAATGAAATGTCAAAACTGACAGAACTGGAACAAGTGATTGGTTATGAGTTTAACGAGCAGAGACTGTTGCAGCAGGCACTGACACACAGTTCTTTTGCAAATGAGAAGCACATGAAGAAGCTTTCGGATAATGAGAGGCTGGAGTTTTTGGGAGACGCGGTCTTAGAGGTCGTGTCGAGTGAGTTCCTCTACAAGGAGCATACAGATCTCCCGGAGGGCGATCTGACAAAGCTGCGCGCGAGCATCGTCTGTGAGCCGACGCTTGCGCTGTGCACCAGGGAGATTGACCTTGGAAAGTATCTGTATCTGGGCAAGGGGGAGAACCTGACCGGCGGAAGAGGACGCAAGTCGATTCTTTCGGATGCGCTGGAAGCCGTGATCGGTGCGATCTATCTGGACGGCGGTTTTGAGCCGGCAAAAGCTTTTATCCACCGCTTCATTCTGACGGATATTGAACACAAGAAGCTGTTCTATGACAGCAAGACAATTCTGCAGGAAGTGGTACAGGGGCATTACGAGGAACCGCTTCACTATGAACTCATCGGCGAGGAGGGACCGGATCACGACAAACGTTTCCTGGTGGAGGCGGTGATCGGGAATACGACAATTGGCAAGGGAAGCGGACATACCAAGAAGGCAGCGGAGCAGGAGGCGGCATATCAGGCATTGCTCTGGATGAAAGAGAGAGGTTTATATGTATCTTAAGAGCATTGAAGTGCAGGGATTCAAATCATTTGCGAACAAGATCGTATTTGATTTTCATAACGGAATTACGGGAATTGTCGGACCGAACGGCAGTGGAAAAAGTAATGTCGCGGACGCTGTGCGCTGGGTGCTCGGAGAGCAGAGTGCCAAGCAGCTTCGCGGCGCCAGCATGCAGGACGTCATCTTCGCGGGTACGGAGAACCGCAAGCCGTTAAGTTATGCCTATGTGGCGATTACCATGGACAATTCGGATCATCAGCTTGCCATTGATTTTGAGGAAGTCACCGTGGCGCGGCGTGTGTACCGCTCCGGCGAGAGCGAGTATCTGATCAACGGAAGTCCGTGCAGACTCAAGGATGTGACGGAGCTTTTTTACGATACCGGTATCGGCAAGGAGGGTTACTCCATCATCGGACAGGGACAGATCGAGCGCATCTTAAGCGGTAAGCCGGAGGAGCGCAGAGAGCTGTTCGACGAGGCGGCCGGCATTGTAAAATATAAAAAGCGCAAGGCGACAGCACAGAAAAAGCTGGAGAATGAGCGCGAGAATCTGGTTCGTGTGAATGATATTTTAGCCGAGCTGGAGCGCCAGGTCGGGCCGTTGGAGCGTCAGGCGGAGAAAGCCCGCATCTACCTGAAGAAAAAAGAAGAATTAAAAGAATATGATGTGAATATGTTCCTTCTGGAAGTGGAGCGCATTGAGGCGCAGCTTAAGGAAGTAGAAGGAAAATATCACATCGCGGACGAGGAATCGAAGGAAGCCAGCCAGTCTTACGAGAATATCAAGAGTGAATACGAGAAGCTGGAACAGGACATGGCTTCCATGGATGACAAGATTGCATCCATTCGTGAGGAGATGAGCCAGTCCACCGTGACCAAGGGAAAGCTGGAAGGACAGATCAATGTCTTAAATGAGCAGATCCACACGGCGGAGATGACCGATGAGCATTTAAAGAGCCGTCTGGACTCGATCGATCGGGAAAAGCAGGAGCGCATCGAGTCGCGCGGTACATACGAAGCGGAAAAGCAGGAACTCGACACAGAGCTTGTAGCGGCGGCGACGGAAAAGGAGACGGCGGCAGAGCAGCTGCGGAACATTCAGGAGGAGATCGCGCGCTGCACCGAGGGCATTGAAAAGGGCAAGAACGAGATTATCGAACTGTTGAACCGCAAGGCATCCGTCAAGGCGAGACAGCAGCGCTACGACACGATGATGGAGCAGGTGAACATCCGCAAGGCGCAGCTGACGCAGCGTCTGCTTGCGCGCAAGACCGAGGAGGCGGATCTTACCTCCGTTCTGGAAAGCTATCAGAAGGAGCTCGATGCGGTGAACGCGTCGATCGCAGAACTGAAGAAAAACGCTGCCGGAATGGATGAGCAGAACCGGGAGTGGAAGCGCAAGTCCCTGGAAGCCAATCAGAAGCTGGAGAGCGCGGTTGCACAGTACCATAAGCAGCAGTCCCGTCTGGAGTCTTTGAAAAATATTGCGGAGCGCTATGACGGCTACGGCAACAGCATCCGCCGCGTCATGGAGCAGAAGAGCCGCAACGCGGGAATCCTTGGTGTTGTTTCCGATCTGATCCAGGTGGACAAAAAGTACGAGACGGCGATTGAGACAGCGCTTGGCGGAAATATCCAGAACATCGTGACCGAGGACGAGGAGACGGCAAAACAGATGATCTCCTACTTAAAGCAGAACCGGTACGGACGGGCGACGTTTCTGCCGCTGACGAGTGTGGACGGCAAGGGCAACTTTAAAAACACGGATGCCTTAAAGGAGCCGGGAGTCATCGGTCTTGCCAATACCCTCGTGAAGACGGAGGAAAAATATGCTGGAGTGACCGCTTATCTGCTTGGCAGAGTGATCGTGACGGAGAATATCGACTATGCGATCAAGCTGGCGAAAAAGAACCGCTACTCGTTACATATTGTGACGCTGGAGGGAGAATATTTAAGCCCGGGCGGTTCCATGACAGGTGGAGCATTTAAGAACAGCAGCAATCTGCTCGCAAGAAACCGCGAGATTGAAGAACTCGAGAAGAACGTAAAAGATCTGGATAAACAGATTGCAGAGCTTAAAAACCGTCTTGAGGACATCAAGACGGCGCAGAGCCTGCTTGCGGAGGACGTCGAGAGCAATAAGGCGAGCCTGCAGGAGGCGTACATTGCGCAGAATACCGCGAAGATGAACGTGGAGCGCGCGATGGAGCAGAAGAACGAGAGCGAGAACGTGTTTGCAGGCTTACAGATGGAGAACCGTGAGATTGAGAGCCAGCTCCGTGAGATTGCGGAGAACAAGGACAAGATTACAGAGGAACTGCAGTCGGCAAAGGAGCGGGAGGCACAGATCGAGGAGGAGAGCGCCGGATTCCAGAAGATTCTGGATGAGAATGCGGGCAGAGAGGAAGAAGCCCAGAAGGCGGTGTCCGATGTACAGTTAAAGGAAGCCGGTGTGCGTCAGAAGTTAGAGTTTGTTCTGCAGAATCTCGAGCGTGTGAACGGTGAGATAAGACGTTACGAGGAAGAGCGCGAGGGATTCGTCACGGAAGCGAAGGAAGCGAAGGCGGATGCGGAGAAGAAGCGCCACGATATTGAGGAGATCAAAAAGACGATCCTGGCGTCAAAGGACAATTCCGAGCAGCTGGAGCAGGCGCTTAAGGAGCACACGGCGCGCAGGGAAGAAATGTCCTCGGAATACAAGGGATTTTTCCAGAAGCGTGAAGACATTTCCAAGAAGATCTCCGATCTGGACAAGGAGATTTTCCGTCTGAACAGCCAGCGTGAAAAGCTGGAGGAGGCGCACGAGTACCAGAACAATTACATGTGGGAGGAGTATGAACTGACCCTGCATGCGGCGATGGAGCTCCGCAACGAAGAATATACGGATCTTGCGGCGATGAAGAAGATGATCGCGTCCATCAAGGATGAGATCCGCAAGCTGGGCGATGTCAATGTCAACGCGATCGAGGATTATAAGGAGATCTCGGAGCGCTACGGATTTTTGAAAACACAGCATGACGATCTGGTCGAGGCGGAGAAGACGCTGGTCGGCATTATTGAGGAACTCGATACCGGCATGCGCAAGCAGTTCCTGGAGAAGTTCGCGGAGATCCAGACCGAGTTTGACAAGGTATTCAAGGAGCTGTTCGGCGGTGGAAAAGGAACGCTGGAACTGGTCGAGGACGAGGATATTCTGGAGTGCGGCATCCGCATTATCGCGCAGCCACCGGGAAAGAAACTGCAGAATATGATGCAGATGTCCGGTGGAGAAAAGTCCCTGACGGCGATTTCACTGTTGTTCGCCATCCAGAACTTAAAGCCGTCCCCGTTCTGTCTGCTCGACGAGATCGAGGCGGCGCTCGACGATTCCAACGTCGGACGTTTTGCAAAGTATTTGCATAAGCTGACGAAGAGCACGCAGTTCATTGTGATTACGCACAGGCGCGGCACGATGGCGGCGGCAGACCGTCTGTATGGTATTACCATGCAGGAAAAGGGTGTATCCACCCTGGTATCCGTGAATCTGATCGAGGGCGATCTCGACAAATAGCAGGAGGAATGAGTACATTATGGGCGAGGAAAAGAAAGGCTTCTGGGGACGTCTGGTCGAGGGCCTCAGCAAGACGAGAGATAATATCGTATCCGGCATAGATTCCATTTTCAGTGGATTTTCCAGCATTGATGATGATTTCTATGAGGAGATCGAGGAGATTCTGATTATGGGAGACATCGGCGTCAATGCGACTGAGTCGATCATTGAGAGTCTCAAGGAAAAAGTGAAGGAGAATCACATCAAAGATCCGGCAGAGTGCAAGGAACTTCTGATTAACAGCATCAAGGAGCAGATGGATGTCGGCGAGACGGCATATCGCTTTGAGACGGAGAAATCCGTGGTCCTCGTGATCGGTGTCAACGGCGTGGGCAAGACCACATCCGTTGGAAAGCTGGCGGGAAAGCTCAAGGACCAGGGGAAAAAGGTCGTGCTTGCGGCAGCGGATACCTTCCGCGCAGCGGCGGGAGACCAGCTGCAGGAGTGGGCAAACCGCGCCGGTGTGGATATGATCGGCGGACAGGAGGGCGCAGACCCGGCGGCGATCGTCTACGATGCGGTGGCGGCAGCCAAGGCGAGAAATGCGGATGTTCTGCTGTGTGATACGGCGGGACGCCTTCATAATAAGAAGAACCTCATGGAGGAATTAAAAAAGATCAATCGTATTCTGGAGAAAGAATATCCGGATGCGTACCGTGAGACGCTTGTGGTGCTCGATGCGACGACCGGACAGAATGCGTTAAACCAGGCGAGAGAGTTTTCCGAGTGCGCCGACATCACGGGAATTATTTTGACGAAGATGGACGGCACGGCAAAGGGCGGTATCGCAGTGGCAATCCACTCGGAGCTTGGCATTCCGGTCAAGTATATTGGCGTCGGGGAGACGATCGAGGATCTGCAGAAGTTCGATTCCAACCAGTTCGTAAACGCATTATTTGAAGTAGGAGAGGAGAAAAGCGGATGTTGACATTAGACAAGTTCGAGGAAGCAAGTGAAAAAGTCAAAGAAGTGACACTTGAGACAAAGCTGGTATACAGCGATTACTGGAGTCAGCAGACCGGCAACAAGGTTTACCTTAAGCCGGAAAACATGCAGTTCACCGGGGCATACAAGGTGAGAGGCGCATATTATAAGATCAGCACGTTAAGTGATGAGGAGCGTGCAAAGGGGCTGATCACGGCATCGGCGGGAAACCACGCGCAGGGTGTGGCATACGCAGCAAAATGCTACGGCTGCAAGGCAGTCATCGTCATGCCGACCACCACACCGCTCATCAAGGTGAACCGCACCAAGAGTTACGGCGCAGAAGTCGTGCTTTACGGAGATGTCTATGACGAGGCGTGCCAGAAGGCATACGAGCTTGCGGACAAGGAGGGATATACCTTCATCCATCCGTTCGATGATCTGGCAGTGGCAACCGGACAGGGAACGATCGCCATGGAGATCTTTAAGGAGCTTCCGCTGGTGGAGTACATTCTGGTTCCGATCGGCGGGGGCGGACTGGCAACCGGTGTGTCCACACTGGCGAAGCTTCTGAATCCGAAGATCAAAGTCATCGGCGTGGAGCCGGCGGGAGCGAACTGTATGCAGGCTTCCTTCGCGGCAGGAAAAGTAACGACGCTGCCGCAGGTCAACACCATTGCGGACGGCACAGCGGTCAAGACACCGGGAAGCAAGATTTTCCCGTATATCCAGAAAAATCTGGATGACATCATCACGGTGGAGGATGATGAACTCGTCGTGGCATTCCTGGATATGGTGGAGAATCACAAGATGATTGTGGAAAACTCCGGTCTGCTGACCGTAGCTGCGTTGAAACATTTGGATGTTTCCGACAAACGCGTGGTATCGATCTTAAGTGGCGGCAACATGGACGTCATCACGATGTCCTCCGTGGTACAGCAGGGACTCATTTTCCGCGACCGTATCTTCACCGTGTCGGTACTTCTGCCGGATAAGCCGGGAGAACTGTCCAAGGTTTCGGCAGCGATTGCCGCAGAGCAGGGCAACGTCATCAAGCTGGAGCACAACCAGTTTGTGACAACGAACCGCAGCGCGGCAGTGGAACTCCGTATTACGCTCGAGAGCTTTGGCACCGAGCACAAAAAACAGATCATGAAAGCGCTGGAGAAGAAAGGTTATAAGCCGAAGCTGGTGCGCACGAGTCTGTAAACAAAGAAGAGGAGAAAGAAAATGTTAGAAAAGTGGTTTAAACTGAAGGAAAACAACACGACAGCCAAGACCGAAGTCATGGCAGGTATCACAACCTTTATGACGATGGCGTACATTCTGGCAGTCAACCCGACCATGCTTGCAGCGGCGGGAATGGATAAGACAGCAGTGCTCATTGCAACCGCGCTGGCATCATTTATTGGTACCATGGCGATGGCGCTCCTTGCAAATTATCCGTTTGCACTGGCACCGGGGATGGGACTGAATGCGTATTTTGCATACACGGTCTGCGGTGCGATGGGATATTCCTGGCAGGTAGCTTTAATGGCTGTTTTTGTGGAAGGTCTGGTTTTCATCGTACTTTCTTTGACCAATGTGCGTGAAGCAATCTTTAATGCGATCCCGCTGAACCTGAAAAAAGATGTGAGCGTCGGCATCGGGCTGTTTATCGCATTTATCGGTCTGCAGAATGGCGGCATCGTAGTGGCGAACAGCTCCACGCTTGTTTCCTATGTTGACTTTACCAGCAATTTCAAGACTGCCGGCATCTGTGCTTTGTTAGCGCTGATCGGTCTGTTTGTGATTGCAATTATGTACATTAAGAACGTAAAAGGCGCAATTTTATTCGGTATCGTTATTACCTGGGTGCTTGGAATGCTCTGCCAGGCGGCAGGAATCTATGTTCCGGATGCGGAAGCCGGTTTTTATTCCTTATACCCGGCGCTCGGATTTACCGATCTGACCGCGATCGGTCAGACATTCGGACAGTGCTTTAAACTGGATTTCTCCGGTGTGCATGTTTTTGACTTTATCGCAGTTGTATGTGCATTCCTGTTTGTAGATATGTTTGATACACTCGGAACGTTAATCGGTGTGGCAAACAAGGCGGATATGTTGGACAAGGACGGCAGACTGCCGCGCATCAAGGAAGCGCTGCTGGCGGATGCGGTTGCAACCACCGCAGGTGCTGTGCTTGGTACCTCCACAACGACCACATTCGTTGAGAGTTCCTCCGGTGTGGCAGCAGGAGCAAGAACAGGCCTCTCCTCTGTAGTGACCGGATTCTTATTCCTGATCTCTGTGGTACTGTCCCCGATTTTCTGCTCGATCCCGAGCTTTGCGACAGCACCGGCTCTGATCTTCGTCGGCTTCCTTATGGTGTCTACGGTGACAAGCATCGAGTTCACGGATATGACAGAGGCAATTCCGGCATACTTATGCCTGCTTGCAATGCCGCTCATGTACAGCATCTCCGAGGGTATTGCGATCGGCGTTATCTCTTATGTCATCATCAATGTCGTATGCGGTAAGGCAAAGAAGATCACACCGCTGATGTATGTGCTGGCGGTACTGTTTGTGTGCAAATACATCTTCTTATAAAATGAAAACCGAAGGTATGGAGGTATCCCTATGCGCAGATGGATGAAACAGATCATGGTTTGGCTTGTTGCGGCAGCGTGCGGTTTTGCTGCGGCGCTTGTGATCTGCAGATGGAGCGGTACTGCCTTCGGTCTTTTCATGTGGCCGGTCATTGCCGCGGGAGCAGGGTTCGTGGTGGCCGGCGTGGGATTTTTTTCAACAGAAGGAAAGAGTGAGATTCTCTACGGAATCTGTGCGGCGGCATGTCTGTTCTGCATGATCGTGCAGACGGCGATGGCGGTGTAAAAAGAAGGAAAAAGTGTGTCAAGAAAAAATACTTGACACCTTTTTCCTTTTATGCTATTCTATCACGGTGGCAATGAGTGAGAGATGCCGGATACGGCGTGATTGTGGGATTTCAGATGGAAGAGAAGATTGAACAGGCGTATCTGTATGATTTTTACGGAGAGCTGCTGAACGAACATCAGAGAAGAATTTATGAGGATTTCGTGTTCAATGATCTGTCCCTCGGAGAGATCGCGGACGAGGAAGGTATCAGCAGACAGGGCGTTCACGATATGGTGAAGCGGTGTACGAAGACCCTTGAGGGGTATGAGGAGAAGCTTCATCTGATCGCAAAGTTCATGTCGGCGAAGCACAGTGTGGAACAGATTCATGCATTGACGAAGCAGTTTCATGAGAGCCATGACGAGGCAGTGATCGTGGAGATTGAACAGATTTCCAATCAGATATTAGAGGAGTTATAGATGGCATTTGACAGCTTATCTGAAAAACTTCAAAATGTATTCAAGAACCTGCGCAGCAAGGGACGGCTGACGGAAGCGGATGTCAAGACAGCGCTTAAGGAAGTCAAGATGGCGCTCTTAGAGGCGGATGTCAACTTCAAGGTCGTCAAGCAGTTCGTCAAGGACGTGGAGGAGCGTGCCGTCGGACAGGACGTGATGAACGGACTGAACCCGGGGCAGATGGTCATCAAGATTGTAAACGAAGAGATGGTCAAGCTGATGGGCTCGGAGACAGCCGAGATCACACTGCAGCCCGGCAAGGCAGTTACCGTCATCATGATGACCGGTCTTCAGGGAGCAGGTAAGACGACCACAGCAGCAAAGCTTGCCGGAAAGTTCAAGCAGAAAGGCAAGAAGGTACTTCTCGTGGCAGGCGATGTCTATCGGCCGGCAGCGATCGAACAGTTACAGATCAACGGACAGAAGCAGGGCGTGGAAGTATTTTCCATGGGCGATAAGAACAGCCCGGTGAACATTGCAAAAGCGGCGATGGAACATGCCGCGAAGAACGATTTTAACATCGTTATCATCGATACTGCCGGACGTCTTCACATCGATGAAGATATGATGGCAGAGTTGATTCAGATAAAAGAAAATGTCACAGTGCATCAGACCGTCCTTGTGGTGGACGCCATGACAGGACAGGATGCGGTGAATGTGGCGAAGACCTTTGATGAGCGCATCGGTATCGACGGAGTCATTCTGACAAAGCTCGACGGTGATACCAGAGGCGGTGCGGCGCTTTCCATCCGGGCAGTGACCGGTAAGCCGATTTTTTATGCGGGTATGGGAGAGAAGCTTTCGGATCTGGAGCAGTTTTACCCGGATCGCATGGCATCGCGTATTCTCGGTATGGGCGATGTGCTGACCCTCATCGAAAAAGCCCAGGAGGACTTTGACGAGGAGCGGGCGAAGAAGATTGAGCAGAAGATGCGCAAGAACGAATTTGACTTTGAGATGTATCTGGAGTCGATGAGTCAGATGAAGAAGATGGGCGGTCTGTCCAGTATCCTCGGTATGATGCCGGGACTCGGGATGGGCGCAGGCAAGATGCCGGATATTGACGAGGCAGCAGCCGAGAAGAGCTTATCGCGCACGGAGGCGATCATCTATTCCATGACGCCGGAGGAGAGACAGAATCCTTCCCTTTTGAATCCGAGCAGGAAGCGCCGTATTGCGGTGGGAGCCGGTGTCGATATTGCGGAGGTCAACCGTCTGGTGAAGCAGTTTGAACAGATGAAGAAGATGATGAAGCAGATGCCTGGCATGATGAAGAAGGGCAGACGCGGTGGTGGAATGTTCGGCAAGCTTCCGTTTTAATGTTAGAAATTGCGTATAACGCATTCTAAATAGATCAGTTAAGCAAATTTAAGGAGGTGAAAGTAATGGCAGTAAAGATCAGATTAAGAAGAATGGGACAGAAGAAAGCTCCTTTCTATAGAATCGTAGTAGCAGATTCCAGATCCCCGAGAGATGGCAAGTGCATCGAGGAGATCGGAACATACGATCCAACGAAAGATCCAAGCGAGTATCATGTAAATGAGGAGTTAGCAAAGAAGTGGTTAGCTAACGGAGCTCAGCCGACCGATACAGTTGCTCGTATTTTCAAGAGCGCAGGCATCGAGAAATAGGATTCGCGAGGTGGACCTAATGAAAGAATTAGTAGAAGTAATTGCGAAATCACTCGTCGATTATCCGGATCAGGTCGTCGTAACAGAGACAGAGAATGAGAAAGCCATCGTGCTTGAACTGCGCGTTGCGCAGTCCGACATGGGCAAGGTAATCGGCAAACAGGGACGCATTGCCAAGGCAATCCGTTCTGTTGTGAAGGCTGCTGCCTCAAAGGAAGAGAAGAAAGTTATTGTAGAGATCATGCAGTAACAGGTCAGAGGAGCTGTCGCGCCAGATAATGGGGTGGCAGCTCCTTTGTTCATATTGCGGCTACTGCGGATATCAGAGACAGAAACGGAGGACATGCATGGAAGATTTATTGCAGGTCGGTGTCATCACGACGACACACGGGGTGCGTGGGGAGGTCAAGGTATTTCCGACGACGGACGATCCAGCGCGCTTCAAAAAACTCAAAAATGTGATTTTGGATACCGGAAAAGAAAAATTAGAACTTGAGATTGCAGGCGTCAAGTTCTTTAAAAATATGGTGATTCTCAAATTTAAGGGAATTGATGATATCAATGATGTGGAAAAATATCGCAAAAAGAGCCTTTATGTGACGAGAGAGAACGCGGTAAAGCTGAAAAAGGACGAATACTTTATTGCGGATCTGATCGGCATGAAGGTGTCGACGGATGAGGGTGAGAAATTGGGAACGCTGTCGGATGTGATGCAGACCGGTGCGAACGATGTCTATGTGATCTCCATGACAGACGGGGAGGAAGTACTCGTTCCGGCGATCAGGGACTGCATCCGTGATGTGAATGTAGAGCAGGGACAGATGTGCGTGCATCTGCTTCCGGGACTGCTTGACATCAACCGAAAATAGGAGGCGCAGCATGAATTATCATATTCTCACGCTGTTTCCGGAGATGGTGACGCAGGGGCTTTCGGAGAGCATCCTTGGGCGTGCAGCAAAAAAGGGACTGCTGTCCGTGAATGCAGTCAACATCCGGGATTATACGGCGGATCGACATAAAAAAGTTGACGATTATCCTTACGGCGGGGGAGCCGGCATGCTGATGCAGGCACAGCCGGTCTACGATGCATGGAAGGCAGTCGAGGAGAAAATCCGTAGCAGGCAGCCGGAGGAGCTGCGGGACAGACCGGTGCGCACGGTGTATGTGACGCCGCAGGGAGCCGTGTTCAACCAGCAGATGGCAAAGGAGTTCGCGAAGGAGGAAGATCTTATTTTCCTGTGCGGGCACTATGAGGGGATCGACGAGCGTGTATTAGAGGAGACTGTCACAGACTACGTGTCGATCGGCGATTATGTGCTGACCGGCGGGGAACTTCCGGCGATGGTGATGATAGACGCCATCTCACGGATGGTGCCCGGGGTACTGGCGAACGGAGAGTCCGGAGAGACGGAGTCCTTCGAGGGCGATCTGTTAGAGTATCCGCAGTACAGCCGCCCGGAGGAATGGCACGGAAAGCAGGTGCCAAAGGTGCTGCTGTCGGGCAATCAGAGAAAAATTGCCGAGTGGCGCAGACAGGAGGCGGAGCGCCGCACGCAGGAGAGGCGGCCGGATCTCTACGCAGGCTATGGGAGACTGATGTCCTGCAAAAAGGTGCTTGCCGGGGACAAGCTGCTGCATGTGGATATGACCGAGCTGATTACGCGCGGGCAGGCACGCCTTGTTTTTGCGGAAGGGAAAAATATCTGTCTGCAGGATAAAGTCAGTGGGGCGTATTTTCATACGGCGGAGGACATCAAAGCCGGCTGCAGGATGCTTGAAATTCTACACGGGGACGCCGGGGAGGGGAGCGGTCTTCTGGTGCTGCATCAGGAGTTCATGACGGAACCGACAGAAAAATATCTGGGATTTCGCACGGCGATGACCTGCAACCAGATCGTGTATACAAAGCGCGAAAAGCTGCCTGTCACCGGACTGTACCGCATGGACGGCAAACCGGCTGAAAACGGCGTGGTCATCCGTCAGCTTACGATGGAACACTTAGACGCGGTGGTGCGCGATTACAATACGATATCGGATGAGGCGTATGTGACAGACCGGATCAAAAAAGGAGCGCTCTTCGGTGCGTTTGTGGACGGGCAGCTTGCGGGTTTTATCGGAATGCACGCGGAGGGCGGCATCGGGATGCTCTTCGTCTCGCCGGAGTACCGCAGACGCCGGATCGGCATGGCACTTGAGACATATATGATCAATCTCGGATTAGAGTGCGGTGAGAGACCCTACGGTCAGGTTGAGATCGGCAATGATGCATCCAAAGGACTGCAGGAGGCCCTGGGACTCTGTTTTTCTAAGGGACGCATCTACTGGATGGAGCGTGAAGAGAGAAAATGAAAATATTTGCCGAAAATACTTGCAATCCGTACAATCTGTGTTATACTGGAATAGTTGTGAATAAATAGATGGTCCTCTGTTACGAATTGACGTATTAAGAACATCCAATGAATCAGGAGGTCACAAAATGAACGCAAGTGAAATCATTAAGAGCATTGAAGCAGAGCAGCTCAAGGCAGAAGTACCGCAGTTTAACGTAGGTGATACGGTAAAGGTTTACGGTAAGATCAAAGAGGGTAACCGTGAGCGTATCCAGGTATTCGAGGGAACTGTTTTAAAGAGACAGGGCGGAAGCAACCGCGAGACTTTCACAGTCAGAAAGATCTCTAACGGTGTCGGCGTAGAGAAGACCTGGCCGTTACATTCTCCGAACGTTGAGAAGGTAGAGGTTGTTCGTCAGGGTAAAGTCAGACGTGCAAAGTTATTCTACTTAAGAGACCGTGTCGGCAAGAAGGCAAAGGTAAAAGAGCTTGTAAAATAATACAATGCAGCGCTAAGAAGCCGGGACATATTTTGTATGGAACAGGATTCCATATGGAGTGTGTTCCGGTTTTTTTCGTATTATAAGGCACCAAAATTAAATTGCGAAGCCACAGGGTTTGTGTTAAAGTAAAGCAGGAATCGTGTGCGGCGGGCACACGGCACATGGAGGATAAGAATGCGCAGACGTAGAAGCGGACTGAACTTTGGCAGACAGAAGAAAAAAGTGAATATGTCGGTCGTGAAGGAAGTGTGTGTGTGGATCATTGAGATCGCGATCACGCTTCTGGTAGCGTTTACACTGGTATATTTTGTCGGACTGCGGACAAGTGTTGTGGGACAGTCCATGGCGGAGACGCTAAACGGCGGCGATGAGATCCTGGTCAACCGTTTTATATACAAAGTTACCGATCCCAGGCCGAACGATGTGATTGTATTTTTGCCGAACGGCAATGAAAAATCACATTATTACATCAAGCGCGTCATAGCGGTGCCGGGGGATACGCTTCAGATTAAGAACGGCGAAGTGTATGTCAACGGCGAACTGTTTGCGGAAGATGTGGATGTGGCACAGATGGAGGATGCCGGACTGGCGGCGGAAGAGGTCACGCTGGGTGAGGACGAGTATTTCGTGCTCGGCGACAACCGCAATAACAGCGAGGACAGCCGTTATGCCAACATCGGCAACATTAAGAAGGAATATATTATCGGAAAAGTATGGTTCCGCGTGGCGCCGTTTAAGGACTTTGGATTTTTATAAAACAGACAGTAAGAGAATGGAGAGTAATTATGCAGTTTCAGTGGTACCCGGGGCATATGACGAAAGCAAAGCGTCAGATGCAGGAAGATATCAAGTTAATCGATCTGGTCATCGAGCTTGTCGATGCGCGGATTCCGCTCAGCAGCCGGAATCCGGACATTGACGAACTGGGCAAAAATAAAGCGCGGCTGATCCTCATGAACAAGTCGGATCTTGCGGACGAGGAAGCGGGAAAGCTGTGGAGTGCATATTTTCAGAAGAAGGGCTATTATGTGGTAAGCCTGGATTCGAGAAACAGAAACGGCATGAAACAGGTGACGGCGGTCGTCATGGAGGCGTGCAAGGAGAAAATCGAGCGCGACAGAAAGCGCGGCATCATGAACCGTCCGGTGCGGGCTATGGTTGTTGGAATCCCGAATGTGGGGAAATCCACGTTTATCAATTCCTACGCCGGAAAGGCGTGCGCCAAGACCGGCAACAAGCCGGGTGTCACAAAGGGCAAGCAGTGGATCCGGCTGAACAAGAATGTAGAACTTCTGGACACACCTGGAATCTTATGGCCGAAGTTTGAAGACCAGACGGTCGGATTAAAACTGGCGTTAATCGGTGCCATCAAGGACGAGATTTTAAACATCGATGAGTTGTCCCTGGAGTTGATCAAAGTGCTGACAGCCTACTATCCGGGAGCGCTTCAGGCGCGCTACGGAACAGAGGAGCAGGCCATCGACGAGACGGCGGCGCCGGCAGAGATCCTGCGCGGGATCGCGGAAAACCGTCGCTGTGTGGCAAAGGGCGACGAGATTGACTACAGCAAGGCGGCGACGCTTCTGATTGATGAATTCCGCAGCGGCAAGCTTGGCAGGATCACACTGGAGCGGCCCGACTAGCACAGGCAGCGGGAACATACGGCGGGAGAGGAAGCAGATGGAGACGAAAAAGATCGGAGAAATCAGGGAAGAATTCAAGGCGGCAGAGGAGACCATGCTGCCTTCTTTTATCGAAAAATACAGGTCGGATGAGCGCGCGGGCGTACAAAAGCTCATCGAGCAGGCGAACGGACGCCTTGCAAAGCTGGAGGCGGAGCGTGCAAGGATCGACCGGCTGTGGAAGTACGAGCGCGAGTACGGGATGTATACGCGCATCTGCGGGATTGATGAGGTGGGGAGAGGCCCGCTTGCCGGCCCCGTTGTGGCGGGAGCGGTCATTTTGCCGAAGGACTGCGACATCCTCTACATCAACGATTCCAAGAAGCTCTCGGCGGCAAAGCGGGAGGAACTGTACGATGTGATTATGGAAAAAGCGGTGGCGGTCGGCATCGGCATGGTGGGACCGGAGCGCATTGATGAGATCAACATTCTGCAGGCAACGTACGAGGCGATGCGGGAAGCTATAAGCAAATTGGGCGATGCACCCGATATATTATTAAATGATGCGGTGACGATACCGGAAGTTACCATTCCACAGGTACGGGGTTGCGATACGGCAGGTGCCGATTATCAAGGGAGATGCCAAGAGCATCTCGATCGGCGCGGCCAGCATTGTGGCAAAAGTGACCAGGGACCGGCTGATGGTGGAGTACGACAAGATCATGCCAGGGTACGGATTCGCAGCGAATAAGGGCTACGGCTCGGCGGAACATATTGCGGCGCTGAAAAAATACGGACCAACGCCGATCCATCGCCGGAGCTTTATTGGAAATTTTGTAGAGGTATAGACGGGAAGAGGGAACATACATGCAGATATCGGATCTGGTAGGACAGTACAGCCGGAATGTGGCCAACGGAACGGAAGAATTGCATGGGGCGCAGAGCGTTCAGAAACTGGTGTCGACGATCGGGGATCTCTCCGCGGGAAGTATTTTCGAGGGGACGATCAACAGTGTGCACGGCGGAAAAGTGACGCTGGCGCTGGGCAACGGACAGACCATCACCGCACGGCTGGACGGAAAAATGGATTTACAGCAGGGCTCGAGCATGTTTTTCCAGGTGCGCGCCAATGACGGGCAGACGATTGCGATCCGCCCGTACACCGAGCTTGGAAATGTCAGCAATCCGATTCTGCTCAACGCGCTTTCGGCGGCGCAGGTGCCTGCGACGGACCGGACGCTTGTGATGGTGGATACGATGATGCAGGAGCAGATGTCGATCGGCAGACAGAGCATTCTCGATATGGCGAAGCTGGTTGGCGCGAATCCGGATGCCAATGTGCAGACCATCGTGCAGATGACGAAGCTCGGACTCCCGGTGACGGAGGAGATGGCGGCGCAGTTTGAAAATTATCTGTCCGACCGGCAGGCACTCGTGGGAGAGATGGATCTGGCAGCGGGACATATGATGGAACTGCTTTCGGACGAGGCGCTCTCGCCGGAGACGGCGTTTTCTCTCTATGAGAAAATGCTCGATATTTTTATGCCCGGGGCGGAAGCGGCAGATGCCGGAGTGACCGCGGCAGCGGAACAGGAATCTTCCGCAGCAGAGGCAGGCGCCGGAGTAATGGCGGAAGCAGTGGGACAGGAAAATGCAGCCACGGTGGCAGAAGCAGAGGCGGGCGC
>OGPB01000903.1_pt1 | contig 18344 bp, 15 predicted proteins | sample 1552821 | NCBI WGS metagenome assembly OGPB01 (sample SAMEA2580192, study PRJEB22360) | human gut metagenome | biome: human gut; feature: human-associated habitat; material: faeces | place: Denmark | collected 2008/2010 | reverse complement strand
CCTGCCGCCGCACCCTGACGGAGCACATCGACCAGCTCCATGCGCTGGCACAGGCCCTGATGGAGCGCGAGAAGCTGAACGAGAAGGAGTTCAACGCCGTGATGGCAGGCGAGACCCTGCCCTCGCGTGAGGACCCCGACGCAAAGCCCGCCGAGGATCAGCCCGCTGTCCAGCCTGTGGAACAGGCCGAGACCGCAGAGGCTGCGGAGCCTGCCGAACCTGCTGAGGCAGTGGATGCCGCCCCGCAGGAAGCCCCGGCCCCCGAAACGCCGGATGAAGGCGAAGCCAACCAGTAAACCAAGAGAAAGGGGAGAGTGTTGTGGAGGAAAATTTTGAACCGGTCGCGCGGACACGGGCCAACTATTACACCCCGGGCAGCCCGGTGCAGTTCGTCTGCGTGGAGCTGCTCAAGGGTGATGTCAGCGGGGAGCACGCGGTCTGCCTGACCTTCAAGAATATTTCCAAGGTGACCCTGACCGCGCTGGAGATCCACTTCAAGTGCAAGGGCGTGGACGGCGTGATCCTGTGCGAGGACCGGTTCGAGTACCGTGACTTGGAAGTAAAGCCCGGCGAACTGTTTGGCATGGACGATGCGGTGTTCGTTACTGCAAAGGCCATCACCAGCGTGGATGTTTCGCTGTGCAACGTGTACAACGGCAAGCGGGTGGTGCATCTGGACGGCATCAAGCGCGTGCGCCTGCCTGCCCCCAAGCGCCTGTCTGCTGAGCTGGAAAAGGCGCTGGAGACCCGCATGAACCGCCCGGAGCTGAAGTATCAGCCGCAGGTGTTTGAAAATGGCTGGTACTGCGCCTGCGGTGCCTTCCACCCGAAGGAGGAGGATACCGTGTACTGCTCGGAGTGCGGCTGCGACCGCATCCTGCTGCAGAACGCGCTGAACACCCTGCTGCAGCCGGAACAGCCTGCCCAGACCGAGCCGGAACTGGAAACGCCTCTTGCCCCGCAGGCCGAAGAGCCTACCCGCATTATGGGCGCAGCGCCCGTGCAGGAGGAGCCGACTCGGATCATGGGTGCACCGTGCCGTGAAGCAGAACCACAGCCGGAAGAACCTGCTGCAGAGCAGACCCGTGTGATGGATGCCGGAATGCGGGCACAGTTCCCGGGCAGGGTATCCCATGCAGCTGCGGACGAAGGCACCCGTGTGATGCCTGCTGCAGCCCGCCGTGCACAGCCGATATCTCAGCAGCCGGAGCCTGCCTATGACGACGAGGAAGAATACGAGGACGAGCGCGACAGCGTGGCCGAAGCGCTGATCCGCTGGGTGCCGCCCATCACTGCCATTGTCTGTGCAGCAGTGGCACTGTGCGGCTTCGTGTATTACCAGTTCGTGCTGTAACACAAACAGCAGCGGAGAGGGCGGTATGCCTTCTCCGCTTTTTTGTATGCCAGAAGAAGGGAGAACCATTATGCCGGAAGAAGCCTTACAGGCTGCCTTTGAGATCAAAACTGCCTGCGATGAGATCAGCCGCCGCCTGCTGCGCTGGCACTGGGAGCACAAACCCGGTGCGCACAGCTTGGGTGCATTGCTGGATCACGTTGCACAGCGCCAGCAGGAAAGCCCGGACTATTACGACCGTATGCCGGATCTTTCCGGCAAAAACAGCTGGCAGCAGCTGGATACCACCATTTGTATGCGGGTTCTGCTGGACCCGGAAAAGGATGCCGCCAAACCGCTGGACCTGCTGGGCAATACCAGCAATCCGGGTGCGGCCCGCCGCGCCTGCAATGCTGTGCGCACCGCCCGCAACGAAGCCGCCCACGCCACCGATCACACCGATGCCGCTCAGGCGGCGATCCTGTTCAACGAGGCGGTGGAGAGCTTGGAAGACGGCTATGTGGGCACGGCTTTCCGCGAGAATGAGCTTGCCCGCTATTACCGCGATGCAGAAAATTATCTGGCACGCTGCGGCGCAAAGGAGCCGATCGCATCCAGCCGTGCGCCGGAAGAAAAAACGGCTGCGCACGAGCCAGCCCGCCAGAGCACAAAGCAGGGCCAGAACCGCAGCGCCCAGAGCCGCAAAACGGCCGGCAGCCGTTCCTCCGGCAGCAGAAGCACCACAGCGCGCAGCAGCTCGGCCAAAAGCCGCAGCACGGCAGGCCGCAAAAAGAAACAGAGAAGAACTGGCAATAAAACCGTGTTTATCGTTCTGCTGGTGGTCCTGCTGCTGGGGCTTGCCGTGCGTGCATGGAGCATGGGCGCAGCCTGACCGCCTGTAATGCCCTGCTTCTCAGAAAAAAGCCGTCTTTTGTACACAGTTGCCAGAAAAACAAAAATGCGTTCGGAATAAACCGGGAAAAGCGCATCTTGCGGGATGGATGAAAGCGGTTTATAATAAGCATGAAAACGTTTACACATAACAATGCATCCCAAAAGAGAGAAGTACTGCAAATGACCATCAGTGATATTGCAAAAATGGCGGGTGTATCCAGTGCGGCGGTCAGCCGCTACCTGAACGGAGGCCCCCTGAGCGAACAGAAGAGGGCTGTCATCCACGAGGTAGTGGAAAAGACCGGCTACCGCCCGGATACCGCCGCCCAGACTCTGCGCACCGGAAAAGTGAATCAGGTTGGGGTGATTGCTCCCAGCATCGGCTCCCAGTCGGTGGGGCAGATCACGGCAGGCATTGCCAGTGAGCTGGATGCAAAGAGCTATCTGATGCTGCTGGGAAACACCGAGCTGGACGCTCAGCGGGAATTGGGCTATCTGACTGCCATGCAGCGCAACCACGTGGCGGGCATCATCCTACTGGGCAGCTATTATACTCCTCAGCTGGCGCAGGCGCTGAAAAACTGCCGTGTGCCGGTGGTGGTAACAGGCCAGCGTTTTCAGGATGTGGCCTGCGTGTACAACGACGACCGCACTGCAGCCCGGGAACTTGCCCAGCGGATGCTGGACCATGGCCGCAAAAGGATCGTTTATATTGGCGGTACAGAGCGGGACGATGCCACCGGCGTGCAGCGCCGTGAGGGCGTGCAGGATGCGCTGAACGCTGCCGGACTGAACGGCGAACAGATGCCCCGCATCTGCTGTAACGCCTTTACCATGGAGGAGGGCCAGCGCTGCATGCAGGAACTGCTGGTGCGCTGCCCGGATCTGGACGGTGTGGTCTGCGTGACTGACACGGTGGCCTTTGGTGCCATGCGTGCCCTGCGGGAAGCAGGACGGCATGTGGGGCAGGATGTGGGTCTTGCAGGCGTTGGCGACAGCTGGGCTGGCAGCATGATGGAACCGGGGCTGGCCACGGTGCGCTTTTACCAGAAGCAGGTGGGGCAGGAGGCTGCCCGGATCCTGCTGCAGATGCTGGAAGAAAATGGGAGCAGCGGGCCTGTGCGTCAGGTGACGCTGGGCTATCAGATCGTGGAGCGAGGCTCCCTTTGATGATAAAGGATAAAAGTATGGGTCGTAAGCTGATTTTTCTGGATATTGACGGCACGCTGCTGCCGCCGGGTGATATGCTCATCCCGGAAAGCACTCTGGCTGCACTGGATCGCGCCAGAGCAAACGGACACAAGCTGTTTTTGTGCACCGGCCGCAACCACCGCATGACCGAACCGCTGCTGCGGCACGACTGCTTTGCGGGCGCAGTGTGCAGCGCCGGCGGCTATGTGCTGTGCGATGGAAAGACTCTGGTGGATATCCCCATGGAGCCGCAGCAGGCTGAAGGCGTGCGCGCGGCGCTGGAACGCAATGGCGTGGAGTGCACGCTGGAAGCCCGGGATGCCACCTTTGGCGGAAGCAAGATGGCTGAGAGGTGGAAATTTATCCACAAAAAGAACGATGCACCGCTGAACAGCGAAGCAGAACGCTGGCGCAAAGCCATGGAAGAGGGCATGTCCATCCTGCCGCTTTCCGATTACAAAGGGGAACCGCTGTATAAGATCGTGTTCATTGCCGACCACGAGAGCGACCTTGCCGAGGCAAAGCAGCTCTATGCCGACCAGTTCGTGTTCTGCGAAAGCAAACTGGACCGCCTGACCGATGGCTTTGTGAATGGTGAGCTCATCAACCGCAAATTTAATAAGGGCACCGGAATCAAGGCCATCTGTGATCATCTGGGCTGCACGCTGGCGGATACCATCGGCTTTGGTGACAGCGATAACGATCTGCAGATGACCGATGTGGCAGGCATCAGCGTGTGTATGGCCAATGGCTCTGAAACACTGAAAAAGCGCTGTGACCGCATTGCGCCCTCGGTATATGAGGACGGCATTGCAAAGGAGTTCAAGGCGCTTGGCCTGATCTGAACAAAAATAACAAAGGCTGCGGCAGGGATAAGACCCGGGCCGCAGCTTTTTTGCTGCCACAGGGTTTTATAAAACGGAAAAACGTGGTAGAATAAACCAGAATGCCGGGTTCAAAGCCCGGCAAAAAGGGAGGAATTGAAATGCGTTCCGTTCTGGAAGTATGTGTGGACAGCACTGCCAGTGCACTGGCAGCAAAACGCGGCGGTGCCAGCAGGCTGGAACTGTGTGCCGACCTGATCGTGGGCGGTACAACGCCCAGCCTTGCGCTGGTGCGTCAGGTCAAGGCGGAGACCGGCCTGCCGGTGCGCGCTCTGCTGCGGCCCCGGTTCGGAGACTTCTGTTACGACAGCTACGAGCTTGCCCAGATGGAACAGCTGGCCGCAGAGCTGGTGGAGGCCGGGGCGGATGGTATCGTGACCGGTGTGCTGACCCCGGAAGGGCAGCTGAATGCGGATGTCATGCGGCCTATTTATGCGGCGGCGCGCAGGGCAGCGGAAAAGGCAGGCCGTCCGGTGGCGTGTACCCTGCACCGTGCCTTTGATGTCAGCGCCGACCCCTTTGCGGCACTGGAAACGGTCCGGAGCATGGGCCTTTGTACCATCCTCACCAGCGGGCAGGCGGCGAGTGCCCCAGAGGGAGCGAAGCTTCTCGGCCGACTGGTGGAGCGGGCAGGGGACAGCGTGGAAATTCTGGTAGGTGCCGGTGTCACGGCACAAAACATCCCGGCACTGGCCGCACAGACCGGGGCACATGCGTTCCACCTTTCCGGCAAGCAGGTGCTGCAAAGCCGCATGACCTTCCGCCGCGAGGGTGTGCCCATGGGGCTGCCGGGCTTTTCAGAGTTTGAGGTATGGCAGACGAGTGAAGAAAACATCCGTGCTGCACGGCAGGCACTGGATGCGATCAAGAACAACTAAAACGAAAGCGCTCTCCCAACGGAAACCCGGTGGGAGAGCGCTTTTTTATGATGATGAATTTGAAGGGTGAAGATAGCTTAGTAATGCAGCTCGTCGCCGGTCAGTGCTTCCAGCACCGGCAGCATGGCAGCGGCTTCGGCCTTGGCGGCGGGCAGATCCATATCGCGGTAGTTGCCGCACTCCACTTCGCTGGCACCGGGCACAGCGCCCTCAAAGCCAGCCATGAAGCGGAAGGATTCCACCGTCAGCTCCAGTGCCTCGGCGGGAGTCAGGCCGCGGGTGAGCAGATAGAAGCCGGTGCGGCAGCCCATGGGGCCAACGTAGATCACGCTGTCCTGAAAGGCGCTGTTGCGTGCATAGGTGGCAAACAGATGCTCCAGCGTGTGGGCGGCACCGGTGGACAGGTAATCGCCGTGATTGGGCCTTTTCATGCGGATGTCCCATGTGAGAACATCGCCGTCCTGACGGCTCAGATACATGCCGCGGTCCAGTTTGGTATGGTCAACACAGAAGCTTGCAATGCGTTCCATGATCTTCTCCTTTGGCTTATGCCTGCAGGCGCTGCACGCTGCCGTGAGCGCAGTCCACAGCAATCATCAGACCGTCACGGATGTGGCTGGTAGCACCGGCGGCACCCACAACGGTAGGCTTGAGCAGGGCCTTGCCGGCAATGGCAGCGTGGCTGTTCAGGCCCGGCTCTTCCACCACCAGAGCGGCGGCATCACGCACGTAACTCAGCATTTCGTTGCTGGTGGAGGGCACCACCAGCACCATGCCGGGCTTGAACTTTGCACGCACCTCTTCCAGAGTGCGGCAGACGCAGGCCTTGCCGGTGGCGCTGGTTACGTCGGCATTCTCGCGGCCAACGCCCACACCGGTAGCCAGACAGTTGCCTACCATGTGGATCTTGATCATGTTGGTGGTGCCGGACACGCCCACAGGCACGCCTGCGGTCACAACGGCCAGCTCGCCGTTGTGCAGGTAGCCGTTCTCCTTGGCCAGAGAGGTGGACATCTCGATCAGCTCATCAGTGCTGTGTGCCAGAGGCATCATCAGCGGGGTGATGCCCCAGCTCAGGGCCAGCTGACGCTGCACCTGCTCCTTCATCACGCAGGCGATGATGGGCTGCTCCGGGCGGTACTTGCTCAGCAGACGGGCGGTGTTGCCGGACTCGGACACCGTAACGATGGCGGCAGCATTCACGTCCTTGGCGGTCAGGCAGGCAGCATGTGCAGTTGCATCGCTCACGCTGATCTTGCCGGTGTTCTCGGCGAGGGGCGCAAAGCGGGAGTGATTCTCCTGCTCGGTGCGCTCAGCAATGGCAGACATGGTCTTGAGGGCCTCCACGGGGTAAGCACCGGCAGCAGTCTCGCCGGAAAGCATGATGGCAGAGGTGCCGTCGTAGATGGCATTTGCCACGTCAGAGATCTCGGCGCGGGTGGGACGGGGGTTCACGATCATGCTGTCCAGCATCTGGGTAGCGGTGACGATGGGCTTGCCAAAGGAGAAGGAGCGCTCGATGATATTCTTCTGAATGCCGGGCAGCTCGGTAAAGTCGATCTCAACGCCCAAATCGCCGCGGGCCACCATGACAGCATCGGCTGCAGCCAGAATGCTGTCGATGTTGTTCACGCCCTCACGGTTCTCAATCTTGGCGATGATGCGGATATCGGAATCATACTCGTTGAGCAGGTTGCGGATATCGTACACATCCTGTGCAGTGCGCACGAAGGAAGCAGCGATGAAGTCAAAGCCCTGCTGTGCGCCAAAGATGATATCGTCGCGGTCGCGCTGGCTCATATACGGCATGGACAGATGCACGCCGGGCACATTGACACCCTTCTTGTTCTTGATCTTGCCGTTGTTCAGCACCTTGCAGACGATGTCGGTGTCGTTCACGGTGACGATCTGCAGCTTGATCAGGCCGTCGTCCAGCATGATGGTGCCGCCGGGCTGCACATCCTGCGGCAGGTCCTTATAGGTGATGGAGCAGATCTCCTTGGTGCCTTCCACCTCGCGGGTGGTCAGGGTGAAGGTCTGGCCGGCTTCCAGCATTTCAGTGCCGTTCTTGAAGTCCTTCAGGCGGATCTCGGGGCCTTTGGTGTCCAGCAGGGCGGCGACCGGCTTGCCCAGCTCTTCACGAATGGCTTTCAGCTTTTCAAAGCGGCCCAGATGCTCTTCGTGAGAGCCGTGGGAAAAATTAAAACGGGCAACATTCATGCCGTTGGCGACCAGCTCGCGCAGAACGCCTTCCTGATCGGTGGACGGGCCCAGAGTGCAGATGATCTTTGTTTTTCTCATATACTTTTACTACCTCCAACTACAACTTCACATTCTCTATTTTGCGGCAGGCTGTCCGCTGTCATACAGGCAGCTGCACGCGACCAACGGGAAAAATCCCATGCTGTGGTACAAAAGCAGAAAAGTTCTGCTGTTCAAAACTTTTTCCATTTACTATTATATCCGCTTGGATACAATAGGGCAAGAAAAAATTCAAGCTGCGCTGCAATTTTTTTGGCGGCTAAAATGTCTTTACCATGAAATAACGCAGCAACGAATAAAAACGCCAAAACGCTTCGCCGGATTGTGAACGAAATGACGAACATTTTGGTGAAAATGACGGATATTTGCAGCACAGCAAAAACGCTTGCATCCGGCACAGGATTTGCTTATAATGATAAGTAAAGATAGTATCACTTATCCGGGGCAGGTCCCCGGAAGAAATGGAGAAAAAACGATATGGAAAAGCGTGTTTTTCTGATCGTCCTCGACAGCTTTGGCATTGGCGCAGAGCCGGATGCCGCAGCGTTTGGCGATGAGGGCACCAACACCCTGGGTGCCATTGCAAAACACCCCAACTTCAACTGCCCCAACCTGCAAAAGATGGGCATGTTCAACATTGATGGCGTGACCGCAGGCGAAAAGACCGCAGCGCCCATCGGCTCCTTTGCCCGCCTGCAGGAGCAGAGCATGGGCAAGGATACCACCATTGGTCACTGGGAAATCGCCGGTGTGGTAAGCCCCAAGCCGCTGCCCACCTTCCCGAACGGCTTCCCGGATGAGCTGATCCACGAGTTTGAGGAAAAGACCGGCCACAAGGTGCTGTGCAACAAGCCTTACTCCGGCACGCAGGTGCTGAAGGATTACGGCGAGCAGGCCATGAAAGAAAACGCCCTTATCGTTTACACCAGTGCCGACAGCGTATTTCAGGTGGCCGCCAACGAAGAGCTGGTGCCGGTGCATGAGCTGTACCGCTACTGCGAGATCGCCCGCGAGATGCTCAAGGGCGAGTACGGCGTGGGCCGCGTGATCGCACGCCCCTTCCTGGGCCACACTGCGGATACCTTCTACCGCACCACCAATCGCCACGACCTGAGCCTCAAGCCGCCCCGCGCTACCATGCTGGATCTGCTGAAAGATGCTGGCAGGGATGTGATCGCTGTGGGTAAGATCTTTGACATCTTCGACGGTGAGGGTGTGACCGAGAAGATCAAGACCACTGGCAACACCAATGGCATCGCCTTTACCAAGGCCCTGCAGACCCGCGACTTTGAGGGCCTTGCCTTTGTGAATCTGGTGGACTTCGATATGCTCTACGGCCACCGCCGCGATGTAGCAGGCTATGCCGCCGCTGCCACCGAGTTTGACAAGTTCGTGGCCGACTTCATCCCCGGAATGCGGGAGGGCGATCTCCTCATGGTCACCGCTGACCATGGCTGCGACCCGTCCTATACCAAGACCACCGACCACACCCGCGAGTATGTGCCGTACCTGATCTGCGGCAAGGGCGTGAAGCCTGGCGTTGACCTTGGCACCCGTCTGTGCTTTGGCACCATCGCCCAGACCATCTGCGAGTATCTTGATGTGGATGCTTCCTCTCTGGACGGCAAGAGCGTCTGGAACGAGATCAAGGCATAATGATTTTATAGAATGAGAAAGCCGCCTGCATTGGTTCAAGATGCAGGCGGCATTTTTATGCAGCTTATCGGCACGGACTTTCTGGTGAAAAAGCAAAACAGGAAACGACCGCAGTTGTTTCCTGTTTTGCAAATAAAATAATATTTCCGCGATAGAGTCCGGAGCTTGCGCGGAGGACATTTTAAATCGTCAGGCCGCGTCGTTCTGCTGCGAAGCAGCATCCTGAATGGCACCCCAGATGGAGGAAGCCGCATTGTAGATGGACGATGCAGCCTGTTCCACCTCTTCCTGTGTGGGCAGGGAGATGGACGGTGCTTCTCCGGCCGTATCACCGCTGCCGGTCTCGCCCTCGGCGGGGACCTCCGGCTCCTGCGGCTGGGTGTCGGCAGGCTGCTCTGCATCTGCAGGCTGGTCAGCCGGGACGGTCTCTTCCGGCAGGCTGTCGGCGGGCACTTCTTCGGGAACGCTCTCGGCAGGCACCTCCGAAACAGCGGCGTTCGGGTCGGTGGTGGGGGTGAACACCTCGGTCTTTTCCGGCTTCTGGGTGGTGTCGGCAACGGTGCCCTCACCGCCCAGCACGGACGCGATCATTTCCCTGGCCTTGCTCACAGAAGCATCATCCGGTTTCATGACGTAGAGCTTCTGTCCCTTGGCAGAGTAGCACTTGGTGCTGCTGGAGCTTGTGCCGGTGACGGTATAGCTTTCAATATCCCACTCGGCAAAGTCGCTCAGCTGCATCCGCACCAGCGCACTGATCTGATCCTGCGAAAAGCTGGTCACAAAGCAGTCGGCTGCGGCATCCATGATCTTGGAAAAGCCCATCAGCAGGGCAGGGGACTTGATCTTGTTCAGCATGGCATCGATCACCTTCATCTGGTTGATGCCGCGCTGGATATCGCCGGATGCAAAGGCGTGACGCTCACGGGCAAAGGCCAGAGCGGCCTTGCCGTCCAGATGGTTCCAGCCCTCCACAAAGGTGGTGGGGTCATAGTAGCCGGGGCTGCCCACAGAAGTGAACGCCTGATCGGAGTAGACATCCACGCCGCCCAGCGCATCGATGATGCTGATGAAGCCCGCAAAGTTGATGCGGATGTAATGGTCCACATTGACACCGTACAGATTGCCCAGTGTGGCCATGCTGGTTTCCACGCCGTACAGACCGGCGTGAGTCAGCTTATCCTTGCTGTCAGTGCCGGCAAGGTCTACGTAGTAGTCGCGCGGGGTGTTGACGAGGGCCACCCTCTTGGTGACAGGGTTCACGGCAGCAAGGATATTCACGTCGCTGCGGGCATTTTCCGTCAGCTCGCCGCGGGTGTCCACGCCGCTGAGGTAGATCACAAACGGTTCCTTGGTGATCTTGTTGGCCTCGGCACCGGTGAGCAGGCCAGAGGTCATGCTGCCTAGGGCAGAAAGGCCCTGCTGGGCCCAGAAGCAGCCCAGCGCCATGGCAGCGCACAGGAACACCGAAAATACCCGGGCTACCTTGCCGGGAACATTGTACTCCTGACAGCGCTTTACCAGCAGCCACAAAAGCGCCAGCAGCGCGGCCAGAATGACCAGATACAGCACCGGCAGCATCTGGGTGCGCCACAGCTGCACCAGTGCCAGAATGCTTAAAATACCTTGTAAGATCAGCAAAATTTTCCCCCACTTGGAAGGTACTGCCACGGCTCCATCCACGGGCGGATGGGCCTTGGGCGGTACGGGTGTGTTGTGGCCGCTGCGCGGCGGCTTCTGGGGAGGCTGGGCCGGAGGCGGTGTGCTGGGCTGTTCCGGCGGCAGCTCGGAAAAAAACGCCGAGCTGTCTACCTCGATGGGCGCAGTATCCTCAGAGCCTTCCTTGCGGCTGATGTGCCGCAGAGAACGGTAATCTTCGTGGGAACGATCGTTTTCATCCATCATTCAAAACCACTCCTTTTTTGTCAGGAAACAGGTACAATGGTCAGCACTGCACGGGCCGGAAGGCAGGTGGCGGTCTGATCTTCGTTGGAAAGCCAGCCAAAGCCTTCACAGATGTGATCCGGGCAGGGCGAATCCACGAACCGGGCTGCACCGTCCTTGATCTGAATGTGGACGGTATAGTAACCGGTGTCCACATCATAGGTCTCATCCACGTCCAGCGGCAGGTTCATGGTGGTGTTGTTGTCGCCGTAGATCAGCTCGGCCCGCAGTCCGGAGCCGGAAGCGTGCACGCGGCGTACCACCAGCAGCACAGCGGCAATGGCCAGAATGACCACGGCAAACAGAATGTTGGTAAGCAGCTTTTTGTTTTTCATGCGTTAATCCTTGATCTGTAATTGTTCCAGCTCGGCCAGCCACAGTGCGGCACAGGCATCGCTGGGCATCCGCCAGTCGCCCCGGGGGGACAGGGTGACAGAGCCCACCTTGGGGCCGTCTGGCAGGCAACTGCGTTTGAATTGTTGTTGGAAGAAGCGGCGGAAGAAGCCGAATCCCCGCCGGAAAGGGCCGCGGCGTCGATAGTGCCGCGATCAGCCGCATCGCCGTTCGAACCGTCGAACGCACGGTTATCCGCACCGCCCGACGCACCGTTACCGGAACCGGCTTTCGCACCGCCCGACGCACCGCTGCCGCCGGAGGGCGCATCGTCGGAACCATCGTCGCCGCCGCCGTCGTCCGAAGGTTCGGGCTCGGGCGGCAGTTCGGGTTCGATGAAGCGCAGCGTAGCGACCTCGTAGGTCGTCAGGCGCTTGCCCTTGGCGCGGTGGCTCTTGACGCCGACGAATTCGTCGACGTCGACCTCGTCCGCGGGACGCGACGCATGCGCCCCCTTGTAGGTGATTTCGAGTTTGGCGCCCGTGCGTTCCGTCACGGCGACCAGGTCGGCCTGTCCGTCCTCGTCGAGGAAGAACTGCATCTTGTCGCTCATCTCGGCCGTGAAGCGCTTCATGTAATAGAACTGCTGCGAGCGGTCGTAGTAGCAGACGCTGTAAACGCGGTCGGGCTCATAGCGGCTCACGCGCACGGTCTCGTCGGGGAAATGCTGCCCGAGGTCGTAACCCGTGATATAGTACTGGTTCTTCGACGTCCAGACGATGATCCGGTCGTCGCCCTTGAACTCGCCCAGCAGCTTGCCGCGGCCGTCGGCGTTCAGGCGGCGGACATCCTCGTCGAACCAGACGTTCTGGCCGCCGAGCGTCGAGGTGCCTCGCTCCTTGAGGACGATCTTATGGATGCCGTAGCGCGAGAAGAGGTTGCCCTGGCTCTGGCGCCCCTTGATGGCGAGGGTCGAGAAATCGAGGTCGACGATCACCTTTTTCAGGCGCGGACGGGGCTTGAAGTAAACCTTCAGCACCTCGGCCTCACCGTTCGGATTGACAGACATATAGAGTATCTCGCTCTTGGGCGTGCCCTTGGTGATGTCGTACTCCTTGTCGCGCGTGATGGCCTTGATGGCGCAGCGCTTCATCATGATCGGGCCGTTCTTGCCGTCGCGGTACAGCACGTTGTAGATCGTGCGCTCGTCGTTGCGCTTGAAGACCCCGATGTAGTAGATGCCCTTCTCGAAGAAGGCCTTGTCGCTCACCTTGGTGATGACGTAGCGGCCGTCCTTCGTGAAGACGATCACGTCGTCGATGTCCGAGCAGTCGCATACGAATTCGGCGTCCTTCATCGACTTGCCGATGCCGAAGAAGCCCTCGGCGCGGTCGACGTAGAGCTTGGCATTGGTCACGGCGACCTTCGTGGCCTCGATGTTGTCGAACTCACGCAGCTCGGTGCGGCGCTCCTTGCCCTTGCCGTACTTGTCGCGGATACGCTCGTAGTAGGCCACGGCGTACTCGGTGAGATGGTCGAGGTCGTACTGCGTGGCCTTGATGTCCTCCTCGATCTGACGGATCTCGTTGTCGGCCTTGTCGCTGTCGTAACGCGAGATGCGGATGAACTTCAGTTCCGTCAGGCGCTGCACGTCGGAGAGCGTGACCTCGCGACGCAGCCGTTTCTTGAACGGCTCCAGCCCCTTGTCCACGGCGGCGTAGGCCTCTTCGCGGCTCTTGCAGCCCTCGATGAGCTGGTAAAGCTTGTTCTCGATGAAAATGCGTTCGAGCGACGCGGCATGCCAGGCTTCGTTCAGTTCGCCGAGCCGGATCTCCAGCTCGCGCCCCAGCAGCCACTTGGTATGCTCGGCCGAGCGGCGCAGGATCTCGCTCACGCCCAGGAAATGGGGTTTCTCCTCCCAGATGACGCAGGCGTTGGGGGCGATCGAAACCTCGCAGTCGGTGAAGGCGTAGAGGGCGTCGATGGTTTTGTCGCTCGACTCGTCGGGCGAAACCTGGATGATGATTTCGACCTTGTCGGCCGTATTGTCGTCGACCTTCCTGATTTTGATCTTGCCCTTGTCGTTGGCCTTGATGATCGAATCCTTGATCGACTCGGTGGTCGTGGTATAGGGGATTTCGGTGATGGCGAGCGTGCGTTTGTCGATCTTCGAAATCTTGGCACGCACCTTCACCGCCCCGCCCCGCAGGCCGTCGTTATAGCGGCTCACATCGGCCATGCCGCCCGTCGGGAAGTCGGGATAAAGCTGGAATTCGCGCCCTTCGAGGTGTGCGATGCAGGCATTGATGAGCTCCACGAAGTTGTGGGGCAGGATCTTCGATGCCAGACCCACGGCGATGCCGTCGGAGCCCTGCGCCAGCAGCAGCGGGAACTTGATCGGCAGCGTGACGGGTTCCTCCTTGCGGCCGTCGTAGGACAGCATCCACTCGGTGGTTTTCTTGTTGAAGACCACTTCGGAGGCGAACTTCGACAGGCGCGCTTCGATGTAACGCCCCGCGGCGGCCTCGTCGCCCGTGAGGATATTGCCCCAGTTACCCTGACAGTCGATCAGCAGGTCTTTCTGCCCCAGCTGCACCAGTGCGTCCTTGATCGACGCATCGCCGTGCGGGTGGTACTGCATGGTCTGTCCCACGATGTTGGCCACCTTGTTGTAGCGTCCGTCGTCGACGACCTTCATGGCGTGCAGGATACGCCGTTGCACGGGTTTGAGGCCGTCCTCGACATGGGGTACGGCGCGTTCGAGGATCACGTACGAAGCGTAGTCCAGGAACCAGTTCTTATACATGCCCGTCAGTTTGCGCACGCCCCCTTCGTCCTGCGTCAGGCGGTCGAACTTGCCCGCCCTGGCCGGGGCGTCGGCCGCAGGGGCCGCGTCGGCCGCATCGCCGGCGGTCTGAGGGGTCGGGGCCTCTTCGTTGAGCGGCTCGTCCCGCCCGATGGTATCTTTTTCTTCTGCCATATTGCTTAGTTGATTGCGAGATCCTGCTCGACGATGTCCTCCTCGATGCGCAGGTTGTCGATGATGAAGCCCTGCCGTTCGTAGGTGTTCTTGCCCATGTAGAACTCCAGCAGGTCGTGGATCGGGTCGTCCTTGGTGATGCGAACCTTGTCCAGGCGGATGTTCTCGCCGATGAATTCGCGGAACTCGTCGGGCGAAATCTCGCCGAGGCCCTTGAAGCGCGTGATCTCGGCATTGGCGCCGCAGCGTCCGACGGCTTTTTGCCGCTCCTCCTCGGAGTAGCAGTAAAACGTCTCCTTCTTGTTGCGGACGCGGAACAGGGGGGTTTGCAGCACGAACAGGTGCCCCTGGCGGATCACGTCGGGGAAGAACTGCAGGAAGAAGGTCATCATCAAAAGGCGGATGTGCATGCCGTCGACATCGGCATCGGTGGCGATGATCACCTTGTTATAGCGCAGGTTGTCCATCTCCTCCTCGATGTTGAGCGCAGCCTGCAAGAGGTTGAACTCCTCGTTCTCGTAGACCACCTTTTTGGTCAGCCCGTAGCAGTTGAGCGGCTTGCCGCGCAGCGAAAAGACAGCCTGCGTGCGCACGTCGCGGCTCTTGGTGATCGAACCCGAGGCCGAGTTGCCCTCGGTGATGAAGATCATCGACTGTTCGGCCAGCTCGTGCTTGTCGGTGCGGTGTATCTTGCAGTCGCGCAGTTTCTTGTTGTTGAGCGAAACCTTCTTGGCCGTCTCGCGCGCCTTCTTCTGGATGCCCGAAATGGCCTTGCGCTCCTTCTCGTTCTCGACGATCTTCCGCTGGAGCACCTGCGCCGTCTCGGAATGCTTGTGCAGGTAGTCGTCGAGGTGCTTGCCCAGGAAATCGACGACGAAATTGCGCATCGACACGCCCGGCTCGATCTCCTTGGAGCCGAGTTTGATCTTGGTCTGCGATTCGAAGACCGGGTCGGTGACCTTGACCGAAATGGCGGCGATGATCGACGTGCGGATGTCCGAAGGATCGTAGTCCTTGTGGTAGAACTCCTTGACGGTCTTGGCGATGGCCTCGCGGAAAGCCGCCTGGTGCGTACCGCCCTGCGAGGTGTACTGGCCGTTGACGAACGAGAAATAGCTCTCGCCGTAGCCCGTGCCGTGGGCGATGGCCACCTCGATGTCATCGCCCGAAAGGTGGATCGGCGCATAGAGCGGCTCTTCGGTCATGTTTTCGTTGAGCAGATCCAGCAGGCCGTTTTTCGAAACGTAGCTGTTGCCGTTGAAATTGAACGTCAGCCCCAGGTTCAGGTACGTATAGTTGCGCACCATCTGCTCGACGTATTCGAGGTTGTAGGCATACTCGCCGAAGACCTCCTCGTCGACGCGGAACGAGATAAAGGTGCCGTTTTTCTCGCGCACGCCGCTCTCCCACCTGTCGCTCACCTCGAGCCCCTTGGCGAAGGTCACCGTGCGGGCCTCGCCGTCGCGTACCGAACGGGCCGTGAACTCGCCGGAAAGCATGTTGACGGCCTTGACGCCGACGCCGTTCAGGCCGACGGTCTTCTTGAAGGCCGAGCCGCCGTACTTACCGCCGGTGTTCATCTCGCTGACGGCCGCCGCGAGCGATTTGAGGGGGATGCCGCGGCCGTAGTCGCGCACCGACACCACCTTGTCCTCGATCGAAATGTCGATCTGGCGGCCGGCCCCCATGATGAATTCGTCGACCGAATTGTCGACGACCTCCTTGATGAGGACGTAAATGCCGTCGTCGGCCTGGGTGCCGTCGCCCAGCTTGCCGATATACATGCCGGGGCGCAGACGGATATGCTCCCGCGGCGAAAGCGTAACGATGGCGTCGTCGCCGTAGCTGTCGTTAGGATTGGTATTGAGTAAATCTGCCATAGTCTATTTTCGGTTTCGGATCTGGGCAAGGGCCGCGCTCATGGCGTCGTGCACCTCCTCCATCAGCACGTGCGTCTCGGTCGAGACGACCTTTCCGGCCGGTACGGGGGGCAGCACGCGGATGGTGATGCGGTTGCCCCAGTTGAACATCGCGTTCTTGCGGATAAGCGTCTTGGTGCCGTCCAGCACCACGGGGAGTATCTCCACGCCCGCCTCCCGGGCCAGCGTGAAGGCGCCCGCCTTGAAGCGGTGTATCTCACCGTCTTTCGAACGCGTACCCTCGGGGAAGACGGCGACCGAAGCGCCGCGCGAGATCCACAGCTTGCCGTCGCGCACCATCTGCTCCAGCGCCTCGGAGGCGCGGCCGCGGTTGATACAGATGTCGCCGTGGAGGATAAGGTACTGCCCGAAGAAAGGCGTCTTGAAGACCTCGCGCTTGGAGACCCAGCGGAAATTGAGCGGGATGTAATAGAGCGTCGGGATGTCGATCACCGTATTGTGGTTCAGCACGATGACGTAGCTTTTCTTCCGGTCGACATGTTCGAGCCCCTCCACACGCTGCCGCCAGCGGGGCGGAATGGCGAAGAAGGTGCGCACCAGGATGCGTGACAGCTCGTGCACCACGCGGCGGCCCTTGTCGAAGGGATAGCACACGACCAGCGCCAGGGCCGACAGGATCATGAAGAAGGTGCACAGCAGCACCAGGAAGATATAATAAACCGCGCTTATCATAGTTTCAGCATTTTTTGCCGGGCATTCCCGCCCCGCCGTGCCTGCCCTGCTGCCGGATCGCGTCGGAAACGGCATGTCGGAGCGTTCGGAATCACATCGGGGGACAATGAGCCATAATAATTCAATCTGCAAATTTAGGAATTATTCGCGGGATTCCAGCCTCGCGGCGCACGATTTTTCAACAAAATTTCGACGACACCTATTTTATCGGGGACAGTCCTCCCCCGCTTTCCGCGACGCAGAAAGCGTACGCCGACAACTATCCAGAGGCGGAAGGCAGACGGCGGCACAGAGGCGGGGATGGGGGCGGAGGTGCGGGAAACGGATGCCGACGGCAACACAGAGGTGGGGATGCAGGCGGAGGCGCGGATGTTCTCCTCCCCCTGGTGGGGCATTTGCAGCGCAGACCAGGCGGCGTCCTCGTCAGCGCTGGGGTCTGCGTCCGGATACTCCGGACGCTGGTCAGGGAACAGGGTGAGCAGGCTCTGTTCCACGGCGTAACGGTATTCGTGGCCGGAAAGATAGAGTTTCATGGGTGTGATGCTCCTGTGGATGAAATCAGAGAAACAGCCGCTGTACCCGGCGTGGGGACAGCGACTGTCGGGCGATGAACGGCGCAGGTTACTTCCGGCCGAACTTCTCCATGGCGTAGCGCATAAAGGGATTGTTTTTGCGCTCAAAGTCCAGGGTTGTGATGCGGTCGTGGCCGGGGTCGACGTTGCAGTTGCCCTCAATGACCGCCAGACAGCACAGGGAGACCATCATATCCTTGGGGCTGCTGCCGGGGAAATCGGTACGGCCGCAACTGCCGCAGAACAGGGTGTCCCCAGTGAACAGGTTGTCGCCAATGGCCAGGGTGACACTGCCAGGGGTGTGGCCGGGGGTGTGGAGGACGATGATGGTCTCCACGCCCATCTCCAGCGTCTCGCCGTCCTTGTAGAAGCGGATCTGATCCTTGAAAGCGCTCAGATCTGCCTTGCCAAAGCCGGTGTTGGGGCCGGGATAGTCCAGCTCGTGGACGTAGATGGGGATGTTTCGATTCAAGTTGGGCACCAGCCCGTCCAGGCCGTTGGTGTGATCCCAATGGCCGTGGGTCAGCAGGATCTTTTCAAAGTCGTATCCGCTCTCCTTGGCGAATTGGGCGATACGTTCTCCCTGGTCGCCAGGATCAATGATTACGCCTTTTTTGGTCGTCTCATCGGCCACGAGATAACAGTTGGTGGCCACTGGGCCCACGGTAAAGGATTTGATAAACATAGGGTTTGGATCCTCCATTCTTTGCTTGTTGACTGGTATCGGTTCCGCCGAAATAGGAGGCGGGAAACTACAGGGTGTCCGTGTCAAAGAGCAGGGTCACTGGCCCGTCATTTACCGACGCCA
>OGPB01000898.1_pt1 | contig 18374 bp, 20 predicted proteins | sample 1552821 | NCBI WGS metagenome assembly OGPB01 (sample SAMEA2580192, study PRJEB22360) | human gut metagenome | biome: human gut; feature: human-associated habitat; material: faeces | place: Denmark | collected 2008/2010 | reverse complement strand
TAGCGCTCCAGCGGGTCAGCCTCGGTGGAAGCACCCACGGTGGCAAAGCCGATCGAGGGAATACCGCTGGCCTTCAGGATTTCGGCATGGGAGGAGTTGCCAGCATTGTACAGGATAACATCAGGGTTCAGCTTCATGATCTCCTCGATGTTCAGGTCGCTCTGAGCATAGACCGTATCGCTGGACTCCAGAAGCTCCGGGGCGATATTCTTCAATACAGTGTCAGAAATGACCGACTTGAAAGAGCCGCAGTAACCCACGATGTAGGGAGCACTGCCCTCAAAATAAGCCATGTAGGTGGACAGGATTGGAATCTGGTCGATGACGACACGGGTGACCTTATTAGGCACTTCTACTTCGTTGCCGCCGTGGTCTACGACGGTATGGGTACCGGTCTCATCCATAGATGCGGCAGAGGAAGTTGCTTCGCTGGATACAGCGGAAGAAGCCACAGAAGAAGCCGTGCTGCTGGAAGAAGAACCGCAGGCGGCCAGAACACCGGCTGCACTTACAGCAGCCATGGCAGTGATAAACGAACGACGAGTGATCTTTTTCATAACCCTTTTCCTCCAATAAATGCCGGAACGCCGTTCCGGCCGATGTTTTCTTGTGTTTTCCTTGGGAACGGCCTTATTGTACCGCACCGCCGTGTGCGCTGCGACCATGTACGCGCAAAATGGAGGTAAAGCTTTGGGACATGCCTGCGCGGCAGTGTCAACTTGTGGTAAAGCCGGGCAGAAAAACATGCCGCTTTTCTTTACATGGAGAGAAAAACTGCCCAAAAGGCCTTTTCCGCCGCTGGGCAGAACGACAAAAAGCCCCGGGCACTCTTTCAAAGAATGCTCGGGGCAAAAGGGTCTGCGGGTCAAACCGTGGTAAGGGAAGGCAGAGTCTTGGTGGCTGCATAGCCGCCATTCTTCTTGACAAGGAACAACGTCTCGCTGATGCCGTTGATGACGATCTTCAGCACCGCAGGCTGACCATTCCGGTAAGCTTCCTTGATTTCTGCATCGGGGAAGTTCAGCCTCAGATCTTTTTCCTCTGTGGCAAAGGGCTTACCCAACAGCGTGTCGGAGACAAAGAAAGTCCCGGCGGGGGATACCTGCTTCAGCTTTGCTTCGCCCACGGAAGCTTGGAACATGTCGCCGTACTGTCCGCCCTGCCAGCTGCCGCCGCCGGCGTCATAGCGCAGTCTCACCTTGCCGGTGATGGCACCCTTGTCCGTGCCGGATTCCGTGCCCAGATCCACATCCAGACCAAAGACCTTCACGGTGAAGGGTCCGATCTGGACCTCGTCGTCTGCCAGCTGACCGCTGCCGCCGCAGCCGGTCAGCACGCCGGACAAAGAGATTGCTGCAGCCGCTGCTGCTGCGCTCTTCATAAAGGTACGCCGGGTCATTTTTTCTGCCATAATATTGCCCTCCTCTAAAAGCGTTTTTCTGTGTTTTTAGCGTACCACTTTTTGGGAGTCTGTCAACAAAAATATGACAAAAAGGCGCTCTGTACACATAATTTGCACAGAGCGCCTTCTGCTCAGCAGTATTTTGTTCCGTCCGGGCAGTAGAACTGCACGTACTTCTGCCACTCGGTCTCGCTGATGGTGCGGCGGTAGCAGTCCACCAGAGCATCCACGGCCTGCCGGTCCGCAAAGGTACCGGCACCCGGGCAGTCCAGCACCAGAATGCGGAACCATGCATCAAACAGGTGCTCGGTGAAGCCGGTGTCCCGGGCCCCGCACCGGGCATAAAAGCCCAGCCGCCGCACCGCCATTGTCTCGTCCTCCGCCTTATCCGGGCATTCGGCCTCAATGAGGATGGCCTGCGCACCGCGCTCGTGCTGCGGCAGGTCGGCCAGCAGCTGCGCGCCCAGCCCTGCAGAACGGTATTCCGGCAGCACGGCAAAGTAATCCAGCTGGCTCACCCTGCTGCCTGCCGGGCGCACCATGAGCAGGTACGCCGCCAATGTTTCGCCGTCGAACACGCCCCATGTGTGGGCTGTGCCGTCCGCTTCGCTGTTCAGGATCATGCTCAGGGGCTTTAGCTCCGTGGGCGGAAAGTCCCGCCGCATTTCGTCCAGATAGACCTGCGTCAGTTCTTTTTCGTTCAGTTTCCGCCAGCTGTACACTTTGCTCATGGTTTTTCCTCCCGTATCTGCCTTTTGAACCAGTATAGCACACTCCGCGCGGGAACGCAAAAAGCCGCCGGGAGCGGCAGGTTCTGCCCTTCTCCCGGCGGCTTTTATGGGAATGCAGGAGCAACCAGTCTCCCGCACAAACTCCGTTCAGAATGCTGTGTGCGTTACAGCATCTTCTTCAGCTCGTCGTACACGAACTGAACCTTGGTGCCGATGATCACCTGGCAAGCGTTCTTGCTGGGGCGGATGACACCGGCAGCACCAGCGGCCTTGACAGCCTTCTCGTCCACCTTGGCGTTATCCTTGCTGCGGCCCAGAGCCACGGCCTTGCCGAAGACCGCGTTCTTGCGGTACTTGGACATGCCGTTGATACGGGCCTGCTTGCGCACCGGATTTGGTTCCGACGGATCCAGGATTTCATCAAAGTAGGCAATGCTTTCCTCCGGCTGAGAGGTGTTGGCCAGGTGCATGCCCAGCTTGACAAGCGTATAGGGAGGCAGGTCGGAGGGCTTGAAGTCGCGCTTCAGTTCCACGAAGAGCTGCTTGACCAGACCTTCCTGGGCCGCCTTGGCGGCGCGCTGTTCGTCCGTTTCCGCAGGAGCCTTTTCAAAGGCTTCCTGTGTCTGGGCGATGACGGCCATGCGGAGCATGGCGCTCAAGGTCTTGTCCGTGCTGTTGTCCACGCCGGGGAACCTGTAGAAGTGGTTGCGCAGGGCGTTGGCGTCCAATTCCCGTCCAAGGGCCTTGTAGCCGGCCATGTAATTCTTGGTGTAGGAATTCACGGCTTCCTCCAGCAGAACGGTCATCTTGGGATCATCCTTCTTGCCTTCCCGGACAATGACTTCCTGCATCTTGACGGCAGAGGGGTCAAACATTTCCTTGTCGTCCTTGAAGAAATCCATGGCTGCCGCGGCAAGCTGGAGGCTGTAGCGGCTGCCGGGCATGTCGGCAACCTTCCAGTATTCGTCGTACCACTTCTTGACTTCATCCCGGCGGGCCTTGCGGGCGGCCTCCACGGCTTCCTTCGGCTCCAGGGGAAGAGGCTTCCTGGTGGCGTTCACCAGCAGGTTGTACACGGCTTCCGCGGCGGGGCGCTTGTCGCCCAGCTTCTTGGCGGATTCCAGAGCGGCCAGAGAATAGGCTTCCGACTCCTGCTCATGCTCCTTGCTGCCGGCGTAAAGGCTGGCAAGCAGGTTGTTGGCATACGGGAACAGGCGGTGGTCCTTGAAATTGTCCACGATCTCCTTGGCATCCTTGATCGCAAGCTCCTCGTCGCCGGGATTCTTGCGGCCCAGGTAATTGAAGGCGCGGTCATAAAGCACGGCGGCCAGGTTGGCGTCATCCTTGTCCGGGAAGCGGGCAATGTAGTTGGTGAAAGCCTGGATGGCGTCATCCGTCCTGCCCAGGTTCGTGTACGTTTCACCCAGCAGGTACATGGCCGTTTTCAGGTAGGTGCTGTCCCGGTATTCCTTGACGAAGCGTTCCAGCACAGGAACGGCATCCTTGTAGCGAGCAGCGTCGGCGGCTCCCAGGTTGAACAGGGAAGCCCCCTTGCAATACAGCGCCAGTTCATAGAACTTGTGGGTGGGGTCGTCCTTGTGCAATTCCATGACCTTGTCCGCCTGCTGAACGCAAAGATCGAACTTCTTGTCCTTCAGCAAGCCTTCCAGGGACAGGGTATTCAACGTGGGTGCGTACTTGGAATTCGGGAACTCCTTGATGTGCTGGGCCACCAGCTCCCCGCCCTTGTCCGCTTCCCCAAGCTGCCAGGTGGTCATGGCCAGGTAGAACAGATTGTCTTCCCTGCCCGGGGCATCCGGATAGAAGTCATTGATGAGCTGGTAGGCGGCGCGGGCAACGCGCTGCGAACCATGCACCATGGCCTGGTTGCCCATGAAATTGAACGTGAAGGCGTCCAGAACCTTGCCTTCCTCCTTCATCTTGTTGAACTGTTCAATCAAGGCGTTCACCTTGGACTTGTCCAGCGTATGGGAAAGATCGGTGACGCCGGGAACGGCGCCGTTGGCGCGGCCCAGGCGGTCCAGGGAATGGTTGGCGTCCGCCAGCACTCCGGCCTGGTCGGGCAAAAGCCCCATCAGCGTCAGGGCCAGGGAGGCATAGTCTTCAGACTCCTTCTGCTTGCCGCTCTGAAGAAGGGAACGGGATTTTTCCAGGGCTTCCGCAATATCGCTCACCAGCTTGGGGGCGTACAGCGCCACCCGGGTGGGGCTGATATTCATCACGGAAGGGTGGGCTTCCACAAATTTCACCGTTTCCTGGCATTTGCCGATCTTGATGGCGGACTCCACCATCGCCAGGAAGGAATTGGTGATGACGGCGTCTGAAATGCGGCGTCCTTTGTAGCGGGAATTCACGCAGGCGGTGAGGTTTTCCAGCCCCTTGTCGAAAGAAGGCGGATCCATCCTGAAATAGCACTGGGCCAGCAGGCCCTGCACTTCCCCGGCATTCACGTTTCTGGCGACGGGATCGTTGCGGTATTCCTTCAGGAACTTTTCCAGAAGCTCGGCTCCCTTGCCGAATTCGCCCATACGGCAGTAATTTTCCCCTTCGCGGAACAGGGCCATCTTCACGAGCTGGTTTCTGGCGCTCGGGAACTTGGTATAGCAGGCCTTGAAAGCCTCCACGGCTTCACTGTATTTCTTCAGTTGGGACAGACAGACGCCTTTCTGGTAATAAAACCAGCCGAAACCGTCATCCAGGCCCAGCATCTTGATACGGGGTTCATAAACGCGGATGCAGCGGTCGACGGCATCCAGAGCTTCCTGCCACTTGCCTTCCTTCATGGCAGCCAGGGCCGTACGCTGGTAATCGCGCGGACCATTCTGCGCATGAGAAGGCATCACCGTGCCAATGCTCAGCACGGAAACCAGGCCGGCCGCCAGTGCAGTAGTATAGTTTGAGTTGATCATGTGTTTAAAAAATCGTTGAAACAGAAGAGATAGCCGAACAGGTACGGCATCTCCGCAAAAGCATGAAATATGCCTGCCTGTAATGGATTGCGTCATTTTAACAAGATGCGGCAAAGTCTAAAGCAGAAAGTTCGCCTTTTTAGTCATCCGTGCAAGAAGCCGCACGCGCTCCGCGTTTATTTATTCCCGCACTCTGCCGGCCTTCTGCAGTGCTTCCGCATCCCCAAGGGCCTTACAGAAAATCTCCCGCCCGTTCCGGAGTTGAGGACCGGAACATGAGAAAGAAGGGGATGAACGGTCCTTCCCGGCATCCGGCCTTCCACTCCATAAAAAAGCTCCCGGAAAGCCACAAAGGCCCGGGAGCTGAAAATCCAGTCAGGGCTTCCGCCTTTAATCGTCCTTGAGGTCGGTCAGGGCCACCGTTGTGATCCCGGCTTCCGTCAAGGCGTTCATGACGTCAATGACGCGCTGGTGGGGGACTTCGCCTTCCACCCACAACTGAACGACGGGCTTGGTGCCCACGGCGCTGGCTTCCTGCTTCTTGGCTTCCAGCTGCTGCACGAGCGTCGACAGGTTGTGATTGTTCATGTCATTGTCGATCATCAGGCTGTTGTCCTTGCCCCAGTAAATGGTGCCGTCCTTGATGATGCGGATCAGAGCGGGTTCGATCTGGGCGGCCGTATCGCTCGGAGCGCTGCCGGGCATGGACATATCCAGCTTGCGTTCCTGAATCAGAGAGGTCGCCACGATGAAGTAAATCAGCAGAAGGAAGCACACGTCGATCAGGGACGAGATATCCAGCTTGGGATCTTCATCCTCAATCGGTTCCAATTTCTTGTGTCTGGCCATGATGCGTGATGATTAGTCTTCCCTGCTTGCGGGGGCGGAGTTCTTGGCGGGCAGCACGGCAAAGACCACTTTGGTCACTCCGCATTCCGCCGCCACGCGAATGACTTCGCGGGAGCCTTTGAACAGAGCCTTCTGGTCGCCGCGCAGATAAAGGCGCGTTTCAAAATCCTGCTTGTCCTTGAAGCGTTCCGCAAGGTTCTTGATGTATTCCTTCAGTTCTTCCGGAGAATTGAGAGGGGCGCTGACATCGGAAGCCCAGCGCACGTCATTGCTCATGCCGTCGGGCCGTTTGCCTTCGCCTTCCCCGTACACATTCACCACGATACAGCCGTTGGCGGACTTCACTTCACCGGAGCTGGTGGCCGTAGGCATCTGAATGTTCTTATCCTTTTTAACGGTAATGGCCGTAGCGTTCACCACGAAGAAAATCAACAGGAGGAACACCATGTCGATCATGGGGGACATATCCATTTCCCCGCTCTCTTCATCGGAAGCTATATTGGCTTTTTTCTTCCCCATAAGCTACATTTGGTTGAGATTCTCCGGCCCGTCTCCGCCTGGGGCGGAATTTCCGGGCCGGACCATAGGCTCGCCTGCGATCAGGCCAAGCCTTCGGGGATGCGGGCAAGCTGGGCTTCAGCGTTCACCACGTTGATAGAGGTATTCACCATTTCCTGCAGCGTTCCCACGCATTCGGCAATATGGGCGTTGGCAATGCCCTTCTGGAAGAAGAAGAACGGCGTGGCGATAATGGCGTTGATCAGGCCCCAGAACGTCGTCAGCAGGGCCACGGAAATGTCACCGGCAAGCTGGGTGGGGTCCGCCTGGCCCGCAGTGGACAGCGTACCGAACGCACCCACCATCCCCTGCACCGTACCGAAGAGGCCGAGCATCGGAGAAATCTGCGCGCAAAGGGCAAGCATGTTGATCCACTTGAACACGGAACGGCTTTCATTGGCCGTAAAGTCGGCAATGGCGTCTTCGATGGCGTCCTTGCCAAGATCTTCCGGACGGGTGGCGTCCACGTTCGGCAGGGCGTAGGCAACCAGGCGGCCAAAATAGGTGGGGCTACCGGCAGCCACTTCAATGGCGGAGCGGATGCGACATTCGGCCATCAGTTGAAGAAGGGTGACTTTCAGGTCTTCCGGGCAGAACTTGTCCTTTTTCAGGGCAACCATGTTGTAAATCACCAGGAAGACGATGAAGGCTTCCACCAGCATGATCGGAATCATGGTCCAACCACCGGCGATGATCCACTTGTCAAGCATGGTCTTTTCCTGCGGGCCGGCGGCTGCCGCATCCTGGGCAAAGGCCGACGTGGAAAATGCAGCCATCAGCACAGTAGCGAATGCAGCGAAACGGAAACCCAGTCTAAAAAGGTTCTTCATAATGTAAGTTATATGGTTGTTCGAAAAGATACTGGTGTATTAAAGCACGCAAATTCAGACTTGCAAGCATTCATTTTGGACTCTGTCAAAATTCAAACGTCTGTAAACCCCTCCGTCCGGTTCAGCCGGCTGCAGATGGGACAGCTCCCTCCGCACCCTCTGGCGGGGCAATATTCCCGGCCGTACAGCACGATGCGCAAATGGAGATCCCCCCATGTGTTTTGAGGGTAAAGAGCTTTCAGATCGCGCTCCACGGCCTCCACCGTTTTCCCGCTGCTCAGCCCCCACAGGCGCGACAGGCGGAAGATGTGGGTATCCACCGGAAACGCCGGAACGCCGAACGCCTGCGCCATGACAACGGAGGCCGTCTTATGACCCACGCCGGGCAGTGATTCCAGCGCCTGGAAGTCGCAGGGGACCTGCCCGCCGTACTGCTCCGCCAGAATCCTGCTCAGGTTCACGATGGCGGAAGCCTTCCTCTCCGAAAGGCCGCAGGGGCGCACGATTTCACGCACGGCCTCCACGTCCTGTGGGGGCTGGCCATTTCCTCCGGCGTGGAAGCCAGGGCAAACAGGGCCGGAGTAACCAGGTTCACACGCTTGTCCGTACACTGGGCGGACAAAAGAACGGCAACCAGCAGGGTATAGGGATCATGGTGGGTAAGGGGAATGGGCGGATTTTCATACAGCCTCATCAATTCCTCCTGTACGACGGAGGCCCGTTCTTTCTTGTCCATGCCGCCAGAATACCATTCCGCGAACGCGGCGGAAAACAAAAAAACGCTCCGCCATCCATCGGGACGGCGGAGCGGCATGAAAGCGTTTTTGCGCGGAATTACTTGTCGGCCTTGGCGTACAGGCCCTTGGACACGCGGTGCTGAAGGGCGGCGTACATGGTGCGGCAGTGCTTGTAGCCCCGGCGGCCGCTGAGGACTTCCAGGCTGTTGGCCGGGTCTCCCCAGCGCACGATGGTCAGTTCCACGTAGCGGCGTCCCCAATCCTTCATCAGCTTTTTGCTGGGCTGGTAAATGTCAATGGTGCCCGTGCCCACCAGGGCGCTGCCGTAGTCGTCAACAACGTAGAGGTAGGGCTGGCCCTTGATGCGGAACGTGGTCCCCAGCGGATAGACGGACCAGTCCGCCGCCGCGCTGCGCACGGAAGACGTGTACTTCAGGGACGTGCCCACCGCATTGCGGGGGCCGTACGCCAAATGGTCGCGTTCGGAATGGGTGTAAGCCGTCGTGCGCACTACGCGAGTACGCTGGGACGGATGGTAAAACGGCATCTTGTGCTTGTCGCGCCCCAGTTTGGGCAGGCTGGAAGAGGGCATCGCCGAGCGGCTGGGCGCCAGAGGCTGAACAAATCCCGGCGATTTTTCACTTACGCGGGCCAGGACAAGAGTATCACTATCGGATTTCCCCGTGCCGGTGACGGCACCGTTTGTCGCACAGCTGCTGACAAACATCGCCATAACGGCGCAAGACAGGGTGGCAATTATTCGTAGATTCATGTGGTACGTGGTTAAAGCGCCACACACGCGGCAATCACGCCTGAAAAAAACCTTCTGGCCGCGTGCGGTGCCGACAAAAATCGGCAACGGCGGCTCTTGGTTACGAAATAATTTCAGCCTTGGCAAACTTTTTTTCTATACCACCTCTTGTAAACACAAAAAATTCCTTACCGCAACACATTAAAAATCAACAATATAAAAAACATGCCGCATTTTTGTCATATCATGACAAATAATATACTTCACGAATTCTCTTTTTCTATCATAGTACGACACACTTTTTTACTTTACATTAAATCCTTTTACAGTGAATGCGTTATTTACGCAAAAAGCATTCAACCCTTCAAAATTTTCCATAAAAAAGTTCAAGGGGGAAAGAAGCGGGAACTCCTGCATTGCTTAAAAACAGTGAACGAAATGCTGTATTCCCTTCCTGCAAATTCCCCTTCCGGCGAAGCGGCCGCATACCCAATGGGCTGTTGCATCCACAAGGAAATAGACTACAATTCCGGCCAAACATGTCCGCCGGCCTGCCCCAACACCTCACCCTTGACTATCTGCGCTCTTTGTTATCCAGGGGCGTGGAGCACGCGCCCGTGACGGAAGAGGCCCGGAAAGTCCTGAGGCAGTGGGTGATTGAGGCGCGCCGGGTGGCCCGGGGAGACACTCCCGCCTCCGCTCCGCCCGTTTCCGGAACGGAACATCCCCATCCTGCCGGCATTCCGGAGAACTCCCAACCCGCTTCCGTGGATGAAATCTCCTTCGGCAACGAACTCAGAGCCATCCTCAACGGCGTGCATCCCGGAGGGACGGAAGAGGAACCCGCCGTTCCGCGCCACGTGGCCTTTGACCTGGAGGGGGAAACGGAAGAAGAAAAACTTGCCTCCCTCCGCGAACTGGTGCTGCACTGGCCCCCGCTCAAAAACCTGAATTCCCTGCGGGACACCCCCGTCTTTTCCTCCGGCAATCCCCGGGCGGACATCATGATGGTGACGGACGCTCCCGGACTGTATGAAGAAAAGCTGGGCAGGCCCCTGGCGGGACCGTCCGGGGAAAAGCTGGACGCCATGCTCCAGGCCATGGGCATTACCCGAGCGGACATTTACCTGACCCACCTGGTCAAGTTCCGTCCCTCCCTGCCCCGGCAGCTCACCAACAACCGCCCCCCCACCGACCGGGAGATAGAAATTTCCCGTCCCATCCTCCGGGAAGAAATCATGCTGGTGCGTCCGAAAGTGGTTGTCGCCCTGGGCGCCATCGCCGCCAGGGGAATCCTCCAATCCGGGGAAACGCCGCTTTCCGCGCTGCGGGGAACCTTCCACACGGCTTTCGACACGCCCGTGCGCGTCACCTACAACCCCAGCTACCTGCTGCGGACGGAAGATATTTCGGAAAAGCGAAAGGTCTGGGAAGACATGCTGTGCGTCATGGAACGGGCGGGGCTCCCCATCTCGGACAAACAGCGTTCCTATTTCCTACCCAGAAAGTAACATATGGATTATTTAAACGCCATTCTGGAGCGCAAACGCGCCGATTTGAAAAAAATCCTTCCCCTGGAAGGCAAATTGCGGGCCTCCGCCATCCTGAGGAACGACTATGCGGGATTCAGGACCGCCGTGGACCTGGGCGAAAACCGCCTCTCCGTCATTCCGGAAATCTCCCGGTCCTATCCCGCACAGGGGCTCCCGCATATGGACATGGACATCAGGCGCCAGTACTCCATGTTCGTGCAGGGCGGCGCGCAAGGCGTCTCCATAGCGGTGGAACCGCAGGTGTACGGCGGGTCCTGGGACATGGTATCCGTGATTTCCAAAATAAGTTCCATTCCCGTCATGGCGCGCGACGTCTTCATTCACCCGGTTCAAATCTGCCAGGCCATCGTCACCGGGGCGGACGCCGTCAACCTCCTCGTGGCGGCCGTTCCGGAAAAGGAGCTGGAACCCCTGTACCGCATGGCCACCGGACTGGGGCTGGACGTGATGATGGAAGTCCATACTCTGAAAGAGCTTGAAGCCGCCATGGATCTGGAAGCCGACTTCGTCTGCATCAACAACGCGGACCCGCACACCCTTCAGGCCAATCCGGCAGTCACGGAAAGGCTGATTGAAGAACTCCCCGCCTCCGTCACCGTTCTTTCAGCCGGCGGAATCCGCACCGTGGAAGACGCCCTCCGGATGCTGGATGCCGGTGCGAACGGAGTCATTCTCCAGGACGAACTGGCGCACCTGGACATTCCCCAGGAATTCATGGAAGCCATCCTGGCCCTGAGGGCGGAATAACCCTTCCAGCCCCTTTCCTGCACTATATATAATATAGTGTGGCGGATTCATGCCCGCTCCGGAAAAACCGCGGGCATGAATCCTTTTCGTTATCCCAATCACGCCCCATTTGAAACGGAACGGGACCGCGTCCTGTCTCACTTTTCGTATGGACATGACGAACTGCTCACATTGCCGGCATGATTCCGGCAAAAACGAGGCCCCGGAACAGGCTCTTTCCCATTCTTCCTCACCCCACGGGGGCATGAATATGAAGGGAATGGACATGCCTCCCTCCTCCCCTGCCCCTGCGGACCCAGGCCCTTCCCCTTCCGGCGCCGTTTACACCTGCCCCATGCATCCCCAAATCCGGCAGAACCATCCCGGTTCGTGCCCCATCTGCGGCATGACGCTTGAACCCGTTCTTCCTTCCGCCGCCCCGCAGGACAACAGGGAACTGGACGACTTCCGCAGGCGCTTCTACATTTCCCTCCCGCTGGTGATCGTGCTCTTTGCCATTTCCATGGGCGGCCACATCGCCGCATGGCTGAATCCGGGGGTGCAGAACTGGGTGGAACTGCTGCTGGTCGCCCCCGTAGTCCTGGGGGCGGGAAAGCCGCTGCTGATCCGTGGCTGGGAATCCGTTAAAACGCGCAATCCCAATATGTGGACGCTGATCGGAGCCGGAACTTCCGTCGCCTTCCTGTACAGTCTGGCGGCTACGATCGTGCCCGGATGGTTTCCTGAGGTCTTCGTCCGCGACGGCCACGTACCCGTGTATTATGAAGCGGCGGCCATCATCATCTCCCTGAGCCTGCTCGGGCAGGTCCTGGAATTGAAGGCCAGGTCCCGCACGGCGGAAGCCATCAGGTCGCTGATGAACCTGGCCCCCTCCACGGCGCACCTCGTGCTGCCCAACGGCGTGGAGAGCGACATTCCCCTGAAAGAAGTCCAGCCCGGCGACGTGCTGAGGGTGAAACCGGGAGAAAAGATTCCCGTGGACGGCATCCTGAAGGACGGAGGGAGCGATGTGGACGAATCCATGCTCACGGGAGAACCCATTCCCGTCACCCACGTTCCCGGAGACACCTTGATCGGCGCCACGCTGAACACCACGGGCACCTTCACCATGACGGCCCGGGAAGTGGGGGACGGCACCGTGCTGGCACGCATCGTCAGCCTGGTGGCCCAGGCCCAGAGGACAAAGGCCCCCATGCAGCGGCTGGCGGACAAGGTGGCGCGTTATTTTGTCCTTGCCGTGGCGGCGGTCGCCATACTCACATTCTTCGTCTGGGGATTCTGGGGACCGCAGCCGAGCTGGCCGCACGGGCTGGTGAACGCCGTGGCCGTCCTGATTGTGGCATGCCCGTGCGCACTGGGACTGGCTACCCCCATGTCCATGATGGTGGCCTCCGGAAAGGCGGCCTCCCTGGGCATCCTGTTCCGGGACGCGGCTTCCCTGGAAACCATGCACAAGGTGGACACCCTGGTCATGGATAAAACCGGGACCCTCACGGAAGGCAGGCCCTCCCTCGTCAACGTCACCACGGCAGGCGGCATGAACATGGACAAGCTGCTTGCCCAATGCGCCTCCCTGGAACAAGGCAGCGAACATCCCATTGCGCGCGCCTTCGTCCAGAGAGCGCGGGATGAAAAACTCCCCCTGGACTCCGTTGCGGACTTCCAGTCCTTCCCCGGAGGGGGTGTGGCCGGAACCATCCAGGGCAGCAAGGTATCCCTGGGTACCGGGGACATGATGCAGAAACAGGGCGTGGACATTTCCTCCCTGGCCCCGTGGGTGGATGAACAGCGTCGGCAGGGCCGCGTGACCGTTTTTGCCGCGCTGGACGGACAGGCGGCGGGGGCGTTCTCCCTGGCGGACAAAATCCGCGACAACACGCGCAGGGCTCTTGCGGACCTGAAGGCGCGCGGCATCCACATCATCATCGCCTCCGGAGACGCGCCGGCAACGGTGGAAGCCGTGGCGCAGGAACTGGAAATTCCCGAATACCACGGAGGCATGTCTCCGGCGGACAAGCAATCCCTGGTCTCCAGCCTCAAAAAACAGGGAAGCGTGGTTGCCATGGCCGGCGACGGCGTGAACGATGCCCCCGCGCTGGCGGAGGCGGACGTGGGCATCGCCATGGGAACGGGATCGGACGTAGCCATGCAGAGCTGCGGCGTCACGCTGGTGAAAGGGAACCTGCTGGTCATCTCCAAGGCCTTCGCCCTTTCCACCGCCACCGTGAACAACATGAAGTCCAACCTGGGCTTTGCCTTCATATACAACGCACTGGGCATTCCCATAGCCGCGGGCGTCCTTTATCCCTTCTGGGGCATCCTGCTCTCCCCGGTCATTGCGGCGGCGGCCATGTGCCTGAGTTCCGTTTCCGTCATCCTCAACGCCCTGCGCCTGCGGCATTTTTCATGACGCCGCCAAGTCCCGCTCTCCAAACGCTCCGCAAAGGCGCGTGATTTCCGGAACTTCACCTTCCCGGTACATGACTTCCACAATATCGTAGCGGAAGGGAACCGTGTCCGGAAGCTGGCGCAGCCATTCAGCCGCTCCCTGGCGGATCAGGGCGCGCTTGCGGGCATTCACGGCCCGGCGCGCTCCCCCGTAGCCGCCATGCGTGCGCGTTTTCACCTCCACAAAGACAAGGCAGGCTCCGTCACGGCACACCAAATCAATCTCTCCTCCGCGGACGGGACGCCAATTCCTCCGTAAAACGGAACAGCCAGCCGCGCGCAGGAAGGAGGACGCAGCCAGCTCCCCGTAAGCGCCCAGCCAGTCCGTACTCCGCTCTTCCCTATTCAGGCAGGGACAATTCCATCTGTGAAACAGGCGCAAACGAGCGGCGATGCAGCGGACAAGGCCCATGCTTCCGCAGGGCCTCCATGTGAACCTTGGTGCCATACCCCTTGTGTTTTGCAAAACCATACTGCGGAAACTCGGCGTCCGCCTCCGTCATCATCCGGTCGCGCGTTACCTTGGCCAGCACGCTGGCGGCGGCGATGGACAGGCTTCTGCCGTCCCCCTTCACAATGGCGCGGTGCGGCACGGGCAGTCCCTTCACGGGGAGGCCGTCCACCAGGCAGAAATCCGGCCGCAGGGAAAGCCCCTCCACGGCGCGGGCCATCGCCAGATGGGTGGCGCGCAGAATATTGAGCCGGTCGATCTCCTCCGTGGAGGCAATGCCCACGGAGCAATGCACGTCCGCACGTTCCAGCAGGGCGGCAAACAGGGCCTCCCGTTTGGCGGCGGTAAGCTGCTTGGAATCGTTCAGGCCGGGAAGGCCTTCCAGATGCTCCGGCAGAATCGCGGCGCCGGCCACCACGGGACCGGCCAGCGGACCGCGTCCGGCCTCGTCCACCCCGGCCACGTGCAGGAAGCCGGAAGCCCGCGCCTCCGTTTCAAAGCTCATGTCCGGGTGTGATCTTTCCGCCATGGGATTATTTCTCCTCCTGTTCCTCCGGCAGCCTGGTCAGCAGAATCTGCGTGATCCTTCTGCCGTCCGATCCCGTCACCACGGCCCGGTAACGGCCTATTTTCAATTCCTCCCCTTCCTCCGGAATATGCCCCAGCTGGCTGATCATGTAGCCGCCCAGCGTGGTCACGCCCGGACAATCCAGGTCCATTTCCGGCAGGTAGTCCGCCAGGTCAAACAGGGTGACGGCGCCGTTCACGGCATAAGTATCCTTGCCCGTCTTGACGAATTCCCTCATTTCCTCCCGGTCAAACTCGTCCTGAATGTCATCGCCCACGATCTGTTCCAGAATGTCGTCCAGGAACACGAGGCCGATGGAATCCCCGAACTCGTCCACCACCAGGGCAAAATGGGCGTGCTCCTTCAAAAAGAAAGTCAGCAGGCTGTCCAGGGGCATCGTATCCGGCACCACGCGCAATTCCCGCTTCACGCTCATCAGGTCCGGATTATCCTGGCCCACGAGCTTGAGCAGGTCCTTCACGTGCACCCAGCCCTTCACCTCGTCCAGATGGTCTCCTTCCACCAGCGGAAAGCGGGTATGCCATGATTCCCGCGCCAGGGCCCAGTTCTCCTCAAAGGGAGCCGTCAGGTCCATGACGTCCACTTCGGAACGCGGCGTCATGACGTCCTTCACGCACATATCGTTCAATTCAAGGGCGTTCTTGGAGATTTCCGCCTCCTGCCGGGTCAGTTCGCGGGAGCGCTCGCTCTCCTCCACCAGGTACATCAGTTCATCCGTGCTGTGCACGGTGCACGCCGCCACTCCGGGATCAATACCCAGCAGGTATTTCATGATAAACCGGGCGATTCCGTTGGTCAGGCCGAGAATGCCCGTATATTTGAACACCCCATAAAAGGAATACAGCAGGGGGGCCACCGCCATGACGCCGCGTAAGAAAAGGAAGCCGCGGGGGGCGCCCCCGCCATGACGGACTTGCCGGGATGCCGGACCGCCATGCACTTGGGAAGAAATTCCCCCAGAACCACATGGCAGCAGGCAAAGAAAAGGAAGGTAAGAACCAGGGCCGCCCAGTAAACGGGTGCGGAGGCTTCCAGGCCCAGGGAGTACAGAAAGGGTGCCGTCAGCTCCGCCACGAACGGAGCGCCCAAAAAACCCAGCGCCAGGGAGGAAAGCGTGATGCCTATCTGGCAGGCGGACAAATACAGGTCCAGGTGCCTGACCGCCTTTTTAGCGAGGACCAGCTTCCTCCTCGTCCGCGCCGTGGCGCCTTCCTCAGCGTGCAGCTGGCTTTCGCGGACTTTCATCAGGGCGAACTCGCTCGCCACGAAAAACGCATTCAATAATAAGAAAAGGACAAGGCCGGCCACTGCCAGCGCTATCCCACCCAGCGCCGGTTCAATAACCGGCACTTCAGCGGCCCCGGAGGCCGCAAGAATACTCAGAGGGTCTGGATCACTCATTCCGTTGGATTTAAAATACGGGAAAAACCGTTCTCATGCACATGCTTTGTACGTCACAATTTTTCATAAACACCCTTGTCCCGTTTTTCCAGCACGGTAAAGCCGGCGGCCTTGGCGTCGGAAACGGACAGGGGCTTGGTGATTTCCGGGACGTTCACCCGGCTGATCACCTTGCGCACCGGGTGCTTGCATACCAGGCACTTTTCAAGCGGCGCACGGTCCACGGGCCTCCGCAATTCGAAACCGCGGCGGCACACCGGACAGGACTGTTCGGGATCGTCGGGGTGTTCGGAAATGTACTCGTATATGGGCATAGCAAAACGCTAGGCTAAATAAAAATCAGCCTAGCGTCAAAATCTTTGTAAGGCTGCAACCTTTTCCCCTCTTACCAGCTGGACTTGGTCACACCGGGGATCATGCCGGCGTTGGCCAGTTCGCGGAAGGAAATACGGGAAAGCTTGAAGCGGCGGATGAATGCACGGCGGCGGCCCGAAACAAGGCAGCGGTTGACCATACGGGTCGGGCTTGCATTGCGGGGCAACATGGTTAAACCGATATAATCCTTCTCAGCCTTCAATTGCTCGCGCAGCTCTGCGTAGCGCTTGACGGTGTCAGCCTTTTTCTTGTCTCTTGCTATCCAGCTCTTCTTAGCCATAAGTTCGGCGGAATAAGTAGAGGCCCCGCAGTGAAAAATCAAGCGCTTTTTTTCAATTTCATCAAATTCAAGCTGTTTTCAATGTCATCCGGCCTTTTCCCGTCCACACATCTATGACCCTGAATGCCTGCTTCTTCCATAAACGCACCGTGGAACACGCCGCCGGGGAACCCCTTCCGGGAAAGGACTCCCGGAATTGCTTAACACTTCCTAACCATCTCCGGAACTCCCGCTTCCCCGCCCTTCCGGGAAACCTTCCTTCTTCTTTTCTCTTCCTGTTCCCTCCCCGGCCCCACCCTGGCGGACCAGGGCAAAAACTCCGCCCATCCCCTCCCGCCCCTTCCGGAAGGGAATATTGAAAAAAGGACGCCGTACAAGACGATTTTGTCCTTTCCACCGGAAAGGGAATGGGGCATCATGACCGCGCACACTAATCACTGACGTACATGAAAATCGTAGTTGCATACTCTGGCGGCCTTGACACCTCCGTTCTTCTGAAGTGGCTCAAGGAAAAGTACAATGCCGAAATCATCGCATACTGCGCGGACGTAGGCCAGGCTGAAGAACTTGACGGCCTGGAAGAAAAAGCCCTTGCGACGGGCGCCTCCAAATGTTTCATCGGCGACCTCAAGGAAGACTTCGCCACCAATTACATCTTCCCGATGATGCAGGCCAACGCCCTGTACGAAGGCCGCTACCTGCTGGGCACCTCTATCGCGCGCCCCTGCATCTCCAAGGACATGGTGGACCTGGCCATCCGGGAAGGAGCGGACGCCATCGCCCACGGCGCCACCGGCAAGGGCAACGACCAGGTGCGCTTTGAACTGGCCGTGAACGCCCTGGCACCCAACATCAAGGTCATCGCCCCGTGGCGCGACCCCGAATTCCGCAGGCAGTTCCCGGGCCGCACGGAAATGATCGCCTATGCGGAATCCCACGGCATTCCGATCCGCCAGTCCCTGAAAAAACCGTACTCCATGGACCGCAACCTGCTCCACATCTCGTTTGAAGCGGGCATGCTGGAAGACACCTGGTACGACGGCACCACCCCGGCCGACCGTGAAATGTACAAGCTTTCCGTCTCTCCGGAAGACGCCCCGGACCAGGCCGAATACATCCAGCTCCTGTATGAAAAGGGCGACGTGGTCGGCATTCAGTACGACGGACTGGACGGCCTGCTGAAAGAACTGGACGTCATCCCCCGCGGCGAACGCGACGGCTACACCCTGCTCAGCCCGCTGGGCGTCATGTACGTGCTCAACGCCCTGGGCGGCAAGCACGGCATCGGCCGCGTGGACATCGTAGAAAACCGCTTCGTAGGCATGAAGAGCCGCGGCATTTATGAAACCCCCGGCGGCACCATCCTGCTGGCGGCCCACCGCGACATTGAAACCATCACCGTGGACCGCGAAGTGCAGAAAGTGCGCGACTCCCTCATTCCGGAATACGCCACGCTGGTGTACAACGGCTTCTGGTTCGCGCCGGAACGCGAGGCCATCCAGGCCCTGGTCACCAAATCCCAGGAAACCGTCAACGGCGAAGTGCGCCTGAAACTCTACAAGGGCAACGTCATGTACGCCGGACGCCGTTCCCCGCAGTCCCTGTACTCCGAAGAAATCGCCACCATGGAAGGCGGTCACGAAGAACTGTACAACCAGGACGACGCCGAAGGCTTCATCCACCTCAACGGCCTGCGCCTGAAGCAATTCAGCCGCGTCAACAAACCTTACGGCCACTAAAAG
>OGPB01000889.1_pt1 | contig 18522 bp, 17 predicted proteins | sample 1552821 | NCBI WGS metagenome assembly OGPB01 (sample SAMEA2580192, study PRJEB22360) | human gut metagenome | biome: human gut; feature: human-associated habitat; material: faeces | place: Denmark | collected 2008/2010 | reverse complement strand
CAAAAAAATCCAGGCTGTCCAGTGGGTACAGTCTAACGATGGATGCGAAAATCGTCGCTTTTTAACTGACACATTCTCCTATTTTATTAGGTATTCCAGATGCAGATATATATTGTTTTGATGATGGAAGTATACATTTATGTGAGTATGAGGAAACAGAAACTTACCAAATTACAGAGATGTTTATGAACAATAGGAAGATATTGCTAGATAGATTACTAACAGATTAGGTATAAAGATATCGAAAGATTCCAGTTTGTATATATCTTTTAAAAGGTATATGATTAAGAAAAACGGCAGGAGGTATCTGAATGAAATCACATAAATATTGGTCTATCGGTGCACTGATTACAATGCTTGGAACTTTTTATACAGGTTATAAGGGATCAAAAGAAGGCCATAAGTACTTTGCAGCAAGTTCTTTGCTTTGCATGATTATGGCTATTTATACAGGACACAAGATGATTTCTGGTAAAAGTAGGAAGAAAAAAGAAGTTTCAGTAGAGAGTGTTGAAGATTAAAAAACAAAATATTTTAATAAATAACGCCGGTGCGGGATTTTTGATATCCAGTACTGGCGTTATTTATTATACAGGGGCTTGGGGGTGTAGCCACCAAATATACTATTCGTTTTCTGCTTCGGCAAGTTTGTTAAGGATCCACTCCCTATTGATAACTATTTCATCATCATTGCGGAGATCCTTGAAATCATCGCAGTGTGAAGAAGCAAATTCATACATATTGTCAATGTCAACTGCACCAGTGATCTCACCCTTATTAATGATTACAAGAATATTTGTTCCGTCGTTGTCGACAGCAAAGCGCAGTTCATCAAATTCTATATCAGGATCATTTTTGAGAATAGAATCTGTCGCAAGTAATTTAACAAGTTCCATTACCCTGTCATCTTTACCTGCATCAAAGATCTGGATCTTTTCAACGAGCTGATTTGCTGATGTCACAATCCGGTTTAAGTACTTTTCGGTATGAAAATCAGCCAAAGCATTTTTTTCATAAAATATTTCATATGTTTTCTCTACTTCTGATTCAGGAACCAGATAAATCATGACAAGATCTTCCATCTGGTGATAGAGTGTAGGGTAGTTTAAACGGAAGGTCTCTCCACAGTTCGGGCAAGTATAAAGGAAAATAGACTGATTAAGTACCTTCTCTTTCATTTCAGGATCCAGTACAGTATTAATGCTGTCCCAGACTTCAAAATCTCCCTCATGATGGCAGGAAGGGCAGGTTATCTTTTCCATATGATGTTTTGACATAAATAATCCCCCTTTCAGTGAGATAAATCTATAGTTTTCTTATTGTAGAATGCGCTTATCCTTTATTATTTTGCCAGGAAATTACTTTGTATCTCCATTGGCATATGATAAGCCTGGCCTCGTTTTGTCAGGCTGTATAGTTTAAAGCTCATGAGTTCCGGAGTCGCATTCAAAGAGCTGCAGAGTCCGAAATAATCTAGGTCTTCGTTCTGAACCATATCTTCGATCTCCTCATCATTAATCAGAAGATCGGCAGCAAACAGATTGGCCTGGTATTCTGTATTATCCGTCATATTGTAGAGGGTATCATCTTGCATTGGAGCCATTTTCAGCTGGGAACGATGCAGGATGATATGCCCTAATTCATGGGCGGCAACGATCATCTTTTCTTCTTCTGAAAGGAAACTGCTGATCATGACATAGATTGTCTTACAGCTCATGAAGCAATAGCCTTTCAGTGTCTTATATCTGGAAGTTTCACCGACCACAATGTTCATCTGATCCATGATCTCAAATGGATCTCGGGTTCCATATTTCTTGATTAATTTCTTTGTTTCTGTATATATGTAAGTGTTTCTCAAATAAATCACCTCAAAAGTAAAAAATAAAAAGGGCAGAAATATCCTTGTAACTATAAGGTAACAGATTAGGTGTACAATAATCCCGCCTTCTATTATTTTTCCTCTTGGTTTTTCAGATATTTTTTCGGTGTAAATTTCTTTGCACGTCTTTTGGAATCCAGATAAAGGCTCTGGATCTCATCCATAAAAGCTATTTTATCTTCGTCTGTCAGTGATCCACCAGCAAACATAGCTGCAGCCTGTTCCAGAATCTGCTGAGCCTGTTTGGCACCGCGGTTACCAAACTGTTCGGATGCCTCTGTGATAAAAGCTTCATTCTCACTCATGAGATAAGAAACATCACACTGTAATGCATCTGCCAGTTTCTGATACAGAACATTTTGTTTTGGGAAACGTCCTTCTACTTCCCAGGATCGAATGGTCCTATATGAAACACCAACCATGCTGGCCAGTTCCTGCTGACTCATCTTTTTTTCTTTTCTTAATGATCTTACTTTTTCACCGAATGTCATAAACATACCTCTTTCTAAGCCTTGTCTTATAAGTTTCATTAGCCGCTTCAAGGCAAAACGGGAAATGTGTCTCCTAAAAAATAAAAATTAATCTTGACAAAGGGAAATATCTCTCCTATAATGTGAATCACAGATAAGGGAAACATCTTTCCTATAAGATACACAATATTTCCTCTTTTGTCAATGAATATGTGGAATGAATTTCCTATATTTTAAAGAAAACAGGAAGGATGCACAGTCATTGACAGTCAAAATGGGATACATGTTACAAAAAGAGGAAAGACGTATGGGAGGTGACAATGTGAGTCAGGATCAGACTTCTATTATCTGTATTGATCTGAAGTCCTTTTATGCTTCTGTAGAATGCGTAGAACGTGGACTGGATCCGTTTAAAGCAAACCTGGTGGTTGCAGATCCGACCAGATCAAAGTCAACAATCTGCCTGGCAATCACTCCGGCTATGAAGTCTCTTGGCATCAAGAACCGGTGCCGGATCCATGAGATACCGGATTGTGTAAAGTACATCACAGCCATGCCAAGGATGCAGCTGTATATGGATTATTCCGCAAAGATCTATGGAATCTATCTGCGGTACGTCTCAAAAGAAGATATCCATGTGTACAGTGTTGATGAGTGTTTTATTGATGTGACAAACTATCTGCAGCTTTATCATCTTACTGCAAAAGAAATGGCGGTAAAGCTTATGCAGGAGGTTATGGAGGAAACAGGTATCACTGCAACCGCTGGTGTGGGAACCAATCTGTATCTTGCTAAGATCGCAATGGATATTGTAGCAAAGCATGTGGATGACCATATTGGAATCCTGGATGAATTCTCTTACAGAGAGCAGCTATGGGATCATAAACCATTAAGTGACTTCTGGAGGATTGGATCCCGGACTGAAAAAAAACTGGCCGGTTACGGGATTCATACGATGGGCGATATCGCAATGGCTTCTTTAAGATCCGAAGACTGGCTGTATAAGATGTTTGGGATTGATGCAGAGCTGTTGATTGATCATGCATGGGGCTATGAAACATGCCGGATGAGTGACATCAAGAACTATCATTCGGAGGAACACAGCCTTTCAAATGGTCAGGTGTTGATGCGAAATTATTCTTTTGAAGAAGCACTTGTAATCGTAAGGGAAATGACAGACAACCTGGCCCTGGATCTGTTTGAAAAAGGACTGGTGACAAGCTCTCTCACCTTATGGATCGCATATGACCACAGGTATGAGCATGAGGCATCCAAAGGAACCGTAAAACTCGAAAGAGAAAGTAACAGTTCCAAAAAGATCATAGATGCAGTGGAAGATTTATATCTCAGGATTGCGGACAGATATACCGGAATTCGAAGAATCGAGGTGTGTGCGAACAGGGTTGCTCCTGAAAATTATGTGCAGTACAGCCTGTTTGATGATCCAAAACAGACCGATAAAGAACGGCATTTACAGGAAGCAGTATTGAATGTAAAGCAGCGTTATGGAAAGAATGCGATCATGCGTGGATCTAACCTGCTAGAGTGTTCTACTTATCGAGAACGCAATGAACAAATAGGTGGTCACCGTGCTTAGAGGAGGTGTAAAAAGTGCTGGCAAGTGCATATCAACCGTATTTATATTTATCAAGACCGGTTTCCAGGAGACATCCCATGGATGTAGGACGCAGGGCAAAACAGTTTGCTCCATTTGCGGCACTTCGTGGACTGGATGAAACGATCCGGCAACAGGAAATCATTTACGAATCGAAAAGAGATTTATCCGAGGAAAAGAAAAATGAGTTGGATATGAAATTAAGGATCCTGGCATATGGAATGAAGATACAGGCAACTTATTTTCAAAAGTCATGGAAGAATCCATTAATTGGTCAGTACCATACATTATCTGGAACCGTAGAATTTTTTGATCCATCAGTCCACTTAAGGATTGATGATACCGAGATCCAGATCCAGGACATCTGTGATCTGACTGGTGATGTATTTGAAACTATTGAAATATCATGTTAATTAATCACAGCGGAATTTTTTATACCGGAAAGAGTGAGTGGTAGCTGGTGAAAGGATAAAAAAGGATGCACAGATCGACAAAGCAGATCTGATCAGAATAGAAATCGTGCTGTTCGTGTAGCTTTGGCACTTACGGAATGGATGGCATGATGCTCATAAGGCGGATTTGATTTCCCTTTGGTCCGTTGAGTAATAAATAGAGAAATAACTTATTGCTTAAAGGAGGAAGCCTATATGGGATCAGGTGCTATTAAATGGCATGTACACTGCTCTGTATGTGGAGCATTTATTGAAAAGAGCGCACAAAGCGATTCAGAAGTGGAGTGCAAAAAATGTCGCAGTACATTGGAGATATTTGTAAAGGATGATATGGTGTCGGTTCGTCCGATCCACATCCGAGATGAACAATTAAAGTCCAGGATGCGGACGTATTCCCGAAAGATGATGAATCAGGGATCATAACAGAATAGAATGAGCTGTCTGTAGTAAGCGTTGGATTTGGCAGGAACCATCAAGAACGCACCAGACAGCAAGAGTTTGTCAAGGAGCTGAACCTGACTGGAATCACTAAGAGCCCGGCAAAACATTTACGGATACACTGCAAGATCAGAAGTATTTTCTGGTTTTGGAGATTGTTGAAGTATTTGTTTTGTCGGGCTTTTTTGACGTATTTCGACAAATTTTAAATTTTTTTGTCGTACCCCACTGTAAAACAGGCTCTCAGCGTTTCGTTATATAGAGGTTGAATTCTTTTTTGCAAAAATAATTGTAAATAGAGATTTTGATAACATGACGCAAAGGAGGAAGCAAAGATGACTGAAATCGAATACCGGGAATTTGTAAGGCATTGTCCTTACGATGCTATGGGCGATTATTCCCTGTTTCGCAAAGAGCAAGCAGAGAATAAATCAGAAGATGCACATAGCAACTGAATAAGCCAGGCAATCTGGCAAACTTAATCTAAACGCAGATACATGCGTTACAAAGGAGTCATGGACTCCCGTTCAAAAAAAACGGGTGAGTTCGTGATCTCTTGTGCTGCAGTTCTTTATGTCTGTGCAGGAATTTTATAAAAGATGGAATGGACCACCCGGAGCCGAAAGGCAGAAAGGTGGTCTTTATGTTGACATTAAAAGAACTGAAAAAAATCGTGAAAGTTGCTGATGTGGAGAAGAGAATCCCAAGCGTGAAATCCTTGAAGGAACACAAAGTTGTAGTAAAGGAAATGATCAATGCAGATACAACAATCGCTGTTTATGATCACGGATATGTACTTTATACAGCAGGAAATCAATCAACCGTATTTCCACTTCATAGTTGTGATGACTATGAATATGTGAGTGTAACTGGTGATAACAAGGAATTCAATAAAGAGTTCTTTGATAATGAAAACTGGTATATCCGTCTGCTGATGGAGGCTGAAGACCGTATGGCATACAGCCAGAGCAAAATCAGCACCAATCATGGTGTATTTTCTAACAGCGATGTTACAGATGATGCGGAGATTATGAGAGGATCTTCAAAAGATTTTGTTGACGATGTTATCGACAGAGAAATTCTGAACGCTTTGATCAAAGAGTTAACAGAGAGACAAAAGACCGTACTCAATCTGGTTTATTTCGAGGAAATGCGTCAGCAGGATGTTGCAGATTATCTGGGAATCAAACAGCAGAGTGTAAATGACCTCCTGAACAGGGCATTAAAAACGATGAAAAAAAAGGCGGAAAACGAAGAATTTTAAAAAAATTTCAAAAAAATTGAATCAGACCACTGTAAAACAGGCTCTCAGCGTTTCGTTATATGAAGGGTTTGCATAGAACACCTTCATGTACCTTGAAAAATGAATAGCCTGCCCGGAGTGATATTCGGTTTGAACATGCATAGAGCGAAAAGCTGCGTGTCTGCCAGAAGAAAACGTATCAGAGATGGAAACTGATATAGGAACGGATTCGGGAAAGAAAACAGGAAAACGCTTAAATCTTAAATCAAAATAAAATGTCTGAATCTGAAAAGAGGATGACAGTAGAAATCATGTGGCGGTATTTGTGATAAACAGGTACCGCCATATATTTGTGCTGTTATCTCAGCTTGTGCTGACTGTCCCAAATAGCGCAAATTTCAGGAAAGGAGGCGATCATCTTCGTATAAAAGATAATACGCAGACACGAACAGATAATCATACACAAAAAATCAGAAAGGAAGGATTTAAGAGAATGAACGTGAAAAAGAAAGCACGCAGGGTGATGTCCGGTTTATTGACTGCAGTAACGGTTCTATCGACGGTACTCTCTCCCGCAGTTGCCTATGCTTCTGATGATGCCGGATCTGTAAAAAAGATTCCGTATTATGAGGAGATCAAGGATCAGCTGGATGAAGATGAAGTGGTAACTGCAAAGGATTATGAGATCAAGGTTGGAGACAATTTCGATGTAAAGAGTGATTATACCGGTCTTACGATCCAGGATGACAGCAAAGTAAAAGTTACATTTCAGGAAGCAAAAGATACGGACGGGAATGACTTTTCTACCGATTATGCCAATTCCTATAAGGCAGTCTATTATGTAGAACCACAGACAACGGATCACCCAACCTACCAGATCAATCGAAAGATCGTGGTAAAAGAAGCGGATCAGCAGAAAGATTCGCAGTCAGAAAGTTCTTCTGATCAGGATGCTGGTTCTTCCGATGAGACAGAAACAGAGGATTCTGAGGCTGGCTCGTCTACAGAGGAAACTGGTGATGCTAAAACGGAGAGCAAAACAGAACTGACAGAAAAAGAATTTGATGCAGAGATCGAAGCAACGGAGAATCAGGAGACCGTTGATCCGGAAACAGGGATCACACTCTCAGAGGTTATGCAGGAAGCGGTTGACCAGGAAGTTGCTCTTGCAGATCTTGAAGCAGGCGAAAGTATTACTTTTGATATGCCAATGATGCTTGCTTCCGGTGAAACAGGAACAAAATCAGTCACAGTCACAGCCGGTTCCTGGTACTATTACGCAGATTATGGATTAGGTTCTTATCTGACTTGTCCATATTATGTGAAATGGGGAAGCATCAATGCGACAGCATACTGTGTTGAACCATCGAAAAAAGGACCGGGAAATGGAACTTATACGATCCAGAAACTTGCCGATGGAAAGACACTTGCAAAGGTCTGCTATTACGGAACAAAAGCAAGTGATGAGAATGGTTTCTTCGATGAGAAACATCCGGATTTTCCGGCAGGAAAGAGATTCATCATTACCCATCTTGCAGCAGCTTATGCAAATGGATCCAGTGACTGGGCATCCGGAACTAATGCAACAGGAAAGAACCTGGCAATGGAGCTTTACAATTATTGTGTAAATATGCCGGACATTCCGTCTGTAGATATGAGCTTTTCCGAATCTAATGTAAAGGCTTATGTGGAAGGAAACAGCCAGCGAACAAGCGTGATCACATTCAAAGCAGATAAACTGCAGACAATCACATTTAAGTTGCCAAGCGGTGTAAAGCTTGTAAATGTGACAACCGGTAAAACCAGTGCTGCAGGAGCAAGTGTAGAAATCAGTGGAGGTACACAGTTTTATCTGACAGCACCACTTGATCAGGCAGAGAGCGTCAGTGCTACATTTTCTTCTCGGATGAAGGGAAGCATTGATAAAGAATACTCTGCTTACAAGATTGTAACAGGATCTGGAACACAGGATCTGGCTCTTGTTTTCGGTGAAGGTGTCGGAAATGAGAAATATGTGGATTTTAAAGTAACCTGGACAAAAGAATGCAAAGTATCCATTGTAAAGAAAGACCAGGATACAGGCAATGCACTGGCTGGTGCAGTGTACGGGATCTATTCCGATGCTGCATATACAAAGCTGATCGCAGAGATGCCTGCAACTGATCAGAATGGTGCTTCACAGCTCACAATGGAGAAAACACAGGAAGTTGTTTATCTGAAAGAAATCTCTGTTCCAACAGGGTATCAGATCGATACAAAGTCTTATAATGTGACTCTTGCTATCGGAAAGACAACAACCAAAAATGTAACAGACAAACGTGTAAATGCAAAGATCAACATTGCAAAACAGGATGCTGAGACAGGGAATGCAGCACAGGGTGATGCAACACTGGAAGGTGCGGTATATGGTCTTTATGCAAGGGAAGATATTGTTCATCCGGATGGAAGAACCGGAACGATCCATAAGAAAGACAGCCTGATTACATCCCTGACAACGGATAAGAATGGCGAAGCCTCTGTATCGGATCTGTATCTTGGAAAGTATTATCTGAAAGAGCTTAGTGCTCCAGTGGGATATGTACTGGATCCGACAGAACATGATGTGGACTGTACTTACGAAGGTGCTACTGTTCCGACAGTAGAAAGAACTTCTGTATGTAAAGAAACTGTCATCAAACAGCCATTTCAGATCATCAAGGCAGCAAACAACGGAAAGACCGATGCAGATCTTCTGCAGGGAGTTGGTTTTTCAGCATGGCTTGTCAGTGATCTGAAAGTAAAAGCAGATGGAAGTTATGATTTTGATTCGGCCAGACCAGTTGTACTGACTGCAGATGGCCAGACAGAAATGTTTACCGATGAAAAAGGATATGCAAGATCGATTCCGCTTCCATATGGAACTTATGTGGTAAGAGAAACCACAAGCAAACACAACTATGCACCGGTTGATGATTTTGTAGTGAAGATCACAGAGAATTATCCGGATACACCGCAGACATGGCGAGTGCTTCTGGATAAAGAATTCAAAGCAAAATTAAAGATTATCAAAAAGGATGCAGAAACACAGAAATCTGTACTCCTGGCAAATACTGAGTTCAAGGTATACGACCTGGATAACCAGAAATATGTGGAACAGACAACATCCTATCCGAAGCCAACAGTACACAAATCTTATTTCACAAACGAGGAAGGATACCTGGTACTGCCGAGAAATCTGAAACCTGGTAACTACCGGATTGAGGAAGTGACGGCACCCGATGGGTACACAATATCCAAAAACTATGTGACAGTTGCAGTTGATACAGATACTGCTTATCTGACCGATCCTGTCACAGGAGATGCAGTCATTGATGTGGAATATACCAATGCCCCGGTCAAAGGTCAGTTAAAGATCTATAAACAGGGTGAAGTGTTAAAGGGATTTGATAAGGACTTCCAGTATGAAATGGCTGGACTTGCAGGTGCTGAATTTGAAGTCTATGCGGCAGAGGATATTTATACTGCCGATCATCAGGTAGATGCAGATGGACAGAGAACTCTGTATTTTGCAAAGGATGCACTGGTAGCAACCGTCACAACGGATGCAGATGGTTATGCAACCGTAAAGAATCTTCCACTTGGCAGGTACTATGTTAAAGAGAAGAATGCACCGGACACTTATGTGTTAAATACCGTGCCGGAAAATGTCGAATTTGCTTATGCGGATCAGGATACTGCAGTGATCGAGAAAGAAATCTCTGTCACAGATGAACGACAGAAAGTGTCGATTACTGTCGAAAAACAGGATGCTGAGACAGGCAATACAGTAGCCGGAGCAGTGTTCGGTATTTACAATGCAAAAGACATTCAGACGAAAGATGGAAAAGTGATCGTCAAAGCAGATACTCTTTTACAGGAAATGACTTCTGATGAAAAAGGTCAGGCAGCATGTACACTGGATCTTCCACTTGGAAGCTATTATGTAAAAGAACTGAAAGCACCAGATGGATTCGTATCTTCGGATGAAGTACTGAGATTTGATGCTTCTTATCAGGGCCAGGATGTACAGACAGTAACATTAAAATCCGTAAAGAAGAACCAGCCGACAACTGTTGAGATCACAAAATCAGATGCAACAACCGGTGTAGAACTGGATGGAGCTTATCTGAAAGTAACGGATAAAGATGGAAATGTAGTAGATAGCTGGACATCTTCCAAAGATGCACCGCATGTGATCAAATATCTGAAAGTGGGTGAGACTTATACCCTACATGAAGAGTTTGCACCGCATGGTTATCTGGTAGCCAATGATGTGACATTCACAGTCAAAGATACCGAAGAAGTTCAGAAAGTGGAAATGAAGGACGAGGTACCGGTTGGTGAACTCATCATCAACAAAAAGGGAGAATTCCTGGATTCTGTTACACTGGCCGATAAGGTCAAAGGTGTGGTGGAACACATTTTCAACTATGTAACCGGAAAGCTGACAGATGTTACGTTTGAAGTCTATGCTGAGGAAGACATTAAGGCTGCCGATGGCGTCAGTGACGATTACTATAAAAAGGATGAACTGATTGCAACGATCAAGACAGATGAAACCGGTATTGCAAAACTGGAAAATCTTCCACTTGGGAAATACTACGTGAAGGAAACAGGAACTGCTTACGGTCATGTGCTGGATGGTGAGATCCGTCATGTAGATCTGACTTACGTGGATCAGAATACACCGGTTGTAGTCTATGACAAAGACTGGCAGAACAACCGTCAGAGAGTAGAAGTCAGTGTACTTAAGAAAGAAAAAGATTCTGACCGTACACTGGAAGGCGCTATCTTTGGATTATTTGCCAAAGAAGACATTAAGTCTGAGACAACAGGTAAAGTCCTGATCGAAGCCGATGAGATCATTGAGCTGAAATCTACAGATGAAGAAGGAAAGATCACATTTGTTGCAGATCTTCCAATAGGAGCAACTTATTATGTAAAAGAGCTCTATGCACCAGACGGATTCGTAACCAACGATGAAGGAAAAGAATTTACGTTTGAGTATGCAGGTGAGGATCAGCCGACTGTAACCTATGATTTTACCTTTGAGAATCAGCCAACCATTGTAGAATTTACCAAATCCAGTCTGACAACCGGAAAAGAACTTCCAGGATGTAAGCTGAAAGTGGTAGATGCTGATGGAAATATCGTGGATGAATGGACTTCCGGTAAAGAAGCACATGTGATCCGTGAGCTGACTGTCGGAAAAGAATACACACTGGTTGAAACAAAACCTGCTGATGGTTACGTGACAGCTGAAAGCGTGAAGTTCACGATCAAAGATACTGCCGATGTGCAGAAAGTTGAGATGAAGGATGATGTAACGAAGGTGAAAATCTCCAAACAGGATATCGCCGGAAAAGAACTTCCGGGAGCGAAACTCACAATCCTTGATCAGGATGGAAAAGTTGTGGAAAGCTGGACCAGTACAGAGAAAGCACATTACATCGAAATGCTTCCGATCGGAAAATACACTCTCCGTGAAGAAACAGCACCGGATGGCTATCTGGTTGCAAAAGATGTGGAATTCGAAGTAAAGGATACCGATGAAGTACAGCATGTAACCATGGTGGATGAGGAAAAACCGGCAGAAAAGACACCGGAAGGTGGAAAACCTGTCAGTGATTCACCAAAGACTGGGGATAACACCAATCTGTGGCTGTGGTTTATGCTTCTCGGCATTGGTGCGACTGGTACAGGAGCCCTTGCATTTATGAGAAAAAAGAAACACTAATTAAATAAGAATGAGCGTTCATGGAAACCGAAAGGAATCTGTGGACGCTTTTTTAGATGGGAGAAACCATGAGAAATATCATTATTTTTGTTGCTCTTCTGGGAGCAGCGGCAATATTTACAGTTTTGTATTGTCTCATTGCTGCCGGAAGTCAGGCAGAGAAAAAACTGACAGAAATCATGAGAAAAGAGGAAGAACAGAATGAAGACTAATAAAGATCTGATCATAGAACCAAATGCAGCTATTGAGGGAAGAAAGTACAGCGAAGAAAAGCCATGGTCCTGCAAGTACTGTTACTGGTGGGGAGGCAAAAAGAAAGGCTGTAGCTTGAAACAGTGCCACTATCTGCTTCCGGAAAAGAAAAAAGCAGTAAAAACAACACCATGTGGTGGCTGTCCGTATGGAAAACATGTTCCATGCATCGGATATTGTATTGCCCGTCTTTATTCTGAGATGAAAGGAAAGAAAGGACGTGGGTAATTGCAGGAAGAAGTAAATCAGAAAGTAATCAGCCTGAGCATCCAAGGAGTCAAGATCACTGCCAGTGTGCTAAAAGCAGCCCTTCGGAAGTTCCTGGAAATGGACAACCGCAGGAAACAGAAAGCAACGCAGGTGAAAATGGCAGAAATGACCGGACGGGCTCAGGAGAAAGGAAGGGAAAAAGCCCGAAAAAAGATTGAAAAGAAAAAGCCGCATGGAAAGCAGACCATCAAGCAGCTGAATGCACAGGGAGTACAGCTTTCCAACTTAAAGATCACAGATGAAAATATCAAATCCTTTGACCGTGTGGCAAGAAAATACGGAATTGATTACAGCCTGAAAAAAGAAGTTGGTGCGGATCCACCGAAATATCTGGTCTTCTTTAAGGCCAAAGATGTGGATGTGATGACAGCGGCTTTCCGGGAATATGCCGGAGTAGAACTGAAAAAGAAACAGGTGAAGAAACCATCTGTCAGAAAGAAACTGCAGAAATCTGTAGAAAGAAAAGCAAAGCACCGCCAGCGTGTGAAGCAGAGACAAAAATCCAGAGGTCAGGAACGATGATCCGGGAAAAATTACAGAAGATCCAGGTCAAACGGCTGGTGATCTTAAATCTCCCATATTTCTTTATCTTCTATGTAGCAGATAAAGGATCCTGGCTGTACCGGCATTGCCTGGGAGAAAGCATGGTTCAGAGACTTGGCGTGATGTTAGTCAATTTCCGACTGGCATTTTTAAGCTGGCTGCCAAGTATCGCTTTGCAGGATCTTACGGTAGGTGTTCTGGTTGCAGGTGCATTAAAACTGGTGGTCTACTATCGTTCTAAAAATGCAAAGAAGTTCCGGCAGGGTGTGGAGTATGGATCCGCAAGATGGGGAAATAGAAAAGATATCGAACCCTTCATGGATCCGGTCTTTGAAAACAATGTCATCCTCACAGAAACGGAACGTCTGACCATGAACAGCCGGCCAAAAGCCCCAAAGTATGCCAGAAATAAAAATGTGATCGTCATCGGTGGTTCCGGATCCGGTAAGACAAGATTCTATGTGAAGCCCAATCTTATGCAGATGACGGACCACGTATCCTATGTGGTCACTGATCCAAAGGGTACGATCATCGTTGAATGCGGGAAGATGCTGGTAAATGGAGGATACCGGATCAAGGTATTAAATACGATCAACTTTAAAAAGTCCATGCATTATAATCCGTTCCATTATATCCGGAGTGAAAAAGACATCTTAAAGCTGGTCAATACCATTATCGCAAATACCAAGGGTGAGGGCGAAAAATCAACGGAAGATTTCTGGGTCAAGGCCGAGCGTCTTTTGTATTCTGCACTGATCGGATACATCTGGTATGAGGCACCGGAGGAAGAACAGAACTTTTCTACTTTGCTGGAATTTATCAACGCCAGTGAGACCAGGGAGGATGATGAAGAATTTAAAAATGCAGTGGATGAATTGTTTGAAGAACTGGAAGCAGAAAATCCGGAACACTTTGCAGTAAGGCAATATCGCAAGTACAAGCTTGCTGCCGGCAAAACTGCGAAGTCGATTTTGATTTCCTGTGGTGCCAGACTTGCACCATTTGACATTCAGGAACTAAGAGAAATCATGTCATATGACGAAATGGAACTGGATATGATCGGTGATCAGAGAACAGCTATGTTTGTCATCATCAGCGATACAGATGACACATTCAACTTTGTGGTAGCAATCATGTACACCCAGCTCTTTAACTTACTTTGTGATAAAGCGGATGATGAGCATGGAGGCAGGCTTCCTTATCATGTACGGCTGCTTCTTGATGAGTTCAGCAATATCGGACAGATTCCAAAATTCGACAAATTGATTGCTACGATCCGAAGCAGGGAAATCTCCGCTTCTATCATCTTGCAGTCACAATCTCAGCTGAAAACCATCTATAAGGATGCTGCTGAGACGATCACAGGTAACTGTGACACCGTTCTTTTCCTGGGCGGAAAGGAAAGCTCCACACTGAAAGAAATATCAGAAACCCTGGGAAAGGAAACCATTGATCTTTATAACACATCAGACACCAGAGGCAGCAACCGGTCCTATGGACTGAACTATCAAAAGACTGGAAAAGAACTGATGAGTAGAGATGAGCTGGCGGTCATGGATGGAGAAAAATGTATCTTACAGCTTCGTGGAGTCCGGCCGTTTTTAAGCAACAAATATGACATCACAAAGCACAAACGGTACAAAGAGCTTGCCGATTTCAATAAGAATAATGCGTTTGATGTCGAAAAATATCTGGCACACCGACTGGTGATGTCGAAAGATACAGAATTTGAAATGTATGAAGTAACTGTAACACAAGAAGATGTATCAGCGATTGAAGCTGAGGAAGGTGAGGACTGATATGAAAGAAAGAATTCGAGCACCCTGCTACTACTGATAAGGGTACAAAAAGGTCTGAATAAAAGGGAAAGGAGTAGAGCCAAACGCTTACAGACCATAAGAAAAGCGTTTGTTCATACATTTGATTATGGCTTTTTTTAGTAGTGCAATCAATATCCTTCAGACACTGGTCGTTGCAATCGGTGCCGGTCTTGGTGTCTGGGGCGTAATCAACCTGATGGAAGGTTATGGAAACGACAACCCGGGTGCAAAATCCCAGGGAATTAAGCAGCTGATGAGCGGTGGTGGTGTTATCCTGATCGGAACACAGCTGATCCCGCTTCTGAGTGGATTATTTGGTTAAGAGAAAGGAGTAGAGATCCATGTTCAGTCAGATTTTTGATGCGATTGAGGAATGGATGAGGGAACTCTTAACCGGGATGATCACTTCCAACCTGGACACGATGTTTACTGATGTCAATCAAAAGACTGGTGAGATCGCTACCCAGGTTGGACAGACCCCGCAAGGGTGGAACGGCAGCATATTCAGTATGATCCGGAACTTATCGGATTCCGTGATCATGCCGATCGCAGGTATTATTATCACACTCGTACTCTGCTACGAATTGATTTCTATGCTGACCGAGCGCAACAACATGCATGATATTGATACCTGGATGTTTTTCAAGTACTTCGTAAAAATGTGGATCGCTGTTTATCTGGTGAGTAACACATTTACGATCACAATGGCGGTATTCGACGTGGGCCAGCACGTAGTTAATTCTGCGGCCGGTGTTATCACAGGAAGTACCGCCATTGATATTTCTTCGGCATTGACGGATCTTTCCACAACCCTGGAAAGTATGGAAATCGGAGAACTTGTTGTATTGGCGCTGGAAACCCTTATCGCCGGCTTCTGTATGAGAATCCTGTCTGTACTGATCACAGTGATCATGTATGGACGTATGATAGAGATTTACCTATATACCTCAGTTGCGCCGATTCCATTTGCAACTATGAGTAACAGAGAATGGGGACAGATCGGCACGAATTATTTCAGAGGACTCTTTGCCCTGGCTTTCCAGGCATTTCTGATGATGGTATGCGTTGCAATCTATGCAGTGCTTGTTGCAGGTATCCAGTATTCAGATAATCTGAGTTCTTCATTATTTGGCGTTATGGCTTACACAGTGATCTTATGTTACAGCCTCTTTAAGACGGCCTCTTTAAGTAAGTCGATATTCAACGCGCACTAAATTACAGGAAGGAGTGAAAATCATGGCATATGTCAGCGTACCGAAAGATTTAACGAAGGTAAAGAATAAAGTAGCATTTAACCTGACCAAAAGACAGCTGATCTGTATCGGTATAGGTGCTGCAATGGGAATTCCAAGCTATTTCCTCTTGCGTAATGTGATGGGAAATAGTAATGCAGCAACGGTCATGGTGCTTTTGATGTTACCGGCATTTTTATTTGCCATGTACGAAAAAGACGGGATGCATCTGGAAGATGTTCTGATGCATATGATCCGGGTGAAGTTTCTTCGTCCACCCGTTAGAAAATATGAAACTGAAAATTATTATGAGACAGATCCGGAACAGATCAAGCAGTCTCCGGATACAGGAAAACTGAAAGGAGGAAAAACGGTTGCGAAAAAAGAAAAATAAGAAAACTGTCGCAGATACCGGATACAAAAAAGTAGACAGAAAAGAGAAAAAGAAAAAGGAAAAGCAGGAGGAAAAACGCAGGCAGAAAAAACTGTCTGTTCAGCAGTCAATCGCTTATAAGGAAATGGGAAGAGATGGAATCTGCAGGGTACAGGGAAAAACGTATTCTAAGTGCATCCGCTTCTATGACATCAACTACCAGCTGGCTCAGAACGAAGATAAAAATGCAATCTTTGAAAACTGGTGTGATTTCCTCAATTACTTTGATGCCAGTATCCATTTTCAGCTGAGCTTTATCAACCATAAGAGCAGCATGAAGGAGTTTGAGCAGGTCATCCGGATCCGACCACAGGAGGATGCTTTTGATGATGTCCGTATGGAATATGCCAAGATGCTGAAACAGCAGCTGGCGAAAGGAAATAATGGACTGGTGAAATCAAAATATATCACCTTTTCCATCGAAGCAGATAATATCCGGGAAGCAAAGCCAAAGCTGGAACGTATTGAGTCGGATATCCTGAACAACTTCAAAATTCTTGGAGTTCCGGCCTATCCGCTGAATGGCGTGGAACGTCTGCAGATACTGTATGAGACTTTCAATCCGGATATCATGACAGACTTCCAGTTTGATTATGGTTCCATGATCCGGACAGGACTCAATACAAAGGATTATGTGGCACCGACCAGTTTTGTATTCCGAGACAGAAATACGTTCCAGATGGGAAATACTATCGGGGCTGTCTCTTATCTGCAGATCCTGGCACCGGAGCTTACGGATAAGATGCTGGCAGAATTTCTGGATATCGATAAGAACCTGATCGTCAACCTGCATGTCCAGTCTGTGGATCAGATGAAGGCAATCAAGCTGGTAAAAAGCAAAGTGACGGATATCAACCGTATGAAAATCGAAGAACAGAAAAAAGCAGTCCGGGCCGGATACGATATGGATATCATTCCATCGGATCTGAACACGTATGGCGGAGAAGCCAAACGTCTTTTGGAAGATCTGCAGTCACGAAATGAGCGTATGTTCCTTGTAACAGCGCTCTTTTTAAATACCGCAAAGACAAAACAGGCACTGGATAATGCCATCTTCCAGACCGCTGGTATCGCACAGAAATATAACTGTGTACTGAAACGTCTGGATTATCAGCAGGAAGAAGGATTGATGAGCAGTGTTCCGTTGGGAGTAAATCATATCCCGATCAAGCGGGCTCTTACGACTACCAGTACAGCGATCTTTGTTCCGTTTACGACACAGGAACTTTTTATGGCAGGAGAATCCTTATATTACGGATTGAATGCACTCAGTAACAACATGATCATGGTGGATCGTAAAAAGCTGAAAAACCCGAATGGATTGATCCTTGGTACGCCTGGATCCGGTAAATCCTTTGCAGCAAAAAGAGAGATCACCAACGCTTTCTTTGTCACGAAGGATGACATTATCATCGGAGATCCGGAGGGTGAGTATTATCCACTGGTCCATGCACTTGGCGGACAGGTGGTACACATCTCACCAACCAGTAAGGATTATATCAATCCGATGGATATCAATATGGATTATTCCGATGATGACAATCCACTTGGTGTAAAATCCGATTTTGTCCTGTCCTTATGTGAGCTGATCATGGGAAGCAGGGATGGTATTGAAGCAGAGGAAAAATCAGTGATCGACCGCTGTCTTCCACTGGTGTATCAGAAGTACTTTGCAGATCCAAAACCGGAAAATATGCCGGTCCTTGGTGACCTGTATGACTGCCTCAGAAAGCAGAAAGAACCCCAGGCCCAGAGAATTGCAACAGCACTGGAAATCTATGTAAATGGATCACTGAAAGTATTCAACCATAGAACCAATGTGGAACTGAATAACCGTATTGTCTGCTTTGATATTAAGGAACTTGGAAAGCAGCTGAAGAAAATCGGAATGCTCATCGTCCAGGATCAGGTATGGAACAGAGTTACAATCAACCGTGGCATCAAATCTACCAGGTACTATATCGATGAATTCCACCTTCTGCTCAAAGAAGAACAGACAGCAGCTTATTCCGTAGAAATCTGGAAGCGATTCCGTAAATGGGGTGGTATTCCAAGTGGTATCACCCAGAATATCAAAGATCTTCTTGCCAGCAGGGAAATTGAAAATATCTTTGAGAACA
>OGPB01000878.1_pt1 | contig 18708 bp, 14 predicted proteins | sample 1552821 | NCBI WGS metagenome assembly OGPB01 (sample SAMEA2580192, study PRJEB22360) | human gut metagenome | biome: human gut; feature: human-associated habitat; material: faeces | place: Denmark | collected 2008/2010 | reverse complement strand
AGCACGGCCTGCCCACCCTGCAGATTGCCGACCTGATGAACGACACCCGCACCCTGCACGCTGCGCAGGCGGAAGCCGTTGCCATGCTGGCCGACGACCCGCTGCTGGAAGCGCCGGAGCACGCACTGCTGGAACAGCAGGTGCAGCAGATGTTCGAGAAAGCCGGAGCCATGAACTGATCCGGAGGTTTTTTGCGCACAAGCAACAGCAAATGCAAAAGCCGCTGCACGGCTGGTGCAGCGGCCCCTGTTATCGAACGGAACGCTTTGCGTGCCGTTCGCCCATGCTTATCACATCGCAGAACACGCAGCGGCTTTTGGTGGAAAGCTGGGTATCCTTATGGTAGCAGCCAAAAAACCACTTGTCGTAGGTCAGCTTCAACAAAATTTTATCCAGAAAGCTGTGCAGCTGGTTGGTCTCGCCGCTGGCAAGGGCGGTAAAATCCAAAAATCTGCTTGGCGCATCGTGGGTCAGCACATAATCCACTTTGTAATCGCACGCTGCAAGGTTCTCCTCACAAAAGGCGTATTCCTCCTCCGAAGGCATTTCTTCCCTCCACCAGTTCACGCCGGGTTCCCGATCCTCCACATCCTGGCTTTCCGCACCGCCAAAGCACAGGTATTTTTTATTCTCCAATTCCAGCACGCTGCCGCGGCACACATGGTACACATTGCCGCCCAGTGCCTGCACCTTGCCGCCAAAGCGTTCCTCGGTGGGATACTGCTTTAAAAGGTCGTAGTTTTCGTGGCTGCCGTCCAGAAACAGCAGGGTATACGGGCGCTTGCGCAGCCAATCCAGCTTTTTCTGTTCCTCCTTGCTGCCGTCCCACACAAAGCCAAAGTCGCCCAGTACTACCACGGTATCCCGTTTGCCCAGCCAGCGCAGCTTGCCGTGCTTGAAGCGGTCGATGTCGCCGTGGGTGTCCCCTGTCAGATATACCATTCCTGTCCTCCCTGACCGGATGTGAAATCGGCACAATAAGCCTTGTCACACCCCGCCAAACCTGTTATTATAAAGAATACAGTCTTCCGCTGTGATCTCGTTCTTATCCGGCGCACTGCACCTGTGCCGTGCTGCCTGTTGTTTTATATTATCGCTTTTTAAAGGAATTGTCCACATGAAACGTATTTTTGCGCTGGTTTTGTCGTTCGCTGTCCTGTTCAGCTGCCTTGTGTTGCCCGCCGGGGCTATGTTCGACCCCACCCCGGTCTATCAGGTGCAGGCACAGAGTGCCTATATCGTCAACACCGATACCAATATCATCGTCTATGATAAGGACAGCACAAAGCAGGTATCCGCCGGTGGTCTGACAAAGTACATGACCATTGCCCTGCTGCTGACCAACTATGCCGACCATCTGGACGACACCTTCCAGATGCCCTTTGCCATCTCGGATTACGTTTATAACACCAACAACGCCGATATGCGCTCCAACGAGACCTTTACCTACCGCGAAGCCATGTACGCCATGCTGACCCGCAACGCCAACGAAGCCGCCATGGGCCTTGCCTATGCCCTTTCCGGCGGCGACCTCGCGGGCTGGGTAAGCCAGATGAACATCCTGTCCCAGCGCATCGGCACCACCGGCAGCACCTGGACGGATGCCTGCGGCATCGACAGCGGCAACGTGACCTGTGCCGTGGATATGTACCTGATCCTGCGCTATCTGATGAGCTTTGATGCCTTTGTGGAGGTTTCCGGTGCGCCCAGCTTTACCATGCCCGCCAAAGAAAAACACCGTTCTTCGTCTGTTCTGGTCAGCCAGAATGCCGCGCTGAGCAAATCCAGCGGCGGCAAATACTACCGCAGCGCCATGCAGGGCGGCATGTGCGATGTGACCGCATTCAAAAGTGACAGTGGCAATCAGAGCTATGTTTCATGGGCCAATAAGGATGGTGCCACCTATATTTTCTGCGTGATGCAAAGCCCGGACACCTGCGACGATTTCGGCTACGCCAACCGTCGCCCGGCCCTGTGCGAGACCGTGAAGCTGATGGACTGGGTGTTCGACAGCTTTTCCATTCAGGCCGCGCTGGACACCGACCTTACGCTGGCCGAGATCCCGGTGAAGTATTCCTCCGATACCAGCTCCCTGCAGCTGTATCCCGCCGACAGCATGATGACCCTGCTGCCCTCCACCGGCGACGGCAGCGTGACCCAGAAATATTTCCACCTGCCGGATGCGGTCAGTGCGCCCATCCAGCAGGGCGATGTGGTGGGCACTGTGGAACTGAAGCTGGCCGGTGAGACCATCGGCGTGGTGGACCTGATCGCCGGGCAGGATGTCAGCCGCAACCCGCTGCTGTTCACTGTGGCGCGTTTTCAGGAATTCTTAGGCAGTCTGTATCTCAAAGTTGTAATAACACTGAGTATTATTTCCATCATCATCTACTTTGCGTGGGTTCTTTTGAACAACTGGAACCGCCGCAAGCCCACCAGAAAGATCCGCCGCCGCTGAGCTTTGCACCGTTCAGCCGCATTTTGTGGAAAAGTGATGCAAAAAGCCCCGTCAGCCTTTTCAGGATGACGGGGCTTTTGGTTGCGCCAGCAGGAGTCGAACCTACGATGGGGGAGTCAAAGTCCCCTGCCTTACCGCTTGGCGATGGCGCATCGTGCAAGATATTATACCATATTCTTTGTTTTTCCACAAGGGGAAGGTTCCACTTTTCCGCTTTTGCGGCGGCTCTATGCCGCCTTTTGCAGCCTGCAATTTGTGAAAAACCAATTTTTTTCATCATAACAACAAAATACGCCCACTTTGTTGCGCTTTTGTTACACTATATGTGGTAAATATAGGATTGAATAAACCTCCTCTTCCCGGCTTTTTCGTCTACTGCCTCATGGCGGGGACATCGAGGTCTGTTCTGGTGTTTCCGTTCCCGGCAGGCACCACATCCCAATTCGTCAGGAAAGCGAGGAGTCATATGAAAAAGATCTTGAAAATGCTGGTCCTCGGTCTGCTCAGCGCTGCACTGCTCTGCTGTGCACTGCCCTCTGCCTTTGCCGCAGAAGACAAGGATTCGCAGGTCTACACCATTGGTCTGGATGCCATGGGCGGCAGCAGCTCCGCTGTGGCAGTCACCACCAATCTGAGCGGCAAACTCAGTGCCCTGCCCGCGCAGCCTACGCTGGAAGGCTACACCTTTGACGGCTGGTATACCGAGCCGGTGGGCGGCACAAAAATCAGCACCTCTACGGTGTTTACCGGTGATACCACTGTGTACGCACACTGGACCGTGAAAAATGCCACCACTTCCACCAGCACATCCACGCCCGCTCAGCCGGAACAGACCGCGCAGGAATACGATGACGGCCCGATTTTGAGCGTTCTGACGGTAGCCGGTGCTCTGATCACCACGCTGGCCGTGGCTGCCTTTATTTAAGTCTTTCCACACACTGTATCAATTTTATCAATAGAAAGGAAAATCTCCATGTCTACTATGAAACTGCCTGCAAACTATGCCTCCATCAGCGAAGAGGAAATGGTCTATCTGGACGGTGGTGCCCGCGACGCTTACAACAGCTTCCTGAATGTCGGTAAGGTGTTCAACGCCATTGCCCGCATCTTCTCCGGTGCAAGCTCCATCATCAACAATGTCAACGTGATCTACCAGTCCTTCCTGACTCTGGGCGATCTGCTGAAGAGCTTCTGATCCGGCTTCTATTTTCATCTGTTTTTCAAGAACTGTCTCCGTTGTGGGGACAGTTCTTTTTGTTTTTAACGCATTTTAATCGTTTACATCAAAAGAAACAATTTTTCTTTGGCTTTGGCAAAAAAATGCACGAAAAAGGCATTTTTGTTACGCTTTTGTTACGCATACTGTGCTAACATATAAGGTGGAAGGTCATTCATCAAACTGGCGCTTTCACGCCGAAAACTGATATATCAAATGTGGTTTTGTGGTGCGAAAATTTTCGTATTTGTCGAAGGTTTTCGTTCGCCCAATCCGACCACTTTTTGCGGGAGAAATCGATCATTATGCCAGACCGTGAACTGCGGCACATGCGCCGCACCGAATTAGTCGAGATCATTCTGGCGCTCAAGCAGAGCGAGGACCGGCTCCGGGCAGAAAACGCTGCCCTGTCTGCCCAGCTGCAGGAACGGCAGATCCATATTGAAAACGCAGGTTCCATTGCGCAGGCTGCACTGGAGCTGAACAAGGTGTTTGAAGCGGCGCAGGCTGCGGCTGATGAATACGTTGCATCGGTGCTCGCAGCAAACAAAAACACCGATGCCGCTGCCAGCGCTCTGCGCGCTCAGGCGGAAGCCGAAGCCCAGCAGATCCTTGCACAGGCACAGACCGAGGCTGCGAACCTGAAGGCCCGCACCCAGCAGCAGTGCGACGCGGAAACGGAAGCCGCCGCACGCAAGCGCGCCCAGACCGAAGCGGACTGCAAGGCAATGCTTGCCCGGACGCAGCAGGAGATCCAGCAGCGCCGGGCCGCTTTTGACCGCCGGGCCAGCGAACTGCTGGACGGCTATCACAGCACGGAATTCCTGCCGGAGGAGCGTGCCAAATGAAAGAGCAAAAGATCAGGTTCACGCCCATTCCATCCACAGCAGAGGTGGAAGCAGAGCGCGAACGTCTGGCCTACCGCAGCCGTTATATGCGGGTGCTGCGCAGCACGGTCTACACGCTGCTGGTGGTCGCGGCCATTGCCGTGCTGCTGGCCACTCTGTTTCTGCCGGTGCTGCAGGTCTCTGGCGACAGCATGAACCCCACTCTGCAGGACCGGGACATCATTCTGCTGGTCAAGGGCAGCGACATGAAGACCGGCGACCTTTGCGGATTTTACTGGCAGAACAAGCTTCTGCTCAAGCGCATCATCGGCCTGCCCGGTGATGTGATCGAACTGGACGAGGACGGTGTGGTCACTGTGAACGGCCAGACGCTGGATGAGCCATATGTAGATGAACTGGCTCTGGGCGAATGCGACATCAAATTTCCCTATCAGGTGCCGGAAAACCGGTATTTCGTACTGGGTGACCATCGGGCCACCTCCATTGACAGCCGCAGCAGTGTGATCGGCTGTGTGGAAAAAAGTCAGATCGTAGGCAAGGTTTTTTTGCGGGTATGGCCCTTGTCCAACTTCTCGTTGATCCACTAAGGAGGTTTAGGAATCATGCGGGATATTGTGAAAGAATATCAGAAAAAGTTCCGTCGGAACCACCAGCGCGCCAGACGCTATACTGCGCTGCTGCTGGCACTGGCGCTTACCACCAGCCTGTTCGTGAACTGGCAGCTGCACGGCGTGGGCATTGCCAAAACGGCCGAATATCTGTGCGGCGAGTTGGAGCACGAGCACACCGCTGCCTGCTATGAAAAGCAGCTGGTGTGCGGCTATGAGGAAGGCGAACCGGAGGACTGGAACGCCACCATGACGGACGACGGCATGTCTTTTGATGATACATTCGACATGGATGATGATGCGTTCGGCGTGGATGCGGATGATCCCGGCATTGCAGCCCATTCCGCAGAGCCGGAGTACATCTTTGTGCCCCATGAGCACACCGACGACTGCTACCAGGAAGTGCAGGAGCTGACCTGCCTGGAAGAAGAGCACACCCACGACGACAGCTGTTTTGATGAGGATGGTGTCACCTTCATCTGCGATAAATTCGAGCACACCCACGACGACAGCTGCTACACCACCACCTATGAGCTGGTGTGCGGTCTGGAAGAGGGCGAGCTTGTAGAAGAAGTGAACCCCGATTATGACCCGGTGGCCCTGTTTGAGGAGCCGGTGGCCGCAAAGCCCGTGGTGGTCGATCCTGTGATCGAGACCCCGGTGCACCACCACACCGATGCCTGCTACGAGGAAGTGCTGGTCTGCGGCCTGCCGGAGCATCACCACACGGTGAACTGCCTGTCCGACCCGCTGGACGGCACGCAGGACGAGGACGAATGGCTGGCACAGACCGGCACCACGCTGAGCGGCAACTGGGCCGACGCCCTGCTGGCCGTAGCCGAGAGCCAGCTGGGCTATGAGCAGAGCGAGCGCAACTTCCAGCTGGACGATGCCGACGGCGAGACCGTGCGCCACTACACCCGCTACGGCAACGACTACGGCAACGACTACGGCCCATGGGACGTGATGTTCCTTTCCTACTGCCTGAAATATGCCGATATCCCCCAGAGCGCTATCCCGCAGGTTTCCAGCGTGTTGTCTTTGCACAGCCAGCTGCGCAGCGCGCTGTACAACGAAGAGACCGGCAGCGGCTATGCCATGGATTTTGACGGTGATCTGCCGTCTGATGCCGCAATGCCCGGTGATATCGTCATTTACAATGGCACCGTGACCAAGGCTGTGGCCGCGGAAAGCCAGCCGTTGCAGGTGCAGGATGATTCCGCCGATGCCGACATTGCCCTGCTCTCCATGGATGCTGCGGCCACCACCGACACCGCGCCCCACATTGAGGAATACACCGTGGATGCCAGCACCGTTGGCATCGTGAGCGATGTGGACGAAGATTTCGGCACCCTGACCGTGATCTCCGGCGATGTGGATGGCAAGGTGGCTAAAGTCACGCTGAATGCTTCGCAGGTGACAACGCTGGTGTCTGTGGCAAATGCGCAGCAGGCCGATTATGGCGTTGCTACGCCGGATTTCAAAGTCGAAGATGACGCAGATGCCATTACCACCATCAAAGGTCTGGATGCACTGGATTACCTCACTGCTCTGGAGGTGCAGCGCAAGAATGGCACTGAATACGAGGATACCAATGTCACCACCATTTCGGAGTTTCTGCACAGCAGCCTTACCGTCACAGATATCCCGGCACAAGCGATCCAGGAAAACGACTACTGTGTCCATGTTAAGCTGCCCAAGAGCTTTGATGTGCTGAACGACGAGCTTATCTCCGGCAAACTGGAAGATACCAGCAATTATGACACCTGCGGCAGCTACCAGCTGCTCAAGGGGAATGACGGCTGCTGGTACGCCGTGCTGCGGTACGACCAAAACTATATCCAGCAGAAAGAGGAGGCAGCCGCAGGCGCGGATCCTTCCGATGCCAAGGTCACCAGCAACGTTGCCTTCAATTTCCAGTGGAACCAGAGCGAGGTCACCAGCAGCGGCTTTAATCAGATCGAGGTCAACAAAGATTACGCCCTTGATATCACCATCAACCCGGATGAAACCCCCGATGAGGATCAAAAAGACGATAAGAACTATGACCTTAACCAGAGCGTGAAGGACCCGCGCTACAATGGCAGCGATGCCTACCTGGATTACACTGTTACGCTTGTGGTCAAGAACGAACAGGCCGGCCCGCTGACGCTTGCGGACAGCATGACCCTGCCCACCGGCGTAACCGCCGAATATGTCGAAAACTCGCTCCAGCTCAGCATGAAAGAAGACGATACAACGCTCCGCATCACTTGGGAAGATGATAATGGTGAGCGCAAGATCACCTTGGGTTCTGCCGGTTCCCCCATTGCCGCAGGCACCTATTCTATCTGCTACACCGTCAAGCTGAAGGACGTTGGCGAAACGGCTGTTGACGGAGTAATCAATAACATCAAGATTCTGGACACGACCATCAGCGATGATGCCGAAGAGTCGGTAAAAACCGACAGCCTTGTGATCACTAGTCAGGCCGATCCGTCCGACTACGAACTTCCCTCTACCGGCGGGGCCGGTACCAAACTGTATACAGCAGGCGGCGGTGCGCTGATGCTTGCCGCTCTGGTGTGCGGGGTTTGCAGAAAGCGCAGACGCGAAAGGAGGGCACGTTAAAAAACCTGCATCCTTCCTGACACGGCGGCAAAATTGATTCTGCGCCGGAAGCAGACCCTGAAAATAGGAATCAGAAAAACTTGAAAGGAGACTTTCGCAAATCATGATGAAGAAAGTAATCAAAAAGCTGCTGGCCGCACTGCTGGCAGTTGCCATGGTGTGCGCCATGGCGATCCCGGCGTTTGCATTCGAATCTTGGGAGACTGAGGAGGACCTCAACAAAAACCACGATTACATCGCTTTCCAGATCTTCAAGGGTGTTATTAGTAAGGACAATCCGACGCTTTCCGGCGTTACGTGGGGCAGCCACATCACTAATCCTGATGATTTTCTGAAAAAACTGAAGGATGCTCCTATCATTGGCGCTCAGTTTCATTCTATCGACGCTACCGACGCTACCGACGCTGCCACTGTTCAGAAAGTTCTTGCGGTTATCAGCAAATGGCATGATTCCGATGATGACAGCATCGCTTTCGCGCGTTTTGTATGCCACTATCTCTACTCGAATGGTGCAGCCCCGGACTCCGACATTGTAGGTGGCAACAGTTCCATCACCATTCCCGAGGCAGGTTATTATCTGATCGTTGATACTACCAACTTTAGCAATGGCGATTACTATCATGCCTACAATTCCTTCCTCCTGGTGAATGTTCCCCAAGCAGTCCAAACAAGCTATAACGTTACAATTAATCATAAGGTTGTAAAGCCCACTGTTGAGAAGAAAGTTTATGACAATTTCGACAATCAGGATGGCACCAGCACAGGAGATTTTGGTTCCAGCGCTGACCATGCAATCAACGAACCGTTCCAGTTCCAGCTGATCGCTAAGTTGCCCGCAGGCAGAGACGAAGGCCGTGCTTACGATTACTATGATAAGTACACTGTTTGCTTCAATGATACTCTGTCTGCAGGCATTACCTTTGACAATTTGGATACGGTAGAAATCGCAAATGTCGATGGCAGTGATTCAAAAGAGATTACTGATACTGATTATACACTTGTTAAGGATCTTCATGAGGCCGGTCTTCCGTCCTCCATCAAACTGAGCATTGATAATGTCAAGAAATGTGCAGATGCAGCAGGGCTCGATTTGAATGACGGCGCTACGATTACGGTCACCTATACTGCACACCTGAACGAAAAGGCCTATGTCAATACTGTAGGCGGTGGTACTGATAACAAGAATAGTGTTTATCTCGAGTATTCCAACAATCCCAGAATCAGCACATCCCTTGATCATACTCCCGAAAGCGAAGTCCGTGTGTACACCTACCAGCTGAACAACACCAAGTATCGCGATGATGATACCCCGGGCAACGAGTTGGCGGGCGCCGGCTTCCGTCTGTACAGCGGTAAAGATTGCACTAAGGAACAGGAGATCAAGCTCAAGAAGAATATTACTGACGGCACTTACTCCCCCTACTTTGGAACGGATGCTGGCGATGAGATGTTCTCTGACGAACATGGTCAGTTCAATGTCAAGGGTCTGGACGCTGGCACCTACTACCTGAGAGAGACCAAAACTCCTGACGATTACAATGCCTGTGCCGATAAAGAAATCGTCATTTCTGCAACGCACGACGTAAACCATGTTTCTCTGTCCGGTAACCTGTCCACCACCATCATCAACAAAAAAGCCGGCGGCATTACCCTGCCCTCCACCGGCGGCATCGGCACTACCATCTTCTATGTGGTCGGCGGCGGCCTGATGGTTGCGGCCATCGTTCTGCTGGTCACCAAGAAGCGCATGGAGAACAAGTAAGCTCCATTTCCCCCAAGAACCCGGAGCAAAGGGGCCGCAAGGCCCCCGCTCCTATCCTTATAACATTAGGGAGTAGCCCATGAAAAAGAACAAAAGCACCATCATCCTGATCCTCGTCTTTTTCGTGGGTCTATCCGTGATGTTATACCCCACCCTCAGCGATTACGTCAACCAGCTGCATCAGTCCCGTGCTGTGGCCACCTATGCCGAGGACGTGGACAATCTGACCGATGCCGACTACAGCGCCTATTTCGAGGCGGCAGATGCGTTCAATGCGCAGATCGCCGCCGACCCGGACGCGCTGTTCCATGCCGACCGGTTCACCAGCTACAACGCCACGCTGGATGTCACCGGCACCGGCATTATGGGCTACATCACCATTGAAAAGATCGGTGTGGAGCTGCCCATCTACCACGGCACCAGCGATGGCGTGCTGCAGATCGCCGCAGGCCACTTGGAGGGCACCAGCCTGCCGGTGGGCGGCGGCAGCACCCACGCGGTCATTTCGGCTCACCGCGGCCTGCCCAGCGCCAAGCTGTTCACCAATCTGGACCAGCTGGAAGTGGGCGACACCTTCACCATCACGATCCTGGACCGGGTGCTGACCTATGAGGTGGACCAGATCTCCATTGTACTGCCCACCGAGACGGACAACCTCAAGGTGGTGGACGGCAAGGATTACGTCACCCTGATGACCTGCACCCCCTACGGCATCAACTCCCACCGCCTTCTGGTGCGGGGACGCCGCATCGAAACGCCGGACAAGCTCAAGCACATCCGTGTAACAGCCGATGCCATCAAGATCGAACCGATCATCACAGCTCCCATCATGGCACTGCCCCTGCTGCTGGTGCTGCTGCTCTGGCTGCTGTTCTCCAACCGCAAACGCAAATCTACAAGAGGTGAAAAACATGAAACGCACTGATCTCAAAAAGCACGCTGCGGCCCTGCTTTTGGTGCTGTGCCTTCTGGTAACAAGTGCGCTGCCTGCCCTTGCCACCAGCGCAAACATCAAGCTGGTGGACAGCAGCGGCAATCCCACTACCGGCACCATCTGCGTTACGCTGTACGACAGCGCCAACGATAAGGCGCTGAGCGGCGGCAAGCTCACTTTGTACCGTGTGGCCGAGGTAAAGCGCCAAAACGGCAACCTGAGCTACGAATACTGCGGCGATTTCTACGGCTGCGGCATTGCGCTGGGTGATTTGACCGACAGCACCCTTGCGGCCCAGCTGCAGGAGTATCTGCCCCAAAGCGCCGAGGGCACCACAAAGACCATTGATGCGGACGGCAACGTGACCTTCCGTGGTCTGGAGCTGGGCCTGTATCTGATCGTGCAGACCGAGGCTTCCAAGGGCTATGAGCCGATCAATCCGTTCCTTGTCTCTCTGCCCATGGCGGAGGATGGCAAGTGGAATTATGCGGTGGATGCCAGCCCCAAGGTGGGTGCTTACACCCCCACCAAGCCGGACACGCCGCCTACGCCGCCTACGCCCCCTACCCCGCCTACGCCCGATTATCCTGATACGCCTACCCCGCCGAACAACCCGGATAACCCGGTCTCTCCCGGTAATCCGGACAATCCCGTGGCTCCGGGCCACCCGGATAATCCGGTAATGAGCGGTCTGCCGCAGACCGGTCAGCTGAACTGGCCCGTGCCGGTGCTGGCTGTCAGCGGTGTGGTGCTGTTTGCATTCGGCTGGGCGCTGGATCGCAAATACCGCACAGTATAATTTTATTCTGATACAACAAAGAGGACCCGATGCAGATGCATCGGGTCCTCTTTTTCGGTTTCTTTTATGCAGTCAGGGTTTACTGCTGCTGTGCCTGCTGCTCGGCGCGCTTGGCTTCCAGCGCCAGAATGGCATCGCGGCGGCTCAGGTTGATGCGGCCCTGCTGGTCGATGTCCGTGACCTTGACCACGATGGCATCACCCACGGCGACCACATCCTCCACGCGCTCCACACGCTTGGTGTCCAGCTTGGAGATGTGCACCAGACCTTCCTTGCCCGGTGCGATCTCCACAAAGGCACCAAAGTTCATCAGGCGGGTGACCTTGCCCTTGTAGATGGCACCGATCTCGGGATCCTCCACAATGGTCTTGATGGTGAAGATGGCGCGCTTTGCGTCCTCCTGATCCACGGCGGAGACGAACACATGGCCGTCCTCCTGCACATCGATCTTGCAGTTGCAGGTGGCACAGATGTCCTGGATGACCTTGCCGCCCTTACCGATCACGTCCTTGATCTTGTCGGTGGGGATCATCATGCTGAACATCTTGGGAGCCCAGCGGCTCAGCTCCTCACGGGGCTGTGCGATCACGGGCTTGATGATCTCGTCCAGGATGTACAGGCGGCCCTTGCGGCACTTCTCAAAGGCCTCGGCAATGATATCGTAAGTCAGGCCGTCGATCTTGATGTCCATCTGGATGGCAGTGATGCCCTTGCGGGTGCCGCCCACCTTGAAGTCCATATCGCCGTGGAAGTCCTCCACGCCCTGAATGTCCAGCATGGTCATCCAGCGGTCGCCCTCGGTAATCAGGCCGCAGGAGATGCCGGCAACAGGTGCCTTGATGGGCACACCGGCATCCATCAGAGCCAGCGTGGAACCGCAGATGGAAGCCTGAGAGGTGGAGCCGTTGGAGCTCAGAACCTCAGAGACACAGCGGATGGTGTAGGGGAATTCCTCCAGAGAGGGCAGCACGGGAACCAGAGCGCGCTCTGCCAGTGCGCCGTGGCCGATCTCGCGGCGGCCCGGGCCTCTGGAGGGCTTGGTTTCACCCACAGAGTAGCTGGGGAAGTTGTAGTGGTGCATATAGCGCTTTTCGGTCTGTTCGTCCAGACCGTCCAGCTGCTGGGCGTCGTTCATGGGGCCAAGGGTGGTCACAGACAGCACCTGGGTTTGGCCTCTGGTGAACATACCGGAGCCGTGGGCTCTGGCCAGCAGGTCAATCTCTGCGTTCAGGGGACGAATCTCGTCAATGCCGCGGCCGTCCACACGCTTGTGCTCGTCTTTCAGCCAAGCACGCACCACATGCTTCTGTACCAGGTACAGGATCTCCTCGATCTTGCCCTCTTCGCCCTCGAAGCGATCATCGAACTTCTCGTGCACTGCGTCATAGATGGGGCGCAGGCGCTCGTCGCGCACATTTTTGTCGTCGGTATCCAGAGCCTTCTTCACATCTTCAATGCAGAAGTCCTCAATCTCTTGCAGGATCTCCGGATCCGGGTCGGAGGACTGGAAGCTCTTTTTGGGCTTGCCCACTTCCTCAACAATACCGTTGATGAAGGCAACGATCTTCTTATTCTCCTCATGACCGGCCATAATGGCGTTGAACATGGTGTCGTCGTCGATCTCGTTACCGCCGGCCTCGATCATAGCCACCAGGTCGCCGGTGGAAGCCACGGTCAGGTTCAGATCGTTATGGGCGCGCTGCTCCAGAGTGGGGTTGATGACGATCTGGCCGTCTACCAGACCCACATTCACACCGCTGATGGGGCCGTCCCACGGAATGTCGGAGATGGCAATGGCAGCGGACACACCGATCATGGCGGTGATCTCCGGAGAGCAGTCCGGATCCACGCTCATTACGGTAGCCACAACGCTTACATCGTTGCGCATATCCTTGGGGAACAGGGGACGAATGGGGCGGTCAATGCAGCGGGAGGTGAGGATGGCCTTCTCAGAAGGACGAGCCTCACGGCGCTGGAAAGAACCGGGGATCCGACCCACGGAATACATCTTCTCTTCATAATCCACGCTCAGGGGGAAGAAATCCACGCCCTCGCGGGGTTTGGCGCTCATGGTCACGTTACACAGCACATTGGTGTCGCCGTAGCGGGCCATACTGGACGCACCGGCCAGACCGCACATTTTGCCGGTCTCCAGGGTCAGCTTTCTGCCGGCCAGTTCCGTTTCCCAAACTTTGTAGTTCTTGAAAAACATTTGGTTACCTCTTTCATAAATAATATTTATCATCAAGGAGGCACAATAGTAATAAATTCAAGCCGCCGCACCCGGTGACCTCAATTTACTACTATTAGTAGAACCTCCTTGGAAGATACGATTTTGCCTTGGACAAAAAAGGCAGACGACAGAAGTGCTCCGTCGTCTGCTTGCGCGTTCTTACTTGTCGATGGTATCGCGGATACCCAGCTTCTTCACCAGGCTACGGTATCTCTCTACATCCTTGTTGTAAAGATAAACCAGCAGGTTGCGTCTGTGACCAACCATTTTCAGCAGACCGCGGCGGGAGTGATGATCCTTCTTGTGGGTCTTCAGGTGCTCGGTCAGCTCGTTAATACGAGTGGTCAGCACAGCTACCTGTACCTCGGGAGAACCGGTGTCGCCCTCGTGGGTTGCGTAAGCCTTGATGATTTCTTGCTTCTCAGCTTGTGTCATAATCTTTCACCTCATTACAGTATTTGCCGATTGGCGGAGGACACAGTTACGGGATCGGTGACTCTCCGTAGGAGCTTGCACCCGATACCGTGTGATCCGTACACAGCGAGCCAATTATAGCACAAACCCCCGCCGTTGTAAAGAGATTTTGCAAAATAGTGGGTGCTTGCCAGGGGCATACAAGATATGGTATAAAAGAAACGGAGCAAAGCCGGAACTTATCTCCCGCAGGGGGAAAGATGACAAAATTGTCACCAAAACTGTCACCGAACTGACACTTTGGCCGGGTATAATGAGGGCAACAAAGCGAAAAGGAGAGCCATTATGGACATTTTGAAAATTGAGCACTTATCTAAAATTTACGGTAAGGGCGATACGGAGGTACGGGCGCTGGACGATGTGTCCTTTACCGTGCCGAAAGGGCAGTTTGTGGCCATCATTGGGCCGTCCGGCTCCGGCAAAAGTACCCTGCTGCATATTCTGGGCGGTGTGGATACGCCTACGGACGGGCATGTGTATGTGGACGGAACGGATATTACCACTTTGGACGAGACGGCGCTGGCCATCTTCCGCCGCCGCCAAATCGGTCTCATTTATCAGTTTTACAATTTGATTCCCATTTTGACCGTAGAGGAAAATATGACGCTGCCCCTGCTGCTGGATGACAAAAAGGTGGACCGGGCGCACTTTGATTCCTTGGTGCAGGTGCTGGGCTTGCAGCACAGACTGGGGCACCTGCCCTCAGAGCTGTCCGGCGGTCAGCAGCAGCGTGTGTCTATCGGCCGTGCGCTGATGAACAATCCTGCCATTTTGCTGGCGGATGAGCCTACCGGTAATCTGGACAGCAAAAACTCAAAAGAAATTGTGGAGCTGCTGCGTCAGTTCAACAAGGCACTGAACCAAACGGTTATTATTATTACCCATGACGAGCGCATTGCGCTGGACGCAGACCGGGTGATTGCCGTTGAGGACGGCAAAATTGTGAAGGATGAGGTGATCCGCCAGTGAAGATCATCAATAAGTTAACTTGGCGCCACTTATGGGCGAACAAAAAGCGCACCGTTATCACCCTGTTTGGCATTATCATCAGCGTGGCAATGGTGACGGCGGTGTTTACCAGCGTGGAGTCCCTGATGAACACCATGGGTGAGATCACCGCCTCTTATGACGGCGCCTGGCATGCCAAGTATAACGAGCTGAAAAGCAAGGATGTGCAGACCCTGGCAAAGCAAAAGAATGTAAAGGCCATCGGTTTGTCTATGGATCTGGGCGAGATCAGCAGTAAGGCAGATTCAAACAGCAGCAAAAGCCGCACCGATGTGCTGGCTTGCAACCAAAATCTTTTTACGATATACAGTATGAAGCCCGCCACCGGCCGCCTGCCGGTAACCGCCCGGGAGCTGCTGGTGACCAAGAGCTTTATCACCCGCAATGACTTAAAGTGGAAAGTGGGCGACACGGTCACTTTGCCCTTTACCACCTATTCCGCCGATCCGCAGGTTGAGCCGGAGACGGCACAGCGCACCTATACCATCTGCGGGATTTTGGAGAATGACAACCAGCTCACCGGCTTTTACAGCGCCTTTTGCGGGCTGGATGATACGGTAACGGACGCCATGGGCACTTACATTGCCCATGTGCAGTTTGCCCCTTTGGGCAGCAACACGCCAACGGACATAAAGGCTGCCGCTAAGGCCGTATACGGCAAGGCAGTAAACAACGATGGGTCCGACCTCTATACGATTCATACGGACTATCTGATGTACAACGGCGTGCAAATGAGCAACGGGGTCACGCGGGCGCTGTACGGCTTTATGGCCATTATCTTGCTGATTATCGTATTTGCCTCCGTGTTTATGATCTATGACAGCTTTGCGGTGTCTTATCAGCAGCGGGCACGGTACTTGGGTATGCTGGCCAGCGTAGGCGCTACCCGGGTGCAAAAGCGGGGCAGCGTGTATTTTGAGGGCTTTATTTTAGGCTGTATCGGTATTCCCATCGGTATTCTTTGCGGCATCGGCGGCATTGCCGTTACCCTGCGTGCCCTTAGCGACAGCTTTATGAAAACCGTTATGGTGGCCACCGGCGACAGTGTGCGGCTGCACGCCATTGTGAACTGGAAGATTTTAGTTGGCAGCGTGCTCATCAGCGCCCTAACCATCTTTATCTCCGCCTGGATCCCGGCGCACCGGGCATCCAAGGTGACCCCCATTGAGGCGCTGCGCCAAACCAACACCGTGAAGGTGAAAAAGGCAAAGAAGCTGAAAACCTCTCGCCTGCGCCAAAAGCTCTTTGGCTTTGAGGATGTGCTGGCGGTAAAGAACTACAAGCGCAACGCCAAGCGCTCCCGCACGGTGGTGTTTGCCCTGGCAGTCAGCGTCATTCTGTTTCTCAGCACCGCCAACTTTACCAGTATGCTCACCAACGCCCTTGACAATGAGTACGACGGTATGGGCTTTGATGTGTACGAGAGCATTTTTAATACCGACGGGCCGTTGACCGCCTCTCAGGTGGAGCAAGTTAATCGGAAGGTCAGCGATGTGCCCGGAATTGAGAGCATGCGTATTTGTGCCGACAATCAGATGATGGTGGACGGCTTGGATAAGCAACTGACGGCGGAGGCAAAGAAAGCCAATATGGACCGCTCCGTGAATGTGTTGGGTGTGGACAACGACACCTTTGCCGCCTTGGCAAAGGAGGCAGGCATAGACCCGTCTGTTTGTCAGGATGACAAAATCCCCACGGGTATTTTAATCAACCGGGTGCAAGTGGCAACGGAGAAGAAGCAAAGACTGGTGTTAAACCCCTTGCAAGGCAGCTTGGTAGGTCAAACCTTTACCGGCTCTATGGAGGGCTATGACAGTGAGGGCAACGAGCTGTATGCCAAGTACACGGCAAAGGTGGCTGCCCAGATGAACAAGGAAGCAAGCAATCTTTTAGGCAGCTTTATGCGCCCCACTTTGGTGGTGCCCATGCACAGCTATCTGGTGCATTTTCCGTCTGTTTTGGCAAAGGGCAACGTTGTCAGCTATGCACGGTACTATATCACTGCCCAGGACCATGACGATGTGTATAACCGGGTGTCCGATGTGCTGGATGAGGTACAAAACGGCATCAGCCATACCGGCTATGACGCGGCGGCCCAGGCGCAGACCATGCAGGCGCTGAATGTGGTGGTGATGACCTTTGGCTATGGGTTTATTACCCTGATTACCCTGATTTCCGTTATGAACATTATCAATACCATTTCTTCCGGTATGGAGGAGCGGCGCCGAGAGTTCGCTATGATTAAGAGCGTGGGTATGACGCCCCGTTCCTTTAAGAAGTCCATTTATTTGGAGAATATTCGCTACGGCGTTATGGCGCTGGTATGGGGCTTGCCGGTTAGCTTGGGGCTGGATTTCCTAATGTACAAGATATTGGGCAGCTCCTTTGACTACGGCTATACCTTCCGCTGGTATTATTATCTGGCGGCGGCGCTGGCGGTGTTTGCCGTGATCGGTGTGGCGCTGCTGTACGCGCTGGACAAAATCAAAAAGGACAATATTATTGAAACCCTGAAGCGGGACGATATTTAAGCAGGCGGTCGTCGAATGGCGGCGCACCTATTTCTCCCCTTTTGGCAGGCGCCCGGTTTTGCCGGGCGCTTTTTCTGCTCTGCGCTTTGCAGCGGGCATATTGGGGTTTTCCACACAGCAGCCGGCTTTATTTGGGGAAAACGCGGTGGAAAATGTGTAAAATTACAGACGGCACAACACAATAGGTATAAATGCGTTTGGTTGTGCAAAAAAAGGAAAGCAGGCAGACAGCGTGCTTTCCTTTTTGCTTTTTTATGATTTCGGTTTTTGCTTGCGTTCGTTTTTTCGGCAATGGGCGCAGCGGTTACAACTTTCGCAGCCGGTACAGCCGCAGCTTTTGTGCCGAATCAAGGCGCGGACAGCCAAGAACAGCGCCGTTCCAATGGCTGCCAGCAGCAGAATGTCCCAAATATTCACAGCAGCGCTCCGATCCCGTGGATCACAAAGGCAACCACCCACGCAATCAAACACTGCCACAGCGCCAGTCCGGCAGCCCACTTGCCGCCCAGTTCCCGCCGCACGGAGGCCACCGCCGCCACGCAGGGGGTGTACAGCAGGCTGAATACCAGCAGCGACCCGGCGGACAGCGGCGACAAAATGCTGCCGATGGTGCCGCCGAACAGGACCTCCAGGGTGGAGACAACGCTTTCCTTGGCCATAAAGCCGCTGATCAGGGCGGTGCAAATGCGCCAGTCGCCCAGACCCAGGGGCGCAAACAGCGGAACCAGAATGCCGGATATCCGGGCCAAAATGCTGTCGGCCGAGTCGGATACCATATTGAGCTGCAGGTCAAAGCTTTGTAGGAACCATACCACCACCGTGGCAATGAGAATGACGGAGAATGCCCGCTGCAAAAAATCCTTGGCCTTTTCCCACAGCAGTTGACCCACATTTTTTACACTGGGCAGACGGTAGTTGGGCAGCTCCATGACAAAGGGAATGGGCTCGCCGCGAAACAGGGTGTCTTTATAGAGAAAGGCGGCTCCAATGCCTACCAGGATCCCCAGCAGGTACAGCCCGGACATGATCAGCCCGCCCTTGCCCGGGAAAAAGACGCTGACGAAGAAGGAGTAGATGGGCAGTTTGGCGGTGCAGCTCATAAAGGGCGTGAGCAGAATGGTCATCTTTCGATCCCGCTCGCTGGTTAAGGTGCGGGTGGCCATGACCGCCGGCACGGTGCAGCCAAAGCCGATGAGCATGGGCACGATGCTCTTGCCGGACAGGCCA
>OGPB01000854.1_pt1 | contig 18976 bp, 13 predicted proteins | sample 1552821 | NCBI WGS metagenome assembly OGPB01 (sample SAMEA2580192, study PRJEB22360) | human gut metagenome | biome: human gut; feature: human-associated habitat; material: faeces | place: Denmark | collected 2008/2010 | reverse complement strand
TTTCAGATGCCGGCCTTGCAAAGGGAACTTTCTATTTATATTTTAAGGATAAATATGATTTGAGGGATAAGTTGATTGCCCACAAAGCAGGGCAGCTGTTTGCAGATGCTCACCATGCACTGCTGGATCAGAAGTTTAATAGCTTTGAAGACCAGATTATCGCAGTTGCCGACTACATAATCGGCCGCCTGAATGATGATCACGGTCTTTTAACCTTTATTTCCAAGAATTTATCATGGGGGATTTTTAAAACAGCTTTTGAAAATACGCTGCCAGATGAGTCTTTACAGTTTTATGATTATATATTTGAACAGATGAAAAAAAATTCATATGTCTGTCCAGAGCCTGAGCTAATGCTCTTTACAATTATCGAACTCGTTGGTTCTACATGTTACAGCTGTATTTTGTATGGCCAGCCAGTATCAGTTGAAGAATATCTTCCTTATCTCCATACTGTAATACGCCAGATTCTGGCTGGATTTTTGGTTCAGCAGCCGACACAAATTAAAACAAAAACTGCTTCGTAATAAATTTTCATATTTTTTGTGCAAAAAAGGAATGGTCATTTTCGTGACCATTCCTTTTTTCGAATCATTTAATTGTTCACTTATAATTTTCTCCAGATTATTCGTCCTTCTTTGGCTCTTCTTCAGTTTCTGCTGTCTCTGGCTCAGGTACTGCTGCATTGTGTGCTGCATTTAATGCTACTACAACCGCATCTGGATCTGTCATAATAGTAATCTTCTTATCTGCATAAATTGGAAGATCCTTTACACGAATAACATCGCCAATCTTCATGTCGCCAACATCAACTCTGACCTCATCAACCAGATCTGCCGGCAATGCCTTATAGGCAATCTCTTCAAGGCTCTCCTGAAGTACACCTTCTGCAATCTTGTCATGATTCTCTAAGACAACCTCAACAACAGAATGAACTTTTTCTGTGCTTACAAGTGCCTGAAAATCAATCTCATCAATTCTTCCTGCAACAGGGTTATATGCGACGTCCTTGATCAGTGCATCATACTGAGTTCCCTCAACATCAAGCATGATCTGACTTCCTTTATGTGCTTTCTTTAAGAATTTCTCTAACTCCAGTTTCTGAAACTTTACTGGGATAGAACCTTCAATTTTCTTTCCGAACACGTTGCCTACAACGTATCCCTCTCTTCTAAGCTTCTTTGCTTTGATGTCCATGCTTCGTTTTTCAGCTTTTAAAGTATTCATTTTGTCTTTTCCTCCAAAAATCTGATTCCTTAGCAGCCTTCGACAAGAGGTTTTGTTAAGAAACTGACCTGTCTGGTCATTTCCTTTGTTCGGTATGTAATATAACACCACAAACTCAAAAATGCAAGAGTTTTTTTGTGAAGATTTTGTGAACAGTAATACAACCCGGTAGGCTTACGAAGGGTGACTCGGCGAAGTGTTTGTCGGCGTCACTGTTCAGCGATGCCCACTATGTACCTTTTTATCATACATTATTTTGAGCAGCTCGCTTCAACGTTCCGCCTCGTAAATCACATTCGCCTCGCCCCCATTTACGTAACGTTGAATCCATGCTAACGATCATCTCAGGGAAAAGTGCTCATCTCATCACTGATTTAAATCACACTCACTGCGCAACGATCGTATCGTACTTATTGATTTCTTCCCACATCCTTCGATATAATTCCTTTCCAGTGTCACATGGTGTAAATGAGAATAGTCCAACCTGTGCAATGATATCATCGGATACTGCTACAAAACAATATCCACTTCCATTCTCATTTATAAGAAATACAGCATCACGATTTCCATCACTATCTGTAATTCTGCAAATTACATCGTCCTCACTCTGTTTAAGCGCATCCAATGCATATGCCGCACTACTTATAAGCTTTTCCGAAAATCCACCAAATAGATACGGCTGTGCCACTCCAAGAAGTGCCTGTGCCATTGTAGAAAGCTGATTTGCGTTATCTCCTTCAAGCATAACCCATTTTGAATCATTGGTTGTTTCAAGGCTTGGAGTCCACGAAAATGTCAAATTTTCTTTGTCCAGTTGCTGCCACTGAGTTCTTATTCCACTCATTTCGCTGCTTGCCGCAGTTAAAAGCTCTCGATATAAAATTGCCATTTCTGGTTCTGCCTCAAATGACAACTCGCAGGCATCCTCTGTTACCGCCAGCTGTCCTCTTACTTTGGCATCGTATCGCATTTCTTCGGTATCAGACCAGGTGCCCCGCTGCTCGCAGATTTCACGAAAACGCTTCTGGGAATCGAGTTCCAAATTTGCGGGCGATATTCCTACACAGTTATAGATTACGTTTATGCCCTCTGCCGCACTGACTGTCTGATTTGTCAGCAATCCTTTATTTGCATTGGCGACAACAACATCTTTATCTTCCTTTGCAAATTCATACTGAAGTTTGGTCACACCTGCTTTTTTGTCCACTGTCGCAGTGATCGCTGCATTGCACCCCAAAATATATGCATCTGAAATCTGTACAGTCGTTATATCGTCTTCCTTCGAAACAATTTCAAGTGTATCTCCATACCATACCTTCAATTCATCTAACGTCATTCCCCAGCGAAGTCTGCCCTGTGGAATCAGCCAGTTCAAGTTATCAAGATCTGTTGACTGACCAAAAACTGGGCTAAGCAGGTATTCTGATGCTGTGCCTGTTGCAAACTGACCTGTCAGATATCCTTCTATCAAAGTAATCATCTGCTCATTTTTCTCATCTGTTTGTGTCAGTGAAAATGCCCCCGGTCCCTTATCAGTTGACTCACGAAGATTGCTATCACTTGTCTTTTTATATTGTGCCTCACTCCAAACAAGCTCGCCATTTTCATTCTGTGTCAGCATCAGCACATTGGATTTATTGTTCATCTGATCATCTACACCAAAATCCCAGCTAAATGACCCATCTGTAAGTTTTGCCATACCGATCATATTTGTGTGCGTGCTGCTTCCTCCAATATACACTCTTGCGGTGAAATAGACTTCATAAACGCCATCTTCATCCAGATCTGCCGCAGCCACACTTAATACTTTTACATCCGATACGGTTGTAAGTTTTCCCTGAGCCAGCTGTGGAACTGCTATCAGCTGATCCTGCCAGGTTATGTATACTCGTTCATTCAACGCATCACGAAACAGTGCAATACCACTATCCTTCATCCATTCCGGCGTAATCTGCGCAACATATTCTTTATCAAGCAGCCCAAATGTCTCACAAAACTCCTCCACGCCATCCGTTATTGGTATCTGCTCATACACATCCACTGCTGAAAGCACCGGAAGTGTGGTCTGATCTGTCTGACCTGCTTGATTTATCTGCGTTTCACTCTGACTTTGTGCCGTACTTTCTCCTCCGAAACACAATGCTGCTGCATTTAACATAAGTCCCGCCGCAAGTACCACGCTTGCCATTTTTGTTTTCTTTTTGTTTAGCATCATACGCAGTCTCCTTTCTGTATCAGATTTTCCTGATACCATTGTTGATGCCGCTGTCATACCAAAAGTTTTTTTATCCGACACAGCATCAACTAATGTCTTTGCATACAAAAATTTATTTTCCCACCCAATTGTTTCCAGTGTGCCTTCATCACACGCCATTTCACAGTCTCTTTTGGATGCTACTGCTGCGGCCCACACTAGTGGATTCCACCACCAAATAATCATACAAAGACTTCTCATCACAGGCCAGATATGATCTTTGTGCTGGTAATGGCACCTCTCATGCTGAAGAATCATCAAAAGCTGATCATCCTTCAAGTTCGTCTCCTCTTTCAGATAAATCGCCGGATGAATCACCCCAAACAAACACGGAGAGGATAATCCCTTTACCTGATAAATCGGTGGCTTTTCGCTGTTATCTATTTGTTTTCTGCTTCGCATTAACATGTGACGGAAGCGAAGATTGATTCCGATAAACCAAAGTCCTACGACAATACTGCCGCAAAGCCAGATGGCTGGAACCATACTTATTAGTTGCGCTATTATACGGTGAAATACATTAGAATTGCTATTTTTTGATTGTGTGTATTCTTCGAGTTGTGGTAATGCCTCCTTCCCTGTCTGATAAAAACCGTTCTTGTCGATATTTTCTGCCTGACTGATTACCTGTCCATTTTGCTGTCCGATATTGGTACTTTGATTCTTCACGTTATCGGTATCGTTATTTGGGGTACGATCTGCACTATTCGTATCTTCTATACCAGCTCTGTTTGTATTGCCTGTATCCTGTCCATTTTCCATTCCGAATTCTGCATTTGAATCTGCCTTATCTAACTCATTTCTTTGCTGGGTTACACTTTGAAATAGCTGCTCGGATACCTTTGTAATATTCTGCGTCAACTGCTGATTATTCCAAAATGCCGCCGGACAAATCAAACGAACCATCACAACTGCCCAGAGTGCATATCGAAACCGACTACTAATTCTCGTTCCAAATACTTTGCGGATTGCAAAGACCGCCACGATCAGAACACAGGAGCCAATGATCCAGTCTGTCATTTTCCCTCCTCTCTAGCCTCCTGAATGATCTTATACAGCTCATCAATCTCGGATTTCGATAACTTCCGATCATGTGCCATTGCTGACAACATCATTCCCACGCTGCCATCATATACACGTTCCAAAAAGCTGCGCGTCTCAGCCTGCTCTGCTTCTTCTTTCTGTAATACTGGATAATACTGCTGATACCTTCCGCTATCATCCATACGAATAACACCCTTCGTGTTCATTCGGCGAAGCATTGTAAAAATCGTTCCTTTGCTCCATGCCGTATCATCCTGCATCGCTTCTACCATATCTCCGAGTGTCATCGGATAATTCTCCCACAAAAGTTTCATCAGTTTCCATTCACCGTCAGATAAAACAATATGCTTTGCCATTTTCTACTCCCTTCTGTAGTTTATTCCGGTTTACTTGTGTCAACCCTATGATAGCATAGTGGTATACACTTGTCAACCCGGTTTTTAAAAAATATCTGCCCCATTGCAATAGGACAGATATTTTCCCACAAGTCTTATCTTTTCTCCTTAAGATTACGCAAACAAATTAATACGAATCAATTCTTCTTTGCTGCAACAACAGGCGTAAAATCCGCTGTATCGCCACAGAAGTACCCGCCAAGCTTCTCGATTATATACAGCATCACCTCTTTTGCTTTCTCATAGTCCTCCGGGCGAATCGTAACAGCAGCTACTGTATGAATCTCATTTTCCTTCAGATATGCATCACCTTCTTCATCGCCAAGCGTGCCCTCTAAATCTTCCATATCCAGTGTACCGCTCTCTGGCAATGAAATTTCAAGTACACCTGCTGCCTCCCAATACTCAGCATTCTGCGCTTCATTGTTTAAGTACAGCCATTCTCCCGGCATCTTTGGTGCCGTTGGCTTTTTGACTGGTTTGGATGCTGGTGCTTTTGACAGCTTTTTGTTCCCAGACTTTCCTAATACCTTGCTTAGTGTTGTCTTATTGCTTTTACCATTCTTTTTTAAATTTGTTTGTGTCATACAACGTCTCCTTTTGTATAGTCAGTTGCTTATATTATAGCATGAAAAGAGCCTGCCGCAAAGGGCAGACTCCTGTTAAATTTATTTGCTTGATTTACTACCGTTTATAGATTCCTTTTAATGAGTCAAAACCGTTCAGTTTACACCTTCGTTACATAAACGGCGCTGAGATGATGTGCTTTACGAGACGGGACGTTGTAGCGTGGCTTTCAAAATACAGTATGATAATAAAAAATGTAACAGGCGCCCGCGGAATTGGGCCCGTCGACAAAGTCACTCATCGAAGTGCCCCTCGTAAAACTTGCGGGTTGCACACTTCCTCCCTCCGCAAAACTCCCGGGATCGCACTCAAAGCCTACCGGCCTCCACTATCTCCCGAGTTGCACTATCTACCGGGTTGCACCATCTCCCGGGTTGTCAATCAATAAAGCACTTTCGCCGCTTCTTCGGCCCCCGCAAACGGTCCTGGGATGACATCGACACCACGATGCGTTCCAAAATAGTCACTGTCAAATCGGATTGCTGTTCCATCAGGATTTTCAAAGCGTTCCTCTGGCTCAAATGCCTTTCCGAGCACATCTGAATCAATCATTCTATTTTTAAAGCCTTCGATCAGTTCGTATACGTTTGTATCCAGATAATAACCGTCCTCTTTCTGAACAAGCTCTACGCGCACATCCTCACGTGCGACATCTGATATCAGAGCATTGACATCCTTCTTACTTGGCTTTGCACCACCAAGATAAGCGTTGCCTTCAATCCATACTGGCAATTTTCCTTCGTGTGCGCCATAAAGTTTTGCCATATCAGCAGGCTTACTAAAATCAAACTGAGAAATCCACTCATCATATGTCGGATACTCATCAAACATCCAGGTACCTGCTGCACGATTTTCTGTGTCAAATCCATCATCTGAATCGTGCATCGTTATAATATCATCTGATGGCCATTTCTGTACAAAGATATTATTATAGAAACGATCATCACCATGAAGTACGGTCATAAAGCCCATTACCTCAGTACGATGCGGCATATGATACGGTGTATAACGCGGTCCTGTTCCTCCGCCCACACAAGTAAGTGCACCACAGATCAAATTGTGGACAAGTGCTACACCCTCTGTTGCAAAACGAAGACTTGCATCGGAAAGCATAATGTTATTATCAATCAATGTCGGGCCATGTCCAACTTCAACAAAGATATCCTGTGACATCATGCCGCCCTTTAATACAGACGCAAACGGCGGACGCTGATTATCATGCAGCAGGTTCTGGCTCAGTCTTGTTCCCTGTGCTTCCCAGTCACACCAAATACCCATTGTACAATGATGAATGTGATTGCGGCGCATTGTCACATCGATTGCAGCATGCATCTTAATTCCAGCAATCTCAGCACCGCCTAACTCCATCATGTTGTTGATATGATGAATATGGTTATCCTCAATAATACTGAACACACCACCCATACGGCCTATGATTCCGCCCTGCTCGCAATGATGAATGTTGTTTCGGCGAATGATATGGCTTCCAACTTTTTCTTTCAGCCAGCCATGATACTGACCACGACATACAGCATCACGCTCCATCTGTGTCGGGCTCTTCACATATTTTGTAGTAAAGTAATGGTCATTCTCTGGATCAAGATATTTGCCAAGCGAAATTCCTGCACACTTGCTGTTTGAGATCTCGCAGTCCTCGATGATCCAACCCTTGCTCCAATGTGGTCCAATCATTCCATCCTGATATGCAGCAGGCGGTGCCCATGTTGTTGCAGCCTTTGTCACAGTAAACCCGCTTACTGTAATATAGCCAACACCTGTCTTTGACGGCATAAAGCACTCACGTCTTACATTAATTTCCACATTTTCTTTGTTCGGGTCTGCTCCCTTAAAATTCGCATAAATAATAGTCTCATCTGTTTCCTGATCCTGTTCTGTATACCACTTGTAAACAGATTCCTCTGGAACCCAGCTGCACTCATAAACTTCGCCCTTAATACAATCCTCAAGCGAAGCTGTCTCATACAATGCTCTGTCATTTAAATAAACACATCCAGTATGCTTGTCTGCCTTGGCAAAATACCAATCGCCATATACAAATGTAGTATACGGATTATATGCACCAAAGGTACTGTTTGGCACTCGGCACACCCATACATTATCCTGATAATGCTTCCAACTGGTGATACGCTCTGCTCCTGTAATAACTGCTTTCAATGGCTCTGTACTCTTATATGTAATGCGTGCATCTGGCTCTCCTGCAAAAATAGGATCCACATACTCACGATATACACCAGGTGCTACAAGCACTGTATCACCTGGTTTTGCGACCTTTGCTGCCTCATTAATACGGCGAAATGGCATTTCCTTGCTTCCATTTCCATCACGTCCTGCACGGACATCAACATAAATATCCATATCATTTTTTCCTTTCAATATTAGAGATTCTTATTTTTAGCTGTTGTATATTTTTACTTACACAGCAGCTTGACACGGTCTGATTATGTATATTTATTGACTCTAAGAATCAAATTGTGTCTACCGCGATTATACATCATTGCTATCAAAATGTCTCTCTTTTTCTTTATTTTTAGAAAGGTTTTCATAGTAAAACGTTACTCTTTACGCGAGATTTTACTGTATCTTCAACCTCTAAAAAAACGCTTCAATTTATGTTAGGTCTTATTCCAAATGTTGCAATCTCATATGGCTTAATTACAATTAAAAATGCTTCGCTTTCTTCTCGCAGTGCTTCGTTTTCTTCTTCGATCACATTGCTTCGATACATACACTCCATCCAATCTGCTTTTTTGACTGTAAGTGTAACATCCTTTTCCATTGTATTAACAAAACGAACAAAAATATCATCACTGTGAGCGCCCTTCTTCCAGGCTGTCAAATTCAATCCCTCACCCTGCCATTCAAAGAAGCTCTTTTCAAGCGGAAGACTGCCTGTCTGTGCCTGCGGCATATAAATTTGTTCTGTTGTGCGATTCATGCCAGTTTCCACTGCTGTAAGATCATGCTGATAACCATATCCAAGTGCAAATGCATCTGCACTCTTTCCAGCTTCATACGGGAATAATGCATACTCCATTGTATAAGTACCCTGCATCTGTGCCTGTGGTGTCGGGAAATATCCCCAGTCACCCATCTCTGCAACTGAGCGAAGCAGCGTCAGCGCAATCGCATTTTCCTGATCAGGAAGAATCTCATACTCATACAGACCACGATTTGCTACTAATATTCCTGCTGATGAATCTTCCATCGCAACAAAACACTGCTGATGCTCGCATCCGCTCGGATTGATCCACGCTTTTCCATGGCGATTTGGACGTCTTACAACCTCAAACGGTGAATCAGCCATATGCATATCACTCACAAGTCCTGTAGGAATCAATACACGTATACGATGATCCTTTGCTGTATTAACAATTGTTGTCTGGATTTTCAAACCAACTGTATTTCGCTCAAGTGTCAGCTTTGTCTCAAGTTCAAGCAAAACAAGCTTTGTACTGCGTTTGGCTTCTCTTTGATAAGGATCAACACAAGAATAACGCTGTGCCAGAATTTCATCACCCATTGCTTCTGGAATTTCCATCTGCTGACAGATTTTTACTACGAAACGAAGCTCACTGTTTTCTTCAATCGTAATCTTTGCCGACTTATTTTCTGTCGTAACAGTTTTTCTTTCTGTATCCTGAATATAAATATACTCATTTCCCATATCTCCTGTATCCTCATAGATACCAATATGTTTAAAGGTATATCCTGTCTTTTTGTCTGTCAGATCATAGCTGCCATCCTCATTTATCTTCACGCTTATAAATTTATTTTCCATCGTGAGAGTGTTTATGTCTTTTATTATATTTTCTGTCTGGCAGTCTGAAGACTTTAAGCATTCTTCGTTTTCTTCCAGCACATATACCTTATAGCCCATTGCTGGAACATCCTCTGCCTCAAATGTTACCTGCACACGCTCTGCCATATATGGCTGACGGAAACGATCATCTGGCAGATCATAGCCAAACTCAGTCGGTACCTTTATAATCTTCGCGTCAATCCTTTTTTGTTCTGCATCATACAGTGTAAATTTTGGCAGTTTTTCTGCCTCAAGCTCATTCCAAGACTTTTCCAAATTTCCATACAGACGCTTTGCATCAAGCACAACTGACAATACCTGAGTCTTCGCCCAGCCTGAAAAATTATATACAGCAAATGCAATTTTTTGCTTTCCGCTATGCTTCTCATCTTTATAAATTGACTGCGTATCAATTTTATTAGTAATTTCACGCAGACTGTTTTTATACAACTCCTCTGCAACCTGCAGACTCTTATGAAAACGTGCTTCGATCTCACGATTTACTTCATCCACACTGCATCCGCAAATACTATCATGCGGATGATTCTGCATAAGCTTTTTCCAACTGTAGGAAAGTAAATCCGCTGGATACTCATCTCCTAAAAGAAAGGCAACTGCAGCTGCTGGCTCTGCCTGACGTTCAAGTGCACTTTCTCCTTTTCTATTGGCAATTTTTAAATCTGCATTTGCTGAACATGTATTTACAAGGGTCCAACAGCCATCTGTCTCCTGACTTGTCAATTCTCCGATAACAGTAGAAGTCTGATCAGAAAGTTCCTCCTTGACTGCCTTTGCGTATGTCTCTAAATCAGAATGAATAAATTCAATATCAGGATAAAGCTTTTTTGCAACTGCAATTGCCTCTGGCAGGTTTTTCTGCACTGGCTGATGATCACAGCCGTTCATAAATAATAGGTGACTTGTTCCAGCAAATTGTCTCGCTTTTGCAAGACGCTCATCCCAGTAAATCTTTGCCTGTGCCTCATCGACCGGAATTTCCATACCGTTGTTATACCAATTGGCAAATAAGATGCCTGGCAGGCTGCTTCCATCGTTTGACTGCCAGTTCATCTCTGAAAACGTAGATTCATATTGGCCACTCTTGACCTCATTATTAAGACCAATTGGTTTTACGCCTCTGCCAAATGCAATTGCTTCCATTCTGGCTTGCTTTAATACCTGCGGCATCTGTCCTGCATTGCCAAATGCATCTGGAAAATAACCAATATGACTAACTTTTCCATATTTCTTTGCAGACTCCATGCCTGTAAGCAGATTTCTTACGCATGACTCTCCGCTTGTCAAAAATTCATCTTGCAGCACATACCACGGTCCAACACATAGTCTGCCTTCACGCACGTACTTTTCAATCTGTTCTCGCTTTTGTGGACGAATCTCCAAATAATCATCCAGTGCAATTGTCTGGCCATCCAGAAAAAAGCTTCTATATGCTTCATCTGTTTCAAATTTTTCTAAAATTGCATCCACCAATTCTACCAAGTGCATTCTGTGTTTTTCAAATGGCAGATACCACTCTCTGTCCCAATGGGAGTGAGAAACAATATGTACTGTTGTTTTCATTATTTTCCGCCTTTCCTCTTATTCATATAATACTCCAACTGCTTTTATTTTATCCTGTTCTTTCCACTTTCGTCAAGATGATTTTTCATCCAACACTTAATAAAAGATTCCGAAAACACCTGCGTTTACACAGCTATCTCGGAATCTTATTTAGGTTTATAGGTTTATGGGTTTACAAATTTAATTACTTTCCAAGAAGTCCTTCTAATGCTCGGTATGCAACACAGAACGCTTTCTCGGTATCATTTTCTGCACGAACTGCCGCATCTTTTTCCAGATTTGCGAGTCCTGCGAAGTTTGCCAAATGCGGTTCCAGACTCAAATATCCCTTGTAACCGGATGCGTCCAACTTTTCAAAGATATCTAGAAGCTGTCCATCTCCAGTTCCTGCCGGAACAACCTCACCATCAGACAAACGAGCATCTTTTACATGAACATATTCAATGTATGGTTTTAACATTTCGTATGCCTCTAATGTATTTTGTCCGCACTGAATAAAATTTGCAAAATCAAAGGTCGCTTTAAAATGATCTCCATAAAATTCCTTCATTAAATCCAAACATCTAGCTGCATTGTCACCATAGATGCCTTTTTCATTTTCGTGAAGCAGTACCAGATGATTTTTCTGTGCCTCTTTTACCATGCATTCCATACGACGCATTACCTCATCGCGTGAATCCTTTGGATCTAAATGCTCTGGCATATAAAAACTAAACATGCGAATATACGGTGTCTCAAAAATATCAGCAATGCGCTCGATTCTACCAAGCTTTTTCATATGCTCTTCAAAGTCATCATTGATACCGATTTTTCCAATCGGAGAACCGACTGCTGATACACGGATTCCAGCAGCGTCAAGACGTTTTTTTGCTTCTTTTGCCTGCTCATCTGTAAAATCAGCTACGCCAGTGCCATCGGCACTTCTAAACTCCACAAATTTAATTCCAAGCTCATTTAATACCTGAATCTGTCGGTCAAGTGATACACTAATCTCATCAGCAAAGCAGCTGATCGGACAGTTTGAAAGTATTTTTTTCATGTTTTCTCCTTCTTACTCACAAAACTAAACTATTCAAAACCACATTCACAGCAAGTAATTTTACATAACTCTGAATAGTTACGAAAATTCCACAACATGATGCTCCCTAGCTGACTCATATGCACCAAGCATCAAACGAATACTATTTTCTAACACTGGAAGCTCCAACGCAAAATCGGTATTATTTTCCAATGCCTTATAAAAATCACCAATACATGCTGTATGACCGCTTCCCCAGTAGCTTTTTCCAATTGGGACAGGGCGCTCCACCTCTGGCTTTGTAATCGTTCCATCCGGATAACGATAAGAAACATCCAAATCCTCAATGCGAACTGTTACCTTCTCGCAGGAAATCTCAATTAACGGTGGAACATCTGCACAATATGCATTCGTTGCGTAAAAGCACGCAACTTTTTCACCAAAACGAATATACGCCTCTAGCGTATCCTCCACCTCGATAAGCCCCTTTAAATGATGATTTGAAAGTGAAGCATCAATCCAATCCGGCCTTCCTAATAAGTCAGAAAGAAGATCTAATGTATGGACAGCCTGATTGATCAATACACCGCCGCCCTCTGTTGCAAGCTTTCCTCTCCACTCACTCTGCGTATAATATGGTGCCGGACGATTCCAAGTGACAAGTCCGCGTGCGCCTAATACCTTTCCTGCCGCACCTGATGCAATAAATTCTTTTGCCGCGCGATAGCTTGGATTATAACGATTCTGATAGCATAAGCCTAACTTTGCCTTTGACGCATAAACTGCCTGCTTTAACTGATCCAGCTGCGCAAATGAGATTGCTGGTGGTTTTTCCATAAACACATTTATGTCTCGCTCTAATGCATACTGTGTCATCGGTACATGAAGATAATGCGGCGTACAAACATGAAGCACATCAGGCTGCTCTTTTTCAATCATTTCCTCAAGTGAAGCATATGGCTTTGTATGAAATCTTTCAGCATAATCCTGGGCTTTCTCAAAATGAATATCTGCCACACCGACAAGCTCTGTATCTTTTTGAGCAGTCAGTACGGCAGCATGGACTGCGGCGATATTGCCGCAGCCAACAATCACTGCACGTTTCATAGAAGCACCTCCTACTTATTCTTTAGTCTTGCTTCCGTAACTTCCTGTTGTATCAAAAGTAATATCCTGTACATTTTCCTTTTTCTTAGAATTTGCACGATGCTCATTCAATTTTTCAAGGAAGAGATCCTCATCAATCGGCAGATTAACTGGCTTTTCAAGCCATGAAGACAAATGCATGGCATTAGAAAGCTCAAGTCCATGAATACCCTCAACGCCATCTGCCACTAATGGCTCACCGCGAAGAATAGCAGCAGCAAACGCATTTAATACACCAATATGCTGAGGATTCTTTCCGTCAAGCTCTAATGTCGTCTCATGACACGGTGGCTTTGCAAATCCTTCTGTTGCCTGATAGCAATACTCTCTCTCATTAATTTCAAGCTCATAGAACTTAAGCTCATCTTTTTCTGCAACAAGCTTTCCTTTTTCGAGTGTTACCTCAAGACGGTTTGTTCCAGGTGCATCAGCTGTTGTCGTAACAAATACACCAGTTGCGCCATTTGGAAACTCCAGATATGCGGTTACATCATCCTCAACCTCGATATCATGCCACTTTCCGTTATGACAGAATGCACGTACCTTTGACGGCATTCCGCAGATCCACTGCAGCAAATCCAGATTGTGCGGACACTGATTTAATAAAACGCCGCCGCCTTCGCCGTCCCAAGTGGCTCTCCAGCCGCCTGAATTATAATATGCCTGTGTGCGGTACCAGTCTGTGATGATCCAATTCACACGCTTTAATTTTCCGTAATCACCGCTCTGTACCATGTCATGCATCTTTTTATAGATACAATTTGTTCTCTGGTTGAACATCATACCAAATACGCGATCGCTCTTCTCTGCGACCTCGTTCATTTCTCTTACCTGCTTTGTATAAACACCTGCCGGCTTCTCGCACATAACATGAAGTCCATTTTCGAGCGCAAGTATTGTCAGACGCAGATGATCATAATGCGGCACTGCGATCAATACAGCATCACATGTACCTGATTTGATTAAGCTGTCGCCATCCTCGAAAATTGCTGTGCCCTCCGGCATATTTTCCTTTGCCCACTCTCTTCTGCTCTCACGAAGATCTGCCGCTGCTGTAATACGCACTTCCGGCACTTTTCCTGCCATGATATTGGCGGTGTGGCCACTTCCCATGTTACCAACACCAATAATTCCAAGTCTTACCTGTTCCATCTATCTTTTTTCTCCTTCTTATATTCACTATCATAAAAGATTAACGATATCCAGCCTTTGCAAGATTATCATAACTTGTCTTCAAACATTCAAACGGAGTTCCCTGTGTGCAAACATCCTGCTCTACCAACATATATTCACAGCAGCTGTTCTCAAGTTCCTTAAAGATTGCCGGGAAGTTTAAATTACCCTCCATAACTGGTGCCATGATCTGGTTCCAACCCTTAATCTGCATATCTTTTAAATGAACGCAAGGAATACGATCCTTTAACAGACGAATCCACTCGCATACATCAGCTCCTGCTGCCGCTACCCAATAGGTGTCAAGAGTAATTCCCATCTCATCTGGTGCAAATCCTTCCATCAGATACTCAATCATGCGTTTTTTCGAATTTGCATTTGGCAAATTTTCTGCCTCAAATGCCTCAAACTCAGTATTGTGATTGTGATACATCAAAAGCTTTCCCGATGCAGCAATCTTTTTTGCTGGCTCCTTAAAATCATCCATGAAATGACTCAGCCACTCCTTTGTGCGATAGCGCTCCGGCATCATTCCAAGTCCAATATAGCGGCATCCCATGATATCATGCTCCTTAATAAGTGCTTCAGTATCATAGAGGATTCGATTAGGATCACTATGTGTCAATGCAATCTCAAGACCATTTGCATCGCAGATTTCTCTAATCTGCTCTGGCTTAAGATCCTTTCCTACTGCGGAAATCTGGACAGTCTTATAGCCCATTTCTGCAATTTTTTTCATAGAGCATGCAAAATCCTTTGCATTCTGAGTATACGATTTAATCGTATAAAGCTGTGCACCTGTTTTCATAATAAATCTCCTTTTTATTTTTATTTTTTGTTGGTTTTTATCAAGTTTGTTTCGTTTTTTCTAGGTTTCTATGTCTACTATACTTCTTTTAACTCAAAAAATCCATTGCAAAAAGGAAACAAAACATTGCATATATAGCGATTATATGGTATCCTGTTTTGCAGAGCACAAAAAGTAAAGAAAGGTTCTGATCATATGGATTCAACGGCACATATCAATACCGATCTTGTTTCATTTGGCTATTCAGAAAGCACATATGTGATGACAGATTATGCGCTTCACTGCCACAATTTTTATGAGGTTTTTTATTTTCTTTCTGGTGACGCCGACTATCTGGTAGAGGGTGTAAACTATCAACCGACACCTGGAAGTGTGCTGTTACTCTCCCCGCACGCATTTCACGGTGTGCGTGTAAACAGCACTGCCCCATATAGACGATATTCCCTTCACTTTCACCCTGATCTGCTTCTGCCAGAGCGGCGTGATTTTTTGCTGCGCGCATTTCCTCAAATAGGTGAAAATGCCGGACAGCCTATTTATTTTAAACATACTGAAAAATTTCATCTGCTGTCCTATCTGGAAAGTTTTGAATCCTGTTCTCGTAAAAGCAATGAATTTCAGGCACAGATGCTTCCGATCTGTGTAGAAGCGCTACTGATGCAAATTGCAGATATGAGTGATTCGTGCAATGCTTTTTCAAAACAGTCTGACACTCCACAGACACAGCTTAGTTCCATTCTTTTTTATTTAAATCAGCATTTGAAGGACCCAGTGACACTTGATGAAATTTCAGATCATTTTTTTATCAGCAAGCATCATTTAAATAAAGTTTTCAAAAAGGCAACCGGAACAACTGTAATCGACTACCTTTTAAGAAAGCGAATCGCTTACGCACAAATGCTTCTTTTTAATGGCTGCCACGCAAAAGAAGCCGCTTCAGACAGCGGCTTCCTTGACTATTCTTCTTTTTATCGTTCTTATGTGCGCATACTAGGACATCCGCCTGGCGCAGACCGTGGAGTCCTCGCCAAGCCAAATGATAATGTTATTGGAAATGTGACGGTGCAGATTTAAATTTACTTATTTCTGCCGACTTTTTGATATACCATTTGCGTTCATCCATATCAGCTACCTTATCCAGAAGAACAATATTATGACCCCACGGAATTTGTGCAACAACCTGTTGCACAAATTCCCGATCTGGATAAGTCTCAGCGAATTTTGCCATATATTTTAAATTTCGAACGGAATATCCCTTACTCTCTGGAAAAGCAATCAGCATATCTGAATTCACATGAATCGTTGCACGGTATTGTGCAGCCCTAATTTCCCTCTTAATATGCAATCCTGAAATAATCCAAGTATGCCTTATATCGATCTTGCGCTGTCAAGCAAGTGTCTGTCAGGTACCCTTTTTCATTGTTCCATTCTTTCAATCCTCGATAATAAAACATTTTCAAATTATCCTCAATAATGAACGGAACAATATTGTATTTTAGGCATTCTTTGAACATAATCAATCGTCCCACACGACCATTACCATCCTGAAATGGATGGATACATTCAAACTTTACATGAAAATTCAGAATATCTTCAAGTGCCTTTTCTTCCTGATTATTATACTCTGACAGTAATTTCTTCATTCTATCTGCAACTTCTTCTGGAAGTGCAGTCTCCATACCGCCAACTTCATTTGGCATTTTCTTGTAATCGCCGACAACAAACCAATCCTTTCTGGAATCACTGGTGCCATTTTTCAGAACCAGATGCAGCTTCTTGATAAAATTTTCCGTCAATGTTGCTTTTGCATAGTCAATAATCATATCAATACACCGAAAATGGTTTGCTGTTTCAATCACATCATCTACATTAAGCACTTCTTTTTCTATACCAATAGTATTCGTCTCGAATATATATCGGGTCTGATCGTGGGTCAATCGACTGCCTTCCATATGGTTTGAATTATATGTTAAATCAATCTGTGTCTTATGATAAATACCTCCAGAGTATTTATTTGCCTTCTCATCCAGCAAAATATCCAATAGCGTCGTCTTTTTTTCTTTCTTCTTATTAGAACGCTCTGGCTTTTTTGCATTTTCCGGAATGTTCCATGTCTTTCCGGTAATAAATACTCCCGGTACACGCCCGTGAGCACAATAATTTCTTACACTACGTTCAGATACATCCCATTTTTTTGCCATTTCAGCAACTGAAAAGTATCGCATCTGCCATCCTCCTTTCACACGATCAAAACCACATTCTATGGGCTTTTCATTGTCATAATTCAAAAATTGCACTTACTATGGTTAGTATACTACATTATCGGCAATAAGTCCACACACTCTTATTTGCTTTTATTATTTCATCTATTATTGAATTTATATCATCTGTATTTGAAACCTCTATATTTATTGCTGATTGTGAACCTAAGTTTCTTAATGCTTCTGTTAAGTTGTTTCCTATTGCAACTTTATTTCCAACAGCAACTATTACCCTTCTAAGAACAGGTACTTCTGACTCATTTAACATTACTTGATATATTGGTTCAACATATAAAATTGTATTATCTATTGGAACCATTATCATGTTTCTTATTAGTCTTGTTCCTGTAACATTTAAATTCTGTAATGTTGATGATATTTCTTCATCTTGTTCTATCTGTGTATCAAGTTGCATTGGTCCGATTATATTGCTATCTACAGAATATTTATATAGTGTTAATTTACTATTTCCATTATCATCATATGTTCCTACTAGATAAGAAATTAAGCTTTGTCTTTCATCTAATGTATATGGTAAGACTAATCCTAATTGTGATTCTTCACTATCAACTGTTTTTACCATTGTATAATATGGGTCTATAGGTGTTCCTGTAGTTCTTAATGTTTGACCTGCTGTATGTGTTGCTCTATCCCATACGTCACTGCTTCTATATAAAACATCTGCTTTAACATTATGATATCTTTCTAACATATCTGCTTGTATGTTATATAAAAGTTCTGGATAAACAAAGTGTTCTGCTATATCTTGTGGTATTTCTTCCTTTGTTTTAAATAGAGCTGGATAAATTTCTTTATATGCCATTATTATTGGGTCTGTTGTATCTGTAATATAAAAATCGACAGTTCCATTATAGCTATCAACTACAACTTTTACAGAATTTCTAATATAGTTTAGTCTTTCTCTTGTTCCATTTCTTTCTATAACAGACATTTGTGAATATGGATAATTAGAAGCTGTTGTATAACCATCTATTACCCACACGATTCTTCCGTCTGATGTAATTACTTGATATGGATTTTCATCATAAATTACATATGGAAATACCTTTTCAACTCTTTCTAATATATTTCTATTTAATAATATTTTACTTTCATTTGTTATACTTGAAGAAAATGTTATATTTAAGTTCTTTTCTCTTATTCCTAATACTAATCTATCTAAAAAGTTTGTTGTAATACCTGCGCTTCCATCATAAATATTTTGTGCAGTCTCTGTATCAGATTTTGGATAATCAAATTCTGACTTATCCTTTGAGTTTGTAACTATTGGTGTATTTTCATCAAGACCAAAATAAATTCTAGGTTGTGTTACATTTATTTTATTGTCACTTCCATCAAATGATTTTTGAATATATTCCATATTTCCAGTTTCATCAGTTTCTGTCGCTGATGTAACTACTGTTCCATACCCATGAGTATATTCATATGTTTTGTTATTATAACTTGTATTGTTTTTACTTTCTATTTGTCTTGGTGATAAATAAACTAATTCTTCGTTTCCATTAATATCATATTTGCCTATTTGTGAATTGCTATAGCTGTAATAATTAGAACTTGTTTGATTATCATTTAAAGTATCTAATGTTATATCTTGACTAACT